>JACCDV010405626.1_pt1 | contig 52442 bp, 50 predicted proteins | sample 7446131 | NCBI WGS metagenome assembly JACCDV01 (sample SAMN15323448, study PRJNA562643) | freshwater metagenome | isolation source: river surface water | place: USA:Blue River Watershed | collected 2017-08-17
AAGAGAACTATTTGTTCTTCTTCTTATGACGGTTTTTTCTTAAACGTTTTTTTCTTTTGTGCGTCGCAATTTTATGACGTTTTCTTTTTTTACCACAAGGCATGTTCGATTCTTTTTCTGTTATAAAATGTTATTTCTTTAATTCTTGTATTCTTTTGGAGATTGCTTCTTTGGCTTCTGGTATATTCACGCTATTGCTAACTTTTGTATACCATTCAATTGCCTTTTCTTTTTGGTTAGTCAGTTCATAACACTCAGCCAAATGAATCATCGCTTCAATATGATTAGGCTTTAATTTCAACACCGTTAAAAAGCGTTCTATTGCTTTATCATATTGTCCAGATTTTTTTCCACCTAGTGCAAGAATAAAAGGCCCATAAGAATTGGTTGAATCTGTGTCTACCACTTCTTTGATCTTTGTAATGCCTTGCATAGGGTTGTCTGATAGGTTACCAAATAAATAACAAGCCCCTAGATTAATCTTGGCTGAGTCATTTTTTGGATTGATTACCAATGCTTTCTCTAAAAGAACTTTTGCATTTCCTGCGATCCATGGTTGGAGTGCAGGTGGTGCGTCAGGTGTAAGTAGATTGTCTACCAACAGCTGGGCTGCAAAAGTGAGGCTTTTTTCAGAATTTTCCAACAAAGCAGCACGGTAAGTGAAATATAAATATGGCGCAAGCTTTTGAGCTGAATCTGCCCAAAACTGGGTCATTGCTTTGTAAGACTTTAAACTATCCGCTTGGTTCTTTGCTTTATTCAATTGATTTTCAATAGATAGCAAAGAAATTTTTTGACTTTCTGTAAGGGCTAATTTAGCTGTATTTAAAATCGATTCTGTAGTAACAGTCTGATTTTCAGCTGATTGAGTGGGATTGGTATTTGCTTTTTCGGCAAATCTTGGGGTAAAAAAGTAGAGCACACTAAAAAGCAGTAGCCCTAACAAGATGATTAAAAGTTGTGGTTTTTTCAATGCAAAAAGATTTTTGCAAAGTTAACTACTTACGTTTGCTTTTCACCTCGTTTACGAATTCTTTTGCTGGTTTAAATGCAGGAATAAAATGTTCTGGAATTTCTACTGCAATATTCTTTTTGATATTTCTACCAATTTTTGCAGCGCGTTTCTTAGTAATAAAGCTGCCAAAGCCGCGAATATAGATATTCTGGCCGTTTGCTAAATTTTCTTTTACTTCTTTGAACATGGTTTCTAAAGTGACTAAAACATCAACTTTAGGAATTCCCGTTTTCTCAGAGATTTGATTGATGAGATCAGATTTTCTCATGGAGTGTGGTTTTGGGGTTTTGGTACTAAAAATAAATGAAATTTTAACTTTTTACAACTATATGAGCCTTTTTTTTATTCATTTTCAAACATAATTTTAAGCCAATATATATAGTATAATTTATATATATGAATAAATTTTTGTCATTCTTTCACTTAATTTCTAAATCAACCGGGGGTGTTCTCCTATTTTTTAGGCAATTTTGCGTCTAATGTCTACCTATTTTACCAAACAGCTCCTTCAATGGAATAACGCCTCAAATCACCGCGAAATGCCATGGAAAGGGGAGATAGATCCATATAAAATATGGCTTAGCGAGGTCATATTACAACAAACCAGGGTAGAACAAGGGCGTGCTTATTATGAAAAGTTCATAAAGGCTTTCCCAACTATACAAGATTTAGCTAAAGCAAAAGACGAAAAAGTCTTTAAACTTTGGGAAGGTTTAGGTTATTACAATCGGTGTCGGAATCTATTATTTACTGCAAGGTATATTTCAAAAAATTTGAAAGGGATATTCCCGAGTTCTTATGAAAATTTATTGCAGTTAAAAGGTGTTGGTCCCTATACAGCAGCTGCAATTGCCTCTTTTGCATTTAATTTACCACACGCAGTGGTTGATGGAAATGTTTTTAGAGTGCTTTCTAGATTTTTTGGCGTTTCTACGCCTATTGATACAAAAGAAGGGCTGACTATTTTTAATGCCATTGCTTCACAAAATTTGGCCATTGAATCTCCGGGAATATATAATCAAGCAATTATGGATTTTGGTGCAACCGTATGCACGCCAAGCAATCCCGATTGTATAGCTTGTAATCTGTCTAGTAAATGCACCGCTTTTGGTGTCAATAAAGTTAATTTACTCCCAGTTAAGCTAAAACGTATTACCAAAAAGAAAAGACATTTTGATTTTTTCTGTTTCAAATATAATGGAGCATGGATGTTGCAACAAAGAGGAGAAGGGGATGTGTGGAATGGGTTATACCAGTTTTATATTATGGAACATGACCGTATCCCTATTTTTTCGGACAGTTATTTAGATTCGGTTTTAAAACACCAGTTTGCATTGGATAAAAAACAATGGAAATTAATTGATTCTGCTTCTCCACCTAAGGTGTTCAAGCAAGTTTTGACACATCAAACAATTGAAGCGCGATTTATTTGTCTTGAGTTGACAAAAATACCTAAAATGCTTCAAAATGCTTTATGGGTAAAGCCTAAACAGTTTTCAAAATATCCCTTTCCTAAGATCATTAATGATTTTTTAGTAACTTTCCAGCATGGAAGCCCACTCGAGTAAGTTTATATTTTTAGCAGCCACTTATTTTGATGTTTCAAAAATGCAACAGGATGCTGGTTTGCTTTTTTTACTTTTTGTGTTACTTTTTTTATCCTTCGCAATCGCGGGATCTGAAGTTGCCTTTTTCTCTTTGTCTTACAAAGACATACAAGTCTTAAAAACAAAAAACTACAAACCATTAAAAAGAATTGTTGATTTGCTAGAAGACCCCAAAAAGTTATTGACCTCTATGTTGATCGCAAATAGTTTTATTAATATTTGTATCATCTTAGTATCAAATATTTTAATTGATGATCTATTTCTATTTGATCAAATTCCAGTTCCTGGAATTGAATTTATCATTAAGGTTTTAGCTGTCACTTTATTGCTTTTATTTTTTGGTGAAATTATGCCCAAGGTAATGGCAACGCAAAACAATATTCGATTTGCCCAAGATTTTGGAGGCATCATTCAGTTGATTTATTTTTTATTTTCTAGAATGAGTGGGCTCATGGTAAAGTATACCAATGTGATTGAGAAAAAATTAGCAGAACAAAATACAGGTAATTCCTATAGTATGGAAGAGTTGGACCATGCAATAGAATTAACCACATCCCCGAATCAATTAGAAAGTGAAAAAAAGATATTAAAAGGGATTGTCAAATTTGGCAACATTAGTGTGCGTCAAATTATGAAGACAAGGTTAGATGTATATGGAGTGGAGGATACAATTAGTTATAATGAGTTATTGGAAAGTGTAAAAGAACATAACTATAGCCGTTTCCCTGTGTATAAAGATGACTTAGATACGATAGTAGGTATCATCCATACAAAAGATTTGATACCGCATTTACAAGAAGAAGCAACTTATCAGTGGCAAAAATTAATTCGACCAGCTTTGTTTGTGCATGAACAAAAAATGATTGAAGACTTGTTAAAAGAATTTCAGTCCAAACGAATTCACTTTGCAATTGTGGTAGATGAATTTGGGGGCACGAGCGGCATTATTACTTTAGAAGATATATTAGAAGAAATTGTGGGTGATATTAAAGATGAGTTTGACGAGGAAGAGTCCATGATTAAAAAAATTGATGAACACCATTTTATTATTGAAGGCAAAACGGCCATCATTGATTTTTGTAATTTTATAGATCTACCAACTAATTTCTTTGATGCAGTGAAGGGAGAAAGTGATACTGTTGCAGGATTGATGCTTGAATTAGCCGGAGAATTTCCAAGCCTACAACAAGTAGTTAAATACAAACAATTTAGTTTTACTGCTTTGGAAATTAAAAAAAATAGAATTCATAAAGTGCAGTCTATTATTACGCCAAGTTCAATCAGTACATCTGAAAATGCGTAGATTTATTTTTATATTTTTTGCAATGGGAATCCTTGGTTTTACCGCATGTAATTCTAGGTATACCCCAAAGTCGAAAGGGTATCCGACTATTGCACTCCCGCAAAAAAAATACAATTCAAATGAAGTGATTGGCATGCCTTATACTTTTGACATACCGGTATATGCGGTTGCGGAAAATAAAGAATCAAATCCGGCATTAGGACAGGTTCATAAAGGGTGGATGAACTTGCAATTCCCGTCTTTAAATGCTACTTTATACATTAGTTATAATGCTGTTGAAAAGGACAATTTAGAAATATTGGTACGAGATGCTTCTAATTTTGCCAATAATCATTCTAACAAGGCGAGCTTTATAGAAGATTCTGTATTTGAGAATCCACAAGGATATCCAGGGGTATTCTATCATTTAGGTGGAGATGTAGCAAGCCCTTATCAATTTTTTATTACCGACTCTAGTCGTCATTTTTTAAGAGCTGCGCTGTATTTTGACACCACACCCAATGCGGACTCGCTTGCACCAGTTGTCGATTTTATATACCAAGATTTAAAACAGCTTGTTCATAGTTTTCGTTGGAAATCTTAAGCATTTAGTAATACCTTTGACCTAACCTTTTAACTATGATTATAATTGACCATGTTTTAGTGAGCGACCAAGTGGTAGAAGAGCAATTTGTTTGTGATTTAACAAAGTGTAAAGGTGGTTGTTGCGAAGATGGGGATGCGGGTGCGCCATTAGATGATCAAGAAAAAGAGTACGTAAAAGAATTTTACGAGATTGTTAAGCCATACATGACAAAACAAGGTATTAAGGAAGTAGAAACTGTAGGCCAATTTTTATATGATAGAGAATTTGGATGGGTTACCCCTACAATTAATGGGGGCATCTGCGCTTATGGTTATAAGGATGAAAAAAATATCATTAAATGTGCATTTGAGCAAGCGTATAATGATGGAAAGATTCCTTGGAAAAAGCCGATCAGTTGTCACTTGTTCCCAATTAAAATACAGCAAAGCAAATCTGATCCTGCAATAGAATATATGAATTATGAGCCAAGAGAGGATTTGTGTCAAGCTGCATGTAATCTTGGTGTAAAGTTGAAAGTGCCAGCATATGTTTTTTTAAAGGAATCAATTATTAGAAAATACGGCAGTGAGTTCTACGAAGCATTAGAAGCATCTGCAAAGCATTTAGAGAATAAATAAATCGTTATGCAAAGTATTTACGCGGAGTCTTTTGATCAAAAAAGTAGCGAGAAGGCTGTTGACACGGCACATAGAAATAAAATCAATTTTAATATTGGCAAGTACAATGCTGTTGTGCCAAAAGGCAAAATGCAATTCAATGATCTTGAGAAAGTAAGATCACTTGCAAAGAATAGAAAATGGGAGGCAGTTGAACATTTGGATTTATACCTAACGCAATTTGAGGAGCAAATTACAAAACGAGGCGCAAAGGTTTTTTGGGCAGAAGATAGTGAACAAGCGCTTGATTTTATTGGTTCCATCTGTAAGAAAAAAGAGTGTAAGACTTTGGTGAAAAGTAAGAGCATGGTGACCGAAGAAATTCATCTAAATACTTACTTGGAGTCAATCGGGGTTGAATCTGTAGAAACGGATTTGGGTGAATACATACAGCAACTTGATGGAGAAGCCCCTTATCATATTGTAACTCCAGCAATGCACAAAAGCAAAGAAGACGTAGCAAAATTATTTTCTGAAAAATTGGGTACGGATATTAATTTGACGCCAGAGGAAATGACGTTAGTTGCTAGAAAGAATTTAAGAGAAAAATATGTACAAGCAGAAATAGGTGTAACTGGCGCTAATTTTATTCTTTCAGATATTGGTGGTATTGCATTGACTGAAAACGAAGGCAATGCAAGACTCTCCGCTGCTTTCCCTAAAACACATATTGTCATTGTGGGCATTGAAAAGGTCATCCCTTCTGTAACAGATTTGGGTTTATTTTGGCCTTTGTTATCTACTTATGGTACTGGCCAACAAGTCACAGTTTACAATAGTATTATCAGTGGCCCTAAGCAAACGGATGAATTAGATGGACCAGAAGAGATGTATGTGATTTTATTGGACAATGGAAGGACTAATTTATTGGCAAATGCAAAAAGTAGAGAAGCGCTTTACTGTATTCGTTGCGGTGCTTGTTTAAATGCTTGTCCAATTTATAAAAATATTGGCGGACATGCTTATGAAACTACTTATAGTGGTCCTATTGGAAGCGTTATTACACCGCATTTAAGAGGCATGCATGATTATAAGCATCTAAGTTTTGCTTCAAGTTTATGCGGTAATTGTACGGCCGTGTGTCCTGTTAAAATCAACCTACATGAACTTTTATTAGAGAACCGAAGAGAATCGGTTGTTGCAGGAGAAAGTAATTATTCTGAGGAGTTTGCATGGAAGATTTGGAAACAAGCTTCTTTAAATAGATTGCTAATGAATCAAGGAAATGCAACTATTAAAAACTGGGTAGTCAATAAAATTTTCAAAGGCTGGGGCAATCAAAGAGCGCCTTTGCAATTTCCAACTAAGACTTTTAATCAGCTCTGGAAAGAAAAGCACAAGAAATAATTCATTGATTTTTTACATTGAGTCTGCGTCTGATACTGCTTTCACAGGATCCTTTTGGTCTTTCAAGCTTTTGTTGACTAAGTAGACGCCAAAAAGTGTACATAAGCTACCTACTATATTATTCCATGTCATTTGCTCGTTCAATAGGAGTGATCCAACCCAGATTGCTACAATTGGATTAATGTAGGCATATAAAGATGCAATAGATGATTTTAGATGCTTCATACTATATATGAAAGAGATAAATGCAAATACGGAGCCTCCAATCACCATATAAATGATGACACTCCAAGAGATAACTGGAATTTGATTTAAGGGAACGTAGTCTCCACTTAGGATTGTAATGCAGGCCATCAGGAAAGCACTAATTAGCATCTGCCATCCAATCGAATTATAAGCATTGATATTAATTTTTGTTCTAGAAATGATAATGGAACCAATGCTCCATGTGATCATTGCAAAAAACGAAAGCACGACGCCTAAGATGTAATGACTTCCATGTACTGTTAAGCTGTCTTTATAAAAAATAAAGCCTATTCCTAAAAGTCCTAAACTTAGACCTATTAGTGTTTTGGGTGTTATTTCAATTGCCTTATAATAATACCTTTCAATTAATACGACAGACAATGGATAGAGTGCGGCTATTAATGCAGCAAGACCACTTGAAATAAATTGTATGCCATAAGTGGCTATGCCATTGGAAGAAACAAACATTAACAGGGACATACCTAGAAGCCAGAGGAATTGTTTTTTTGTTGGGAGCTTTTCTCCTTTGATTAAAAAGAAACCTACGTACAAACTGCCTCCTAAAAATTGTCTAATACTTGCTAATTCGAAAGCCGGCATATGGGATACGCCCATTTTACTTGCAACCCATGTAGTCCCCCATACAATACTTGTAATAGCTAATGCGAAATAAGCCTTATTTTGATTAGACATTCGGCCTTATTAATGTTTAAAATGTCTTAATCCTGTCATTACCATTGCTAATCCATTAGCTTGACAATAAGCAACACTATCTTTATCTCTTACAGAGCCACCTGGCTGAATAAAGGCTTCGATGCCTGCTTCTTGTGCAATTTTAACGCAGTCGTCAAATGGAAAAAATGCGTCAGATGCTAAACTGGCTCCTTTTAAATCAAAATTAAATTGCTTTGCTTTTTCAATTGCTTGTCGCAAAGCATCAATTCTTGAAGTTTGCCCACATCCTTTGCCAACAAGTTGCTTATCCTTAACCAATGCAATAGCATTGCTTTTTAAATGCTTGCATATAATATTCCCGAAAACTAAATCTGCTTTTTCATTTTCGCTACATGGTCTCGCGCCAACTTCTTCCCAGTTGGTGAAATTACCTGTATCTAATCCCTGTTCTAGACTTCCATTTAGGATGGATTTTTTTTGAATTGGGTGAAACTGCATATTAGGCTTTGTCTCTAATAAAATACGGTTTTTCTTTGTTGACAAAATAGTTAAAGCTTCGGCTTCAAATGCAGGCGCAATTAGTACTTCAAAGAAAATTTCTTGTATCGCTTCTGCAGTTGCTTTGTCAACAGTACCATTCGTCACTAATACGCCTCCAAAAGCACTTTCAGGGTCGCCAGCCAATGCCGCTTCCCAACTAGCAAAAACAGTATCTCTTTGAGCTACACCACATACATTGGTGTGTTTTATAATTGCAAAACTAGTCGTTGGTAAATCATGGATTAATGCGATTGCCGCATCTACGTCCACTAAATTATTATAAGACAATTCCTTGCCGTTTAATTGTGTAAACCAAGCATCTAAGTTACCATGGAATGTAGCTACCTGATGTGGATTTTCGCCATATCGCAAGGTCTTGCTAGTTATTGGGTTAAAATAGTTGCTAATAGCTATATCATAATGCATCACCACTTCAAAAGCCTTTGCCGCAAATACCTTTCTTTGTTCTAAACTTGTGCAACCTTTTTGTTCTATTAATATTTTATTTAAAGCCGCGTAATCGTCTTTAGCAGCTAGTACTGTTAGGTCTCTAAAGTTTTTCGCTGCAGCTCTAATCATCGATGGTCCTCCAATATCTATCTTTTCGATGATCGCTTTTTCTTCGGTTGTAGTTCTTAATGTTTCTTCAAATGGGTATAAATCTACAATTACTAAATCTATCTCAGGAATTTTAAATTCCGCCATTTCTTTTAAATCTTGTTCTTCATACCTTCTTCCTAATATCCCTCCAAATACAGAAGGATGTAATGTTTTTACACGTCCTCCTAAAATAGATGGGTAACCGGTTACCGACTCGACAGCGACACATGGAATGCCTAAGTCTTCTAAAAACTTTTGTGTACCTCCAGTGGAGTAAATGGTCACATTTTGCTGGTGCAAGGTTCTAGCTAGAGATTCTAAGCCGTCTTTGTAGAAAACGGAGATAAGTGCAGACTGTATTTTCTTTTCCATATGCAAAGGTACATCCTTCTATTTTTTTGTCCTGCTCGGATTTTCCACAAATCGGCTTAAAAACTGAATAACTTTTGAAAGCTATATATGCAAGTGCCTATAAGGAGCATGATAACAGCGTTTGGCGCCTTATGTTGAATCCAATAAAAGCCGATAAAGACTATAAAATAATAATAGACCAGTCCAGTGATGCCAATTTGAAATTTTTGTTCTCCAACTTGAAGTAAACTAAAAAAGACTTTTATGGACTCATTCATTGTATCAATATACGCCGTAATCCATTTTGCAAGATAAAATTGCAATCCCCAAAAATTTGGCAATATTAAAAATAGGAGCAAACAATATAATAGCAAACTACTAATGGGTACAAATAGAAAATTACCAATGATGGACAAACTTGAACTGGTCTGAAAATAAAATAAAATCAAAGGGACCGTAGTCAATTGTGCAGCGATGGAAACAGCTAAATTATTCCAAATGAATTTTAAAATTCTATTATCCATTGGGACACATTGAAGGATGAATCGATAAAAGCAATGTATGCCTATGACCGCTGCATAAGAAAGTTGTAACCCTATAGAAGAAAGAATAGAGCTATTGTATAATAAGACAAGTAATATCCCAGTGCTAATTGTATTTAAAGAGAAAAAATTCCAATAAAAAAATCGACCCAATAACAATATACTAAAAAATAAACTTGCCCTAATTACGGATGGCCCTGCATATGCGATACAGGCATAGGTCCATACAATTAAAAGCAATGAAAATAGTTTTAAATAGCTTGACCATTTTGTTTTTGGAAGCCATGAAGTACATTTTTCTAAGAAATTAAAAAGAATGTCTAAGTGCATTCCGCTAATTGCTATAATATGTAAAATGCCAAGTGCTTGATAAGCTTTTTTTAGTTCTAAGGTCATATTGCTTTTTGAACCAAATAACAATGTTTTTGCAAATTCGTTGGAGGGTTTATCAATGAAGGCATAATCCAGTTTAGCATAAAAAAAATCTCTAGAACCCGCAATCCATTTGGAGTTCATTAGTCCATTGAAATAGCTAAACTCTTGATTGTAACTCGCTATGCAATACCCCCAGATTATTAAGGTAAAAGCGGGCAATAATTGAATATACTTTCCTGGCTTTTTAATTTGGCAAAAAGCACATAAAATTAAAGTAGAAAAAAGTAGAACATATAAAATGTGCGTTTTCCATAAAACAAGGTAGAAATGATTTGTAGCCTTAAAGCAAAAAACACCTATTAAAAGGTAGCAGCATAACAATCCCATTGGATTTGTTGCCCTCCATAAAGTTGCTGCTTTTTGCATCTATAAGAATAATGCAAATTAGAGCCGTAAAAAATTCGGTTTTTACTTATTTACCTAAAATAAAAATCGCTAATCTTTTGTGTAATTCTGGCTTATTGTTTTTCCAGTATTGTAACGTTGCTGATTTAATGCTTTCTGTGGGACCAGTAATATCAACTGCAATACATAATTGTGTTGAGGGATGGCATGCATTTAATATAGCCTCAAGTAATTGATTGTTTCTATAAGGTGTCTCGATAAATAACTGTGCAATGCTAGTGCTTGCGACAATTTGCTCCAAAGATTGAATTTTCTTTTTTCGCTCTGTAGCGTCAATTGGGAGGTAGCCATTAAAAGTAAAGCCTTGTCCGTTGAATCCACTTGCCATTAGGGATAATAAAATTGAGGATGGGCCTATATAAGGCTTTACGATCGCTCCTATTTTTTGCGCTGCTGCGACTAATATTTGACCTGGATCTGCAATGCCTGCACAGCCCGCTTCAGAGACAATCCCAATTGTCTTCCCGGATTTTAATAATTGTACAAATAAACTTATTTGGGCTTCTTCTACTTGATGTATTGTACACCATTGATAGTCATCGATGACCATCTCCTTCCATATTTTTTTAAAATACCTTCTAGTTGTTTTCTCGTTTTCTACAAAGAATGCATCGCAGTCTTTGATCCAAATAGAAACATCTTTTGGCAAAGCTTCCCAACCTTCTTCATGCAATAACATTGGCAGCAATAATACTTTACCTAGCTTTTCCATACTTATTCGGCGTCTTTAATTTCTTGTGTATTAAGGTGTGCAGCCACTAATGCATAAAAAGGAGCAGTGACCCATCCAATGATTGGCAACAAGTGTAGTAAATAAAAAACAATACCATTCCCTATTGGAAGGCCTTTGTGACGACTAAGATAAGCGCTTGCAATGCTTCTATTTTGTTTTTCTGTAGCCAATCCAAAATCCATCATATCAAACCCTAGGAAATAACTTTCCATTAAAATTGTAAACAAAGGGGTAAACCAACCTACAACTGGCAAAGTACAAACAAGTACAATCGGAATTAAATAAACAGTTTGCCAAAGCATATTATTTAAGTTCACTATGATGGACCTAAGTACTAATTTGAAGTACTCCTTTTTATTAAAGACAAATGGAATTGATTTTTGAATCGCAACAATTCTTAAATGTAGGAAAGCAAATAGTGGCGCAAAAAAAATCAAAAAAAGGTATTTAAACAGCGCAAAGTAAAACAGTAATAACGTAAACCAAAGCCAGAAACTACCCATTGTTATAAAAAAACCTAACCAATTACTATTTAAACTATCTATGAATGCTTTTAAGCCTGTTTTTAAAATGATTGATTCAATAAAAAAGCTAGAAGTCTGTCCAAAGTAATTCATGCCCGTAATGAACAAGATGGTGTAAATCACTCCTGGTATCGCCATCCATTTCCATAATTTATTATCTAAAATAAATCTGTGGGCTAAAAAGTAGGCGCGTATAGATAAAATCAGTTCTTTGAGCAATGCTTCGTATTTTATGTAAAGATACGAACGAACCGGTATCTATGACTGCATTTTAGTTCCAAATGCTAAATCACCCGCATCTCCTAATCCAGGTACAATATAGCTTTTGTCGTTCAAGATAGGGTCAATTGCTGCACACCAGATTGGGATATCTTTCCCTAATTCTTTTTCAACGTATTCAATCCCTTTTTGACTTGCGATTGTGACTACAATATGAATTTGTGCCGGCGTGTGCGTTTTTTGAATCGCTTGAATCGTTTCTACTAAGGAAGCGCCGGTTGCCAACATTGGGTCACATAATATTAAAATACGATTATTTAAGTCTGGGCAACTTAGGTATTCAAGGCTAATTTCAAAACTACCATCTGGATGATGTTTTCTGTAGGCAGAAATAAAAGCATTGTCTGCTTTGTCAAAATAATTCAACATGCCTTGATGCAACGGTAGCCCTGCTCTAAGTATCGTGGCTAATACGGGCTGTTCAATTAATAATGGAGTTGTAGCTACACCTAAGGGCGATTGTACATCCACCGCTTTGAACTTTAATGTTTTACTTAACTCATAGGCAGCAACTTCTCCAATGCGTTCAATATTTCTTCTGAAACGCATTCTGTCATTTTGAACGTTTACATCTCTTAATTCTGCTACCCAATGGTTTAATAAACTATTATTTTTGCCTAAATCGATGACCATATACTTTTATTTATTGCTTTAATGCCTTCCCGTCAAAATTAGTATAATTTAAATTGGTCTCCATCAAAAAGTCCAAGATCGCTCATTTTTATATGTGGAATTACCAATAGTGCCATAAAGCTTAGGGTCATAAAAGGGGACTGCAATTGAGTGCCCAAAGATTTTGCCATTTTATCTATACTAATGTAGTCGTTTGCAACTTGATATGGATCAGCAATGCTCATTAATCCAGCAACAGGAAGACCAATTACTTTACTTTCGTCTTCATAAACACAACTTATCCCACCTTGCTCTTGTACGACTAAATTGATTGCTTTTAAAAGGCTTTCGTCGTCAGCCCCAACAGCAATGATGTTATGGCTGTCATGTGCTACTGTGGATGCGATGGCGCCAGATTTAAATCCGAAAGATTGAATTAAACCAATTTTTGGTTTGCTTGTATGATAACGATTATACACCACTACTTTTAAAAGATCATTGTCAGTGTCTGAGACAATTTTATCTTCCTTTATTTTTGGTTTTGCCCAAACTAAATTAGTAATGAGTTGCCCATCGATTGCATGAATCACAGGAGCTAGTCCGTCTTTAGATGGATAGTTATTAGCTGGCAAAGCAAGGTCCTCTAGTGTAATTGGGTTTGCATCAAATTGATTAATTGCAGTTGCCTGAACTGGTTCAATCAATGAATTACCTTCTTTTGCAACAAGTAAACCATCGATATAGGTTTCAATTACTTTAAAATCTTTTAAATTGTTCACTAGAATAAAATTTGCCGGATCATTCACTCTGGCAAATCCAGTAGGTAATTTATAATGTAGCACTGGATTTATACAAGCTGCTCTTAATACATTAAACACATTGATTCCTTTAGCAACTGCTCGTGCACACAATTGATTGATATGCCCCTCTAATAAACTATCCGGATGTTTATCATCACTACATAACATTATTTTTTTCGGATGATCATCGATCAGTTCGTACAATGCTTCAAAATTCTTGGCTGCACTTCCTTCTCTAATTAATATATGCATTCCAAAACTCAACTTATCTACCGCCTCTTCGATGGTAAAACATTCGTGGTCTGTACTAATGCCTGCTTCAATATATTGCTTTGCCAAAGCACCCATTAAGCCTGGTGCATGACCATCTACCGGTTTCCCAATTTGATGTGCTGCTTTGATTTTTTGCATCACTTCGGGGTCCTGATGTAAAACCCCAGGAAAATTCATCATCTCACTCAAATAAAAAATATCGGGTGAGGCTAAAAGCTTTGCCGTTTCGACACTATCAATGGATGCGCCCGCAGTTTCAAATTGCGTTGCAGGTACACAACTTGGTGCGCCAAAGAAAAAATGAAATGGCACTTTTTTACCATTGTCAATCATGTATTGAACCCCCTCTAAACCACATACATTCGCAATTTCATGCGGATCGCTAATGGTGCCAATCGTACCATGCACCACTGCAAGTCTTGCGAATGAACTTGGAACAAGCATGCTGCTTTCAATATGCACATGGCTATCAATAAAACCAGGCATAATATAATGTCCAGGTGCTTCATTTGTTTCGGTGATAGAAACAATTATGCCTTGCTCTAGTTTTAAAATTGCTGGATAGATACGTTTATTGAGTATGTCAACGTATTGACCTTGAATAGTTGTTGCTTGCATGATGATTGCTTAGGTAGATGTTTAAAACCAATAACTAAGCTTAAAGATAAGCGCTCTATTCTTATTTTTAAATAAAGGATCTGTAAAATAATTATCCGTGTAAACTAAAAAGAAATCACTCATTGGTTTATAACGGTATTGTAATCTACTATTGATATTAAAATTATTCCCTTGGGTATTGTATTGAATGAAAGTGGTCCAAAACAATTGAGTAGAAAAATTATACTCAATTCTTGGCGCAATCAGGAGCAGCTTTGTACTGCCGTAGGATCCAGGCAGTTGAATATGATTGAATTGAGCATTTAAACGAAGGTTTAAATGCGGTTGGTTTCTCCAGGTAATACCTGCTCCAAAACCTTGTACATTTCCATTATAAAATTGACCAAATGTAATATTAGAGAACCAGCCAAAAAGTTTTCTCGTATCAGACGAATAAGACAATCCGAATTGTCCATATTGGTATTGCTTTGCAGGCAGCGGTGTGCCATCTGTAAAGCTGGTTGGAAAGAGTAAATTGGTAATATTATTACTTAAACTAAAGTTTAAATTAGATGCGTTATTAAAGTCTGTTTTTATTTGAACCGAACTTTCCAATTCATTAAAACTATTGTCAGGGTTAAATACCACAAAATTAGTAAGGGTAGATTCTATTCTTCCAATTTTGCTTTTAGTCGGTAAGATATTATAGGAAACTTCTGAAAAAATATGTTTGTATCCTACCCTTATCGAGGTATCGCGAATCGCATCATAATTTTCTATTCTTTGTACAAATCCCATATCCGTGTAGTAATTCTTGTCCACGTTGGCAAAGTCCAAAACGAAGCCAAATTTTCGACTATTATAACTTGTACCAAATTCAAAGTAATTATTGAGGTCCTTGATTGTTGGCTTTATGGAAATATTATAATTTGCCCAATGACTAATGGTGCCTTCTGCATTGGAATAGTCAAAGCTAACACCTGCATTACGACCATATTTACTTAATGGATCCAATTTTTCCTCTTCAACCGAAATAAAATTTTCACGGTTTAAAAAATAGCCTTTGATCATCGATCTTTTAAGCACTCTTTTTTGAAGGGTAAAAGCAGAGAAATTTTCTGGTGCATAATCGCCTTTTCTGCCTGTTTGCATATTCATTGCACCAATTCTAAGATCAGGCGTTAAGTTGCCCGACAATCTTGCTCCGAATAAGATGGGAATTTTATTTCCATCTTTATCTAACCCAATTGTTCTGGAATAGAATGGTCGAATAGGAGGGATGCCAAAGCCAGCAAACAAATCGGCATTTTCTAAAAAGAAAGCCCTTCTCTCAGGCAAGAAAATGCTGTATCTAGTCAGGTTGGTTACTTGATTATCCACTTCTACTTGAGAGAAATCAGGATTGACTGTTAAGTCTAAATTTAAGTTTGAGTTCAATGCGATTTTTGCATCAAATCCAACATTACCTGTCGTCGTTGTTTTGCTTGTTTCTTTATCCTCTGCAGCCCCGCCAGTTAGATAGGGCAATAAGATAACATTATTTGAACTAACTGGAGGTTGCTCTTCCCATTGCATCAAACCAGTTAATCCAAGGTCATAGGATTTGAAATTAGTTGCGATTTTAGTCCATGTGCTGTATTCAAAATTCTTTGCATCAATTCGGACAAAGTTGACTCCCCAATTTTTATTTCCAGCATCATAACGTATTGATTTAAATGGAATCGCAATTTCAGCAGTCCAATAATCAGCATAAACCTTGGTCATTGAATACCATTTGCTATCCCAACTATAATTTATTCCGTCACTACTTGATCCAGATAATTGATCTTCTGATTGGACATTCAAAGTACTTAGTACAAAATAAAATCCATTCGTTTGTTGATTGGTAGGGTCTAAAATTACGCCAACACCATCCATTCCATCATGCCCTACATCTCTTTTCAAACTCCTTGTAATAGCTGTGCCACTGTCATATACCTTAAAGCCGAAATAGAGGTTCTTTTCGTCGTAAAGGACTTTTACTTCTGTTTGTTTTTTAGGTGCGCCTATATCAGTTGGAAATTTCTTTTTAAAATCACTTACCGCAGGAACAGTATTCCACGCTTCTTCGTCCATTACACCATCTAACTTGATCGCCATTTTCGCAGGCTTTATCGTTAATTTAAAATCACGTTGATTTGGTGCAGAATTTTGCGCAAATCCAATTTGAGCAATAGCAATGAGGAAGATGAATGGATGTAGCTTGGTCAGTAATTTCATTAAATCTTATTAGTGCGACAAATATCCTAAAGATAAACGTTAGAATGCCTAACATTATTACAAGCTGAATATAGTAAGGTTAAATGGCAGATTGGTAGAATAAAAGCCCTTAATTGGCATCCGTGTCCCTGTCAAGTAGATCAGGACGTCTTTTTTTTGTTCGATTGAACGCCTGTTCAGACCTCCATATTTCCACTTTCTTAGGGTCACCTTGAAGTAGGACTGGAGGTACTTCGAGCCCTCTAAAATTAGCTGGCCTGGAAAAAACAGGAGGCGCTAATAAATTGTCTTGAAAGGAATCTGTTAATGCAGAAGTTTCATCATTTAATACGCCAGGAATTAATCTACCTACTGCATCTACAATTACAGCAGCAGCTAATTCGCCGCCACTTAATACATAATCTCCAATCGAGATCTCTTGAGTGACATATAAATCTCTAATTCTTTGATCAATGCCTTTATAGTGCCCACAAATAATCAGTATCCTGTTTTTTAGAGATAAGGTATTCGCGTCTTTTTGTTCAAATCTTTTTCCATCAGGAGTAACAAAAATGATCTCATCAAATACACCGCCCTCTTTTTGCAAATCATCTATTGCGTTTGCCAATGGCTCACACATAATCACCATACCCGCGCCGCCACCATATTGGTAATCGTCTACCTGCCCATGTTTATTAATTGCCCAGTTTCTTAGTTGGTGCAATTTAATATCCAGGTGTCCTCGTTCTTGCGCACGCTTCATGATGCTATGTGCAAAAGGGCTTTCAAGAAGTTCAGGGAGTACAGTTAAAATTTCTATGGTCATAGCGCAAAGATAATTGAGATTAGTCCAAAAAATCGCCTAAATCACGGCGGTTCTTTTTGGTAGGTCGTCCAATCTTACTCAGTCGCTTACCAGTTTGGAAAGTGGCAGCCACTTGTTTTACTCTTTCAAGTTCTTCGATAGGAGTGAGGTCTTCGTAATATTTGATTGCTTCTGCGTAGGCCAATCTTCCATCAAGTAGTTGAGTCACTTTCAATACCCAGTTCTTATGTTCCGTTCTTGCTTCGTAAATATCACCAATCACTACGTTGCGAGATGCTTTTACATTCTCGCCTTTTAATTTCACACGGCCTTTTTCAATGGCTTCTGTGGCAAGACTTCTTGACTTAAAAACACGAATAGACCATAAGTACTTGTCGAGTCTTAGTTTTTCTTTCTTTACTTCTTGCATAGACATACTCCCTTATTTTTTTTCTGCAAAGTACTGGTGAAAATAAGGGATCGTTTCAATGCCTTTATAGAAATTAACGATATCATATTTTTCATTAGGGCTGTGTAAGTTATCACTATCCAATCCAAAGCCCATGAATACAATTTTCAATCCAAGCGCTTGTTCAAATAATGAACAGATAGGAATACTTCCGCCACCTCTTACTGGAATAGGCTCTTTCCCAAATACGGTAGATATTGCTTTTGCAGCACTTTGGTACTCGTGAGAATCTATTGGAGTTATATAAGGTTCGCCGCCATGATGTTCAAATGCGGATACAGACACATTGTCTGGAGCAATCGATTTAAAATAATTCAATACTTTTTCAGTGATTACTTTTGAAGATTGATTCGGAACTAATCTGCAAGATATTTTTGCAAATGCTTTAGAAGGTAAAACCGTTTTCGCACCTTCTCCTGTATAGCCACCCCAAATACCGTTTACTTCTAATGTGGGTCTAATGCCTGTTCTTTCATTTGTGCTATACCCTTTTTCGCCCCAAACATTTGCAATACCTAAGTCTTGCATAAATTCTTTTTCATCAAATGGTGCTTCTGCCATTTTAGCTCTTTCTGCGGCACTTGATTCAATCACATCATCATAAAAGCCAGGAATAGTGATGTGGTTGTTTTCGTCATGACAAGACGCAATCATTTTTGATAAAATGGTAATTGGGTTTGCTACTGCACCACCATATACACCACTATGCAAATCTCTATTAGGGCCTGTTACTTCAATTTCAATATAGCTTAATCCTCTTACACCAATATCAATAGAAGGCGTGTCCATACTAATCATTGCAGTATCACTTATTAAAATCACATCAGCTTTCAATAATTCTTTATTTGCTTTCACAAAAGTTGCTAAGTTTGGACTTCCTATTTCTTCTTCCCCTTCAATAACAAATTTAATATTGGTGCACATGCTATTGGTCTTAGTCATCATTTCCAATGCTTTCACATGCATATAAAATTGTCCCTTGTCATCACAAGCACCTCTTGCGAAAATCTTTCCATCAATAATGGTAGGCTCAAATGGCCCGCTATTCCATAGCTCCAAAGGATCTGCTGGCTGCACATCGTAGTGTCCGTAAACTAAAACTGTAGGGAAGCTTGGGTCTGCAATAATTTCTCCATATACAATCGGGTGTCCTTCTGTTTCATAAATTGTTGCCACTTGTGCTCCTGCATCTGTCAAAGATTTAGCAACCGCTTGCGCACATGCTATCATATCTCCATTGTGCTCCGATTTTGCACTTACACTAGGTATACGTAATAGGTCTAATAGCTCTGTTAAAAAACGTTCTTTATTTGCTTCTTGAAATTCCTTCCATGCTTTCATAATCTAACTTTTATAATTGATGTTTTAAATCTGATAATACATTTTCTATCGTCCAATCTAATTTTTGTTCTAGCGGCGCTTTTCTTTCTTTACAATTTTCTGCAGTACAAATTGGACAACTATATGGCATACAGCCATCGGTGTGTACAAAAAATTCAATGCTGGCTCCAAATTTATTCTTGATTAAATTGGTAAAGTCTTCAACAACTTGATGCGCCTCGTTTACATTTAAAAACCAAGGCACAGTCAGGTGACAATCTATATGCATTAAACTGCCATACTTGATCACACGTAAATTATGCAAGTCAACCCAATTGACATTTCTGTTTTTATTTAGTTCCGCAATCACTTCTTCTAATAAAGCTAGATCGGCTTCGTCCATAATTCCGGCTAAGGAAGCCCTAATAATTTGGTAGCCGTTGTAGATGATCCAGAAACTCATTAAAATCGCTAAACCTGCATCAATGCCTGTTATGTTTGTCAACAATACGATTCCAATACCAATTGTTACTGCAAAAGTAGTGAAGCTATCTAGGATTAAATGTTGTCCACTAGAAACCAATGCAAGTGACTTGTTTTTCTTGCCCATTCTTTTGGCAATCAATCCTGCAAATAAATTTAGAAAAGCCGTAGTTAATAATACCCATATACCATTGTCAAGGCTATGTAATTCAGTAGGGTGAAAAAATGCATCTATGGCCTCATAAAAAATAATTAATCCTGCGGTGATAATTAAACTTCCTTCAAAAGCAGCAGAAATAAATTCTGCTTTACCATGCCCATATGGATGTTCTTTGTCTTTGGGTTTGGACGCCACATATAAACTGTACAATCCAATTGCACCAGCTAATACATTCACAATACTTTCTAATGCGTCTGATAAAACAGAAAGCGAATGGGTCATGAAATAGGCGACAAACTTCAATACAAAGAGTACAACACTTAAAGAAGTGACATAAAACTGTATTTTTAAATTCTGTTTAGCTGCTTGCAAGGGTAGGCGTTAAATTGGTTTATAATTCCTCCACAATAGAGTCAAGTCTTTCTTCCACCACTTTCCAGTTCACTAAATTCCACCAATTGGCAATATAGTCTGCTCTTTTATTCTGGTATTTTAAATAGTAAGCATGTTCCCATACATCCAATCCTAATAATGGGTAACCTTTAACCTCAGCAATATCCATTAACGGATTGTCTTGATTTGGAGTAGTGCATATTGAAAGTTTGCCTTTCTCATTTACAATCAACCAAGCCCAGCCGCTCCCAAATCTATTTTTTGCTGCTTCTGCAAATGCTTTTTGAAAATCGATAAAACTCCCAAATGACTTTTCAATTTCTTTTAAAAGTAGGCCAGTTGGAATTGAAGAAGGAGCAGGTTGCATGGTTTGCCAAAATAATTCATGATTATAGTGGCCTCCTGCGTTATTGCGCATTTTAGTCGAATAGGTAGAAATTGAAGCCAATAAACTTTCGATTGACTTGTTTTTTATATCCACCTTTTCAGCCACGCAAGCGTCATTTAAATTTTTTGTATACCCTGCAGCGTGCTTTGTGTGGTGAATTTCCATCGTCATTGCATCTATAAATGGCTCTAAAGCATTGAATGCATAAGGCAAAGGAACCTGATGGTAATGGATCTCCTTAATGGATTGAATTTGGCCAAAAGTATTGATTAAGGGTAAACTAGCCATTGCAATACTTGCCTTGCCTGTTTGTTTGATAAACTGACGTCGGCTGTTGATAGAAGATGACATAGGATTATTTTTTAAAGTACTTCTGTAAAGTTACTTTAATTGGCTGTAAAAATCGGTAGTAAAATTCTTGGTTAAATAACTGAGAATCGCGCATGGCTTTATATGTGAGAAATAAACCTACTGGTATCAAAAACAAGCTGGACATCCACATGCCTGCATAGACAGACCACTCTCCTGACTTGGCTAGTTTTTCTCCAAAATTATTGAGTAAGAAAAAGATAACAAAAAAGGCAATAGCAGATACCATTGGTGTTCCTAGGCCTCCTTTCCTGATGATTGAGCCGAGCGGCGCACCAATTAAAAACAAAACAATGCAGGCGAAAGAAAGTGTGAATTTTCTATGCCATTCAATGGCATGCATAACCTGTGCATGCTGTTGTTCGTTATAAATAGTTGCCATACTACCCAAATTATTATTGAGCGATGAGAATTGATAGCTTACTGATTCTGAGATAGACATTTTGTCTGAAGGCTGAATAATATCATCGAATGTTTTAACAGGTTGTACCGTTGCTTTCTTGAATACCTCGGCACTGTCTTTATAAAGCATGAATCTCAAGTAGGGGTATACTTCAGCTCTAGCTTTTTTGATAAAAAAGCTATCCATGGTTTGGATGGAGTCAATTGCTTTTTCAAGTTGTCTAACACTCAGCATTTTTGGATCATAGATCACATCAGATGTTTTGTTCATCTGAAAAGTTTTGAGGTCGAAAACCTTTTTATACTCTTTAAAATATAGCCTAGTAAATTCTGTATTTGTGGTTGCCCTAAATCCTTTTTCTTGGTAGCGCCATCCGTTGTATAAAATGAATTCTAAGAATTTTTTATCTGGTGTAACACGCATTACACCTGACTTTGCCATGATCATATTATCTTGTAAGCCAAATCGTTTTTCAAAAATGACGATATCTCTAATCACACTATCGTTGGATTCTTTTTTTCCAAGTTTAATAACATATCCATCTATCTTATCATAAAAAACCCCTTCTTTTAAATCTATTGCAGGCTTTGAAACAATGATTTCATATTTCAAAGTAGTTAAGCGCATTTGAGAAACCGGAATGATGTTATTAGCTAATAAAAAAGCAATACCCGCAAGAAAAATCGCAAAAATAAAAAGAGGACGCATGAAACGTACCAATGGAATACCTGCAGACTTGATTGCAATCAATTCAAAACTCTCACCCAAATTACCAAAAGTCATGATAGATGAAAATAGCAATGCTAGTGGAATAGCAGTGGTCAACATACTAACCGACACGAGGCCTACTAATTTCAAAATGATAAAAGTGTCTAAACCTTTTCCAACAAGGTCGTCAATGTATAGCCAAAAAAATTGCATCGTCAGCACGAAAATCGAAATAGTCAATGCTGCAAAAAACGGCCCAATAAAGGCCCTGAGAATCAGTATGTCTAATTTTTTGAACAAAATTGTAGTACTAGCTACCTATTCTATGAAATAGCTCTTTAATTTGATAGCCCCAAAGTTGACTTTGGTCTTTGATTTCATTTTTTTCTGCGAAATCTTTGATAATCAAAACTGTTTGGTTAGAGATTTCTGTTTTTTCGATACAAAATTCAAAGTACTCATTCTTTTCACTATGTAACCAGCGAAAACGAATGAATTTATTTTCTTCTTGATCTAAAATTTCTGCTTTGTCTGGCGTACCACCATTCCAAGAAAAACTGAACACATTCTCCCATTCGTCTACTTTATCTGCAAACCACTCCTGTAAACCTGAAGCGGTGGCTAGGAATTCAAATAAAATTGCTGGTGAAGATCTAACTGGAAATTCAAGTGTAAATAATTGTTTCTTACTCATAATATCAATATCCCCAAATAAGGGTTCGTTAGATGCAATAATATTAAATAAATGCTTGGTTCCAAGTATTTTGGGCACTTTATTCGTTAACAAACTGTAAAGACTTTAATAAAGAGGTATGCCTCTTTCTGATTTATATTGATAATCAATAAATTATAGCATATTTTCTATTTCATCCAACCGGTCTATTTGCCTATTATTTTGATTAAAATGACCTGATTTTCACTGCGATTGATGACTTATCTTTGCGACCTATAAAGACCATCCTATGTTCAATGCATTAAGTGAAAAATTAGAATCAGCGTTTAAACATCTAAAAGGACAATCCCGCATCAATGAATTGAATGTGGCGAATACCCTTAAAGACATTCGTAAGGCATTGTTAGACGCCGATGTGAACTTTAAAATTGCCAAGGAATTCACGGACAGTATTAAGGAAAAAGCGGTCGGTGAAAAAGTGATTAATGCAATTAGTCCTGGACAGTTGATGGTTAAAATAGTGCAAGACGAATTAACTGCATTGATGGGCTCTGAAGCGACCTTATTGGATACTTCAAAAAATCCAACCATCATTTTAGTAGCTGGATTGCAGGGTAGTGGTAAAACAACTTTTTCTGGAAAACTTGCGACCTATTTAAAAGCACAAAAAAAATCTCCATTATTAGTTGCTGCGGATATTTATCGACCTGCAGCGATGGATCAATTAACTGTTTTAGCAGAACAAATTGGAGTAGATATTTTTGTGGAGCGTGAAAATAAAGATGCTGTTTCAATTGCACAAAATGCGATTGCTTATGCGAAACAAAATAATAAAAACATTATTATTATAGATACTGCTGGTCGTTTAGCAGTAGATGAATTGATGATGAACGAGGTGGCAAATATTAAATCTGCCATCAATCCACAAGAAATTTTATTTGTGGTGGACGCGATGACTGGACAAGATGCAGTCAATACAGCAAAGGCTTTCAACGATCGTTTAGATTTTACAGGTGTGGTACTTACAAAGTTAGACGGAGATACAAGAGGTGGTGCTGCACTTTCGATTAAGTATACTGTGAACAAGCCAATCAAGTTCATGAGTAGCGGTGAGAAGATGGATACCTTAGATGTATTTTATCCTGAAAGAATGGCCCAAAGAATTTTAGGAATGGGTGACATTACATCTTTGGTTGAAAAAGCACAAGCACAATTTGACGAGGTAGAAGCGAAAAAATTAGAAAAGAAGATTCGTAAAAATCAGTTTGATTTTGAAGATTTTTTAACGCAGATCCAACAAATAAAAAAGATGGGCAACCTTAAGGATTTAATGGGTATGATTCCAGGTGTTGGGAAAAGCATTAAAGATGTAGATATTAAAGATGATGCGTTCAAAGGAGTAGAAGCGATCATTCAATCTATGACTTTGATTGAAAGAAGAAATCCAGACACCTTGACGCCAAGCAGAAAAGCTAGAATAGCGAAAGGTGCAGGGAAGGATATTGCAGAAATTAATGCCTTCATTAAGCAATTTGACCAAATGAAACAAATGATGAAGATGATGAATGGTCAGATGATGGGGGGTGCTTTAGGCGGTAAAATGCCTGGCATGAAAAGATAGTTGTATTATAAATAGTTGATTTTCAATTAATTTTAAGCTATTTGTGCTTCAAGTACTTGATTTTCTTGTCTATTTGCTGCTTCTATTGTACCTTCGCATCGATTAACCCTATTTGTTAACGCCTATAAATTTCTATTTAAAATGGCAGTAAAAATGAGACTACAGCGTCATGGTAGTAAAAAAAGGCCTTTCTACTTTATCGTAGTGGCTGACGGACGCGCACCAAGAGATGGTAAATTCATCGAGAAAATTGGTACTTACAATCCTTTAACTGTTCCAGCGACAATCAATTTAGATCGTCAAAAGTCTTTAGAGTGGTTAAACAAAGGTGCTCAACCTACTGACACCGTTCGCAGAATCTTATCTTTCAAAGGAGTACTTTATTTAAAACACTTATTACGTGGTGTTAAATTAGGTTTATTTGATGATGCGACTGCAATGACTAAGTTTGAAGCTTGGTATGCACAACATGAAACATCAATTGCTTCTAAAACAGATGCACACAAAAAAGCACAAGCTGCTAAAAAAGTGTATGTACCTGTAGTTAAGAAAGTAGCTGAGCCAGTTGCTGAACCAGTTGCAGAAGTTGCTACTGAAGAAGCGCCTGCTGAAGTTGAAGCACCAGCTGCAGAAGCGGCTGCTGACGAAACACCAGCTGCAGAATAATCTAAAGTAATTAAGATTAAATAGCATTGAACCTCCCGAATTTCGGGAGGTTTTTTTATCGCCAAATCCTTTGTAAATTTGTTTATGAGTGAATATATCCATATTGGGAAAATCGTTGCCGCACATGGTCTTGCCGGGCACCTAATTTTAGAACATGCTTTAGGTACACCTATTCACTTTAAAGGAATTGATGCCATCTTTATAGAAAAAAATGCAGCTAGTTTTATTCCTTATTTTATACAATCAGCCTCCGCTAAAACAGATAGTTTAACACATTTACAAGTAGAGGGTATTGCTACTAGAGAAGCTTGTAGTATTTTGATTGGGAAAAAAGTTTGGCTACCCCAGGCCGAGTTTCAATTATTGGTTGATAAAAGTTCACCGCTTTCTTTATTAGGCTATATGGTTGTTGAAAATGGCATTGAATTGGGTAAGATTGAAGAAGTCATTGAACAACCACATCAATTAATGGTCACTATTTTATATCAAGGTAATGAAGCCTATATTCCATTGCATGAAGAAAGTTTGAAAGGTGTTGACCACGCAAAAAAGCAGGTTCAAGTAGCCCTGCCAGATGGTTTATTAGATTTATATACCGAGAGCGAAGAGGACTAGTAGTAGACAGACTCCCATCTATTTTTTCACCCATTTTTCTTGAGATTTTAAATACTTATAAATTATTTAAATAAAAGTCTACTAAATTAGTAGAGAATTAGTATCTTTGTGCTTCAAGTAAAAATTAAAAGTATTATGAGTTTAAGATTAGGAGATATAGCACCAGATTTTAAGGCAAAAACAAGTATTGGTGATATTAGTTTTCATGCATACTTAGGCGATAGTTGGGGTATCCTATTTTCACACCCAGCAGATTTTACGCCTGTTTGTACGACAGAGCTTGGGAAGACTGCTGCATTGCAAGATGAATTTGTAAAAAGAAATGTAAAAGTTTTGGCCTTAAGTGTGGACGGTTTAGAAAGCCATCAAAGATGGATTAATGATATCAATGAAACACAACATGTACATGTTGGTTTTCCAATTATAGCGGACGAAGACAAGCATATCGCAGGACTGTATGACATGATACATCCAAATGCATCAGAAACTTTTACAGTAAGGTCTCTATTTATTATTGGGCCAGATAAAAAAATCAAATTAACCTTAACATACCCCGCTTCAACTGGAAGAAATTTTGTTGAAGTCTTAAGGGTAATCGATTCACTTCAGTTAACGGCTAATTATAGTGTAGCAACACCTGCCAATTGGGTAGATGGAGAAAAAGTAATTGTTGTCCCTGCAATAAAAACGGAAGACGCAATACTTAAATTTCCAAAAGGAGTAGAAGTAGTGAAACCTTATTTACGCTATACCCCTCAGCCGAATAAATAAGGCATTGGACGATTCAATATAAACTGTGTCAGTTTTGAATCGAGTCATTGCCAACTAACTCGAATCCTCTTTGTAAAAAGAGGATTTTTTATGTATGCCACTTATCTAGTTGCTTTATTGTTGCAGCTAGATCTTTTGGCAAAGGTGCTTCAAATGAAAATTCCTTTCCTTTAAAAACGAGTTTTAAAGTGTGCGCATGCAATGCATGTCTTGCTAACAATGGTTTTTCTTCGTCTTCTGATTTGCTTAATTTGAAATTCTTTTTCTTGATACTGGAAAGTAAAAGTTTTTCACCATCTCCATATATTTCATCTGCAACAATTGGGTGACCAATTTGTTTTGCATGTACCCGAATTTGATGGGTCCTACCTGTATGAATTTGAAATGAAACAAGTGCATAGCGCTTATAATAAGTGACTACTTCATAAGTCGTTAATGCAGGCTTGCCTTTTACATGGATATACATTTGTCCTTTCTTAATAGGGTGCTCCATGATGGCTGCTTCTATCGTGCCGGTTGCTTCTGGACGTCCCATCACCAATCCAAGGTATTTTTTTTCGATCGTTCTGCCTTCAAACAAAATACTTAGTTCCTTATGTGCTTCTGCATTTTTTACGAAAATGATAAGTCCACTCGTTGCTTGGTCTAAACGATGTACTGTAAAAATAGACCCGTACTTATCTTGCAATAAAGACTTAATTGAAAGTTCTTTACCAAAACGATCTGGAATACTTAATACACCTGCAGGTTTATTAATGACAATCATGTCCTCGTCCTCAAATAAAATTTCTAACATCCCTACTTGCTTGCTTTTCTTGTAAATGACTTATTTAAGAACTTAAGTGTACGCACTTCTTTTTCTGCCAAGAAACGCCACTTGCCACGATCTACATTTTTCTTGGTCAAATTTGCAAACATCACCCTGTCTAAATGTCTTACATCATAGCCTAGATGTTCAAATATTCTTCTTACAATTCTGTTTCTTCCGCTATGAATTTCAATACCAATTACATTCTTTGAAGTATTAGATAAATAACTCACTGCATCTGCTGCAATAAATCCATCTTCTAATTCTATCCCTGTAGCAATCGTTTCTAAATCTGCTTTAGTAACAGGTTTGTCTAAAGTAACCTCGTAGATTTTTTTAATTTCATATGAAGGGTGCGTTAGTTTTTGTGCTAAATCACCATCGTTGGTTAAGATCAAAACGCCTGTGGTATTTCTATCTAATCTACCCACAGGGAACATTCTTTGAGTGGTAGCGTTTTTGATAATATCTAAAACCGTTTTTCTTCCTTCTGGATCGCTAGCAGTACAGATATAATCTTTTGGCTTATTCAATAAAATATAAACAGGTGTCACTTGTAATTGCAATACTTTTCCTTTTAATCTTACAACGTCCTTGTATTGTACTTTATAACCAGGCTCTAATACTGTATCGCCGTTCACGGTGATATGCCCTGACTTAACTAATTCAGCTGCTTCTCTTCTGCCACAAGTACCTGCGTGTGCAATGTATTTATTCAAAGGCATTTGTTCATGCGGCATATCCTCATTCGCCGTTACTTTTCCAATGCTCGCAGTGCGCTTTGCATCTGCTCTGTCCATTGATTCAGGTGTTCTTTTAGATGCGCCTGATCTTGGTCCTGCAGATCTTGGTGTCGCTGATTTTTGAAGTTCGCCATATTTTGGTGCTTCGCTCGAAAACATTGACGGCCCTTTAGGAGCACTTTTCGATGGGGCAGATTTTGCTCTCAATGGAATGGAGTATTGAGGCGGGCCAGTAACATATTCTTTTTTAGCATAGCCTCCTTTTTTATCAAAGCCTGCTTTTTTATTATTCCCTAAAGGTTCAACCGCTATACCGCGTTCAATATCTTTTTTTCTTTGACGTGCAGCTTCTCCAGCAGCTCTTGCATCTTTTTTAGCACGCTTCTTTTCTTGTCTATATTCTTCTTTAACAGCACTTCCCTTTTTCTTATTGGCAAACTTGTCAAAGTTGTCAGATCTTTTTGCTTTCATAATGTGCTATTAATTGTCTTTATTGGCTAACTGTCCACAAGCTGCATCAATATCTTTTCCACGGCTTCTTCTTACACGAACATTCACTCTGTTCTTTTGTAAAATTTCTACAAAAGTTTCAAAGCCTTCCTCGTCTGGTTTGTCAAATGGAAAACGGTCTATTGCATTGTATTCAATCACATTGATCAAATCTGCAGGTACTTGTCTGTAAATTTTAACCAATTCCATTGCATCTTTTTCGCTATCGTTGAAGTCCTTGAACAAGATATATTCAAAAGTAATTTCATTACCTGTCTTCTTATAAAAATAATTCAAGGCCTCAATCAATGCTTCAATGTTGTTACTCTCATTGATTGGCATAATTTCATTACGCTTCTTATCATTTGCGGCGTGAAGAGATAAAGCCAATTTGAATTTTACTTGATCATCCCCTAATTGCTTTATTTGTTTAGCAACTCCAGCTGTAGAAACGGTGATACGTCTTGGGCTCATGCCTAATCCATCTGGCGAAGTGATTTTCTCAATCGCCTTCATTACATTCTTATAATTTAATAAAGGTTCGCCCATGCCCATGAATACGATATTAGATAAATTCTGATCGTATGTTTTCTCCACCTGTTGTTTGATCATTACGACTTGATCGTAAATTTCATCAAAATTTAAATTACGACTACGCTCCATATAACCAGTAGCACAAAACTTGCAGCTTAGGCTACATCCTATTTGAGAAGATACACAGGCAGTTTTACGCAAAGTGGTAGGGATCAACACACCTTCGATCATATGATCGTCAAAAGTGCGGAACCTTGTTTTCATTGTTCCGTCGCTGCTCATTTGTGTGGTATCTATAGAAAGTGCGGGCAAAGTAAAATGCTCGACTAATTTTTTGCGTAAATCAAGGCTTAAATTGGTCATTTCGTCAAAGCTATGCGCATGTTTTTGCCATAACCATTCTACAATCTGCTTAACCCTAAATGGTTTCTCTTCTATTTGAGCTATAAATCGCTCAATTTCGGCCACCTCTACGGCCCTAATATTTGGTCTAGTTTTCTCCATAATGCAAAGATACTTGATCGGTCTGTTAACATTCAATTATTTCTATTGTAAACTGAATAAAAGGGCCTATTTTAGGTCTCTCAAAACTTAAAACAACTATTATGAGAAAATTATGCTTTTTAACTTTGATTTTATTGGGTGCTTTTGCATCAGTAAATGCACAATCTGGCCCATTAAACGATTATCTCGGTAAATATATTTTTGCTGAAGGCAGCCCTGTAGCAGAAGTTTCTTTAACTGCGGAAGATGCTAATTTAGTGATCAATTCTGCAATGGGTTCAACAACCTTAGAGAAAAAAGGAGTAGACAGTTTTTATTTAGCGACTTATGATGCATTGGTAATTTTCAAAAGAAAAGAAGGTAAGACTGTTGAATCTATCAGCATTTTTGTTCAAGGAATGGAACTGGTAGGTAAAAAAGAAGGCGCGGTAGCGCTGAAAGAAGAAGAGCTTTACGCAGCATTTTTGAATAAAAACAAAAACTAGGTTTAAAAAACCATTGATGTCAAAGCATCAAATGGGATCGTTTGTTGTGTTCCTGTTGTTAAATTCTTGAGGGTGCATTCTTTCTTACTTAATTCGTCCGATCCAATGATCACGATATTTGGAATGCCTTTCTTTTCTGCATACTTAAATTGCTTGTCGAATTTACTCTTGTCTGGGTAGATTTCACAAGCAATTTTTTTTGCCCTTAATTTTTCCATTAAGTGGTAAGCTTCTTTAGATTCTTCTGCACCTAAATTGAAAAATAAAATTTTTGTATTTTGTTCTACAGAGGCAGGAAAAAGATTTTTTTCTTCAAGTACATCATAAATACGATCTACGCCAAAGCTAATGCCCACGCCAGGTACATTCGGTACGCCAAATAAACTTGTTAAGTCATTGTACCTTCCGCCGCCGCCAATACTACCCATTTGCGCATCGATTGCTTTTACTTCAAATATTAATCCCGTATAATAATTCAAACCTCTTGCTAAAGTAAAATCTGCAATTATATTTTTTGATAAACCACTTTGCTTGTGATAGTCTAAAACATATTGTATTTCTTCAATTCCTTTCGCTGCATTTTCATTTCCAATTAATAGTGCACTTAGCTGTTGCAATTTTGATTCATTCGTGCCTTGTATTTCTAAATAGGATTGTATGGTTGCTTGTTGTGTAGCAGTAAATCCTTTTCTATCTAATTCTTCCGCAACTTTTTCCCAGCCAATTTTATCTAATTTATCAATTGCAATAGTCAGGTCAATCATTTTATCTTCTCCGCCGCAAACCTGAGCAAGTCCAAGTAAAATTTTTCTATTATTTACTTTCACTTCCACTTCTAATCCCAGCTGTTGAAATACGGTTAAATAGATCGCCGTCAATTCGACTTCATTTAGTAGGCTATCAGATCCAACAATGTCGGCATCGCATTGATAGAACTCTCTATACCTTCCTTTTTGAGGACGATCTGCTCTCCAAACAGGTTGAATTTGGTAACGTTTAAAAGGGAAAGTTAGTGAACCATGGTTCATCGCTACATACCTGGCAAAAGGGATGGTTAAATCATACCTTAAAGCCCTTTCAGTGATTTGTGTAGTACTTTTTCCGTCTAATATCTTCTGGAAACCCTCTTGGGTAGCGGCTGCTTTTTGAGGGTTGTCTAAGCCATTGTTTAAAATCTTGAAAATAAGTTTATCACCTTCTTCTCCGTATTTGCCCATCAGGGTTTCCAATTGTTCCATCGCAGGCGTTTCTAAAGGCTGAAATCCATATAATTCAAACACATTGCGAATAGTTTGAAAGATATATTGTCTTTTTTGAACGGTTGCCGCGTTAAAATCTCTGGTGCCTTGTGGTAGAGAAGGTTTACTCATGAACTCAAATTTGGTTGTAAAGATAATTTTTTAAATCGTTACCATGTTAATTGTTTAATTTGCTTTTTAAAATTGAAGCAAATGGAAGAGAGAGAAAAATCCGAAAAATCGTATCGTTTTTTCAGAAGAATTTATGATTTCTCCATGTCTACCTTGATTTTAGGCATTGGAGGACTCTTATTAGGCGCAAAATATTTTAAAATTGATATGGTTTTGAATATTGAGAACGACTTTAGACTCATTTTTGGCACGATGTGCTTAGTCTATGGAGGTTTTAGGCTTTTTAGAGCAATTCAACAGGATTATTAATGCTTCAATAAATACAAAAATTGACTCATGCGTTCATTCATTTTATTTTTTAGTGCCCTGTTTTTATTGACTGCTTGTAAGACTACAACCGAAAAATTGCAAGACAGCCCAAATCAAGGGTTGATTCGAATTTCAGTAGAGGAGAGTTTTAAGCCTTTTATGGAGGAACAATTAAAGGTATTTCTGGAGAGCAATCCAAAAGCAGAAATCATCGTAAGTTATAAATCTGAAATTGATTGTTTTAAAGACTTAGCCAATGACAGCACTAGGATGATTTTTGTAACTCGAGGATTAAACAAACAAGAACAAGCTGATTATAAAAAGAGTTTAAGCTATAATCCAAATTTCGCCATCTTAGCTTATAATGCAGTTGCAGTCTTGGTCAACAAGTCGGCTAACGATTCTGTATTTACATTAGATGAATTGAGCAAACGCTTGACAGGCAAGTCTGAGAAGCAAGTGGTGATGGATGGCAATAACCTAACTGGAATTGTTCGTTTCATAAAAGATAGTTTGGCAAAAGATGCCCCATTAGGCAAAAATGTAGTTGCAGCAGATGGAAGCAAGGAAGTGATTGACTATATTTCGACGCACAAAGATGCCATTGGATTTGTTGGCATGAACTGGATTGGAGATGGGTATGATCCAGCGCAAATTGAATTGCGTAAAAAAGTTAAACTAGGATTAGTAGAATGTACTCAATGTTTAGAGAAGGGTTTTTTCTCAAAACCATCACCTTCAACGATTAGTAAAGCACAATATCCTCTTACCCTTCCAATCTATTTCATTCTTAAGGAAAATGCGGCAGGCCTTGGAACAGGATTTCTAAATTTCTTAAGTTTGGAAAGAGGACAATTGATATTCAAGCGTTCCTTTTTAGTGCCTGCAAAAATGGGTTTTAAAAAACGTAATAGTTTACTAGAATAGGCCCAAATGCTAACAAGTTTTAGTAGAATTAACTAAAAATTAAATCGAATTCTTGCGAAAAAATTAATATTTTTAGACCTCTTAAAGTCTAACCTTTTTGGGAAGGCTTTATTTTCCCTGGTTTTCTTCGAATTATTCGCGAAATGAGGGGCTGAAATGAGCATAATTTATAAAATACAAAAACACCTGTGATGAAAAAATTGGTTGTATTGATGATGGGCGTTGCTTTTGCTTTAAATGGTTTAAATGCACAAGTACCTGTTTCTCCATTAAATGAGGGTTTGAAATTGATGCGTTATGAAAAAAACAAATCGGCGCTTGCTTTCTTTAAAGATGCGTATGAAAAAAATGCAAAAGATCCAGAAACCATCTTTTGGTATGGTCAAGCTATTATAGCACAGAATGGATCAGGTACGCCAGAAAAAGCATTCGTACAATCTGCAAAAGAATTGTATAAGAAAGCAGCAGATGAATTAGGCAATAATGCCTGGATCTTAGTGGGTACTGCACATGTACAGTTATTAGAAGCAGGTGTAAGTGCTGACTTAAATGCGATCAAGCAAACTTTAGAAGTTGCCATTACAACTACTTTAAATACAAAAGGGAAATTCAAAGGCAAACCAAGTCAAGAAATCGTTAATGCGATCGGATACATTCACTCTGAAGTGCCTTCTAACGTTGGCGATCATCAATATGCGATTGATAAAATAAAGGAAACAATTTCTGCTTACGAAGGAACGCCAGTTTTACCTAGTTTGTATGTAAACCTAGGTATCAACTACTTAAAATTAGGTGGTGAAAATGGCGGAGAAGCCGTTACCGCATTCCTAGAAGCTGTAAGTAGAGAGCCGCAAAATGCTTACCCTTACTATAGAATTGGTAAGGTTTACCAATCTCAAAATAACGTTGAATCATTCGATGAATATTTCAAAAAATCATTAGAGGCCGATACAAAATTTGCGCCAACTTATTTTGCGTTATACCAATACTATGCAGACAAGAATACAGAAACAGCTAAGCAAAATTTAGACCTATTCTTACAAAACGCAGATAAAGATCCGGCATTGGACATTTTTAATGCAGATTATTTATTCCGTGCTGGTCAATATGACGCATCCTTGGCAAAGGCGAAGGAATTAGAAGCATCTATTGGTGTGGCAGCTTTACCACGTTTAGGTGTTTTATTGGCTTATAACTACGATCGTAAAGGAGATTCTGTACAAGCAAAATCTTATATAGAACAATTTATCAATACAAGTGCAGCTGATAAGGTGTTGAATACAGATTATGAACTTGCTGTAAAGGTTTTATCTAAATTCCAAGGCAATGAGGCTATTTTGGCTGGAATTCTTGAGAAAGCGATTACTGCGGATACTGTAAAAGCAAACCGCTTGAAATACTACAAGTTAGGAGCTGACATGTTTGAAAAATCTAATATGTATGTAGATGCTTTAAAATGGAATACAAACTATTTCAACCTTAGAGGTATAAAAGATGAAGTTTATTATTACAAGTTGTCTAGCGTTGCTTTAAATGCAAAAGATGGCGTTTCTACAACAGATATCGCAAAGCAATATATCGCTGCTTTCCCTGATCGTCCAAATGGCTATTCATTTAACGTTAAAGGGGCAAAATTGATCGATACTGCAAATAACATGGGTATTGTATTTCAAGCTGTAATCCTGCAAAACGAGTATTTGTTGAAAGATCCTGTAAAGAACAAGCAGGCATTGGTAAACAATTACTATGCTATGATGGGCTATTTCAATGAAACAAAAGATTTAGAAAAGGCGATAGGCATGTGTGATAAGGTATTAGAATTAATGCCTGGCGAAGCACAAACCTTGAAAATTAAAGAAAGCTTAGTGAAGAACTGGGAAATCATCAAAAAGATGCAAGGAAGTCAAAAGCCTGCAGCTGATGCGCCAACAGGAAATAAGCAATAAGGAATGGCTCATTTATAGACCATTTACGCTTTTGAAAAAAGATTTAAAAAACTCCCCATTTATGGGGAGTTTTTAGTTAAAACAAGTATCCTTTGCGTATTTTTGCGGCACTAAAAAGACTTTGAAATGAACAGTGCTGCTAACTACTTACCAATTGCCTTGCAAATCCTATTTGCAGGAGGCTTTGTAGCCATTATGATTTTGGTATCCAGCTTATTAGGACCCAAGCGAAAAACATCAGACAAGTTGGAGAATTTTGCTAGTGGTATTGAATCTCATGGTGACGCAAGATCACCGATGGCGATCAAATATTTTTTAGTCGCTATTTTATTTGTCTTGTTTGATGTGGAAGTAATTTTCTTCTATCCATATGCAGTAAATTTTAAGAGTTTAGGTTGGGCTGGTTTTTTCGAAGTGGTTTTATTTGTTGGATTTTTCTTGGTAGGGTTTATCTATATTATCAAGAAAGGTGCACTAAAATGGGAAGATTAATTTTTTAAAAATATAATGCATTTATTATGCGTCCAGTAAGATTTAACATACATCCAAAAGAAGCAGAAATCGCAGATGCGATAGGAATGGAAAAAGCACCAGATGGTGTACCAGGTGATGGTTTTTTTGCAACACAACTAAGTTCTGTTGTAGGTCTTGCAAGAAAAAATTCTTTGTGGCCGTTACCGTTTGCAACCTCTTGTTGTGGTATTGAATTCATGGCGACCATGGCATCACATTACGACTTATCTCGTTTTGGTTCTGAGCGTGTGGGTTTCTCTCCACGTCAGTGTGACTTGTTAATGGTGATGGGTACAATCGCTAAAAAAATGGCACCAGTGTTAAGACAAGTATATATCCAAATGGCAGAGCCACGTTGGGTTATAGCTGTTGGCGCATGTGCATCTAGCGGCGGTATTTTTGATTCATATAGCGTGTTACAAGGTATTGATCAAGTGATTCCTGTTGACGTGTATGTGCCAGGCTGTCCTCCAAGACCAGAAGCAATTATTGATGGCTTTATGAAAGTACAAGACCTCGTAGGACAAGAAAGTATTCGTCGTAGAAATAGCGAACAATACAAAGCATTATTAAATAGTTATGGCATTCAATAGCCAACACTTAATTCGTACAATATGTCGTTAAACAACGAAATGATACAAGAAAAATTAGTGGCAAAATTTGGAGACCAAGTTTCTCAATTTGCAACTAGTTATGGCATGCTTTCATTTGAAGCTCCAAAGGAAATGAATTTGAAAGTATTACAATTTTTATATGATGAGCCAGGTTTGGAATTTACTTTTTTAACAGATATCTGTGCAGTAAATTATCCTGATCAAAAAGGAGCAGAATTGGTTGTTGTATACCACTTGCATAATTTAAAAGAAAATGTAAGACTTCGTTTTTCTGTTAGCAGTTCATTAGAAAATACAGATGTATATACTGCATCTAAATTATTTGAATCTGCTAATTGGATGGAGCGCGAGACCTATGATTTCTTTGGTATTAATTTCGTTGGGCATCCAAATCTAAAGCGTATTTTAAATGTGGACGAGATGGATTATTTCCCATTAAGAAAAGAATTCCCTGTAGAAGATCAAACAAGGATCGACAAGGATGACGAAATGTTTGGTAGAGGCTAATTATTAAAAAACAAGGTATAACTGTATATACATGGAACATAATCACATCACATTGCCAGAAGGTTCGATAGAAAAAACTACGACCACTCTAAATATTGGACCAACACACCCTGCAACCCATGGCGTGTTCCAAAATATCATGGAAGTGGACGGAGAACGTGTTGTTACATCTGAACAAACAGTTGGATACATTCATCGTGCATTTGAAAAAATAGCAGAACGTAAGCCATTGTATCAAATTACAACATTGACGGATCGTTTAAACTATTGTAGCAGTCCAATTAACAATATGGGCTGGCATATTACTTGTGAGCGTTTTTTGAAAATTGAAACTCCCAAGCGCGTCGATTATTTGCGTGTAATTATTATGGAATTGGCACGTATATCGGATCACTTGATTTGTAATTCAATTGTGGGTGTGGATACAGGAGCATACACGGGATTTTTATACGTGATGCAATACCGCGAATTGATTTATGAAATTTACGAAGAGATTTGTGGTTCAAGATTGACAACAAATATGGGTCGTATTGGAGGCTTTGAAAGAAATTTCTCGAATACTGCTTTTACCAAGTTGGAGAAGTTTTTAAATGAATATCCAAAGGTTCTTAAGGAATTTGAAAACTTGTTTACAAGAAATAGAATTTTCATGGAACGTACACAAGGCACAGGAGGAATTAGTGCTGAACGTGCAATGAATTATGGCTTTACAGGTCCTAATTTAAGAGCTGCAGGTGTGGATTATGATGTGCGTGTACATCAACCTTATAGTAGTTATCAAGATTTTGATTTTACAGTTCCTGTAGGGTCAACTGGTGACAACTACGATCGCTTCTTGGTGCGTAATGCGGAAATGTGGGAGAGTATTTCCATCATTAAGCAAGCGTATCAAAAAGTGCAAGCGTTCAAAGGCGCAGAAGCTGAAGTATTCCACGCAGAGGTGCCTGAATATTATCTTCCAAAGAAAGAAGATGTATATACAAAAATGGAAGCATTGATTTGGCACTTCAAAATCATCATGGGTGAAATTGATTTACCAAAGGGTCAAATATATAGTCCAGTAGAAGGTGGTAATGGAGAGCTTGGTTTTTATTTAATCAGTGATGGTGGAAGAACACCATTCAGATTACATTTCAGAAGACCTTGTTTTATTTATTATCAAGCTTACACAGAATTGATTAAAGGCGGCATGTTAAGTGACGCTGTTGTAACAATGAGTAGTTTGAATTTGATCGCAGGTGAATTAGATGCTTAACAAAAAAGAAATTTTGGATATGACTTATACTTTTAATGATACACAAATGGCCGAGTTTAATCGCTTGGTAGCACGTTATCCGGAAGGGAAACAAAAAAGTGCTTTGTTGCCTGCATTGCATCTTGCTCAAGATAGTTTTGATGGTTGGCTACCAACGGAGTTAATGGACTACATTGCTAGTTTATTAAAGATCGAGCCAATTGAAGTGTACGAGGTGGCAAGCTTTTATAGCATGTATAATTTAAAGCCTGTAGGAAAATATATTTTCGAAGTTTGTCAAACTGGTCCATGTATGATTAGTGGCTCTGATGACATCATTGCATATATCCAACAGCAATTAGGTATTAAGCCAGGAGAAACAACGAAAGATGGCATTTTTACTTTGAAATTAGTGGAGTGTCTTGGTGCTTGTGGTTATGCGCCGATGATGCAAGTTGGTAAAATTTACAAAGAGCATCTAACTAAAGAAAAAGTAGATCAAATTATTGCAGAATACAGAGCAACTGCAACTAAATAATAAATCACAGAACGCGTTAAAAATATTCAAATGGGTGTAAAACTATTATTAGACAAAGCAAATGTACCAGGGATTCGTACTTACGAGGTGTATCGTCGTGAGGGTGGTTACCGTAGTGTAGAAAAAGCTTTGAAAGAAATGAATCCAGAATCCATTGTAGAAGAAGTTAAGAAAAGTGGATTAAGAGGAAGAGGTGGTGCAGGTTTCCCAACTGGAATGAAATGGAGTTTTATTGCGAAGCCAGAAGGCGTTCCGCGTCACTTGGTTTGTAATGCGGATGAAAGTGAGCCAGGCACTTTTAAAGACAGGTACTTGATGGAATTTTTACCACACCTTTTGATTGAAGGTTTAATTGTTTCAAGTTTTGCTTTGGGTTCTAATGACACTTATATTTATATCAGAGGTGAATATGCTTGGATTGTAGACATATTAGAAGAGGCCATCAATGAAGCGAAGGCAAATGGTTGGTTAGGAAAAAACATTTTAGGAACAGGTTTTGATTGCAATATCCATGTTCAACGTGGAGCGGGTGCTTATATCTGTGGAGAAGAAACTGCTTTAATTGAATCATTGGAAGGCAAGCGTGGTAATCCTCGTATTAAGCCTCCATTCCCTGCGATACAAGGTTTATGGCAGCGTCCAACAGTGGTGAATAATGTGGAAACTTTAGCTGCAATCGTGCCTATTATAAACTTAGGTGGAGACGAGTATGCAAAGATTGGCGTTGGTAGATCAACTGGTACAAAATTAATTTCTGCATGTGGCAATATTAACAAGCCAGGCGTATACGAAATTGACATGACGATTACAGTAGAAGAATTTATTTATAGCGATGAATATTGCGGTGGTATTAAAGGAGGCAAGAAATTAAAAGCTTGTATTCCTGGTGGGTCTTCTGTACCAATTTTACCTGCGAATCTTTTATTGACAACAGTAAAAGGTGAACCACGTTACATGAACTATGAGAGTTTAAGTGATGGTGGATTTGCAACTGGTTCTATGTTAGGTTCAGGTGGATTTATTGTTTTAGACGAAGACCAGTGTATCGTTAAAAACACCTTGACATTGGCACGTTTTTATCGCCATGAAAGTTGCGGTCAATGTTCTCCATGTAGAGAAGGAACAGGCTGGATGGAAAAAATATTACATAAAATTGAACATGGTAAAGGAACGATTGCTGATATCGATTTACTATGGGATATTCAAAGAAAGATAGAAGGAAATACGATTTGTCCATTAGGTGACGCAGCGGCGTGGCCTGTTGCTGCCGCGATTCGTCATTTCCGTGACGAGTTTGAATGGCATGTAAATAATCCTGAACTTTCACAAACAAGCAATTTCGGTTTACAACACTATGCAGATCCAATTCATGTACCTGCATAACATAGAAATATAAACTATGAGCGAACAAAATTTATTTAAAGTAACGATCGACAACATCACCATCGAAGTACCAGCTGGAACAACAGTGTTACAAGCGGCTCGATTAATTGGTGGACAAGTGGCGCCTCCTGCAATGTGTTATTATAGCAAGTTGCAAGGAAGTGGTGGAAAGTGTAGAACCTGTTTGGTAGAAGTATCAAAGGGCTCTGAAAAAGATCCTCGCCCAATGCCTAAATTAGTCGCGTCTTGTCGTACGACAGTGATGGACGGAATGGAAGTGAAAAATATTACAAGTGAAAAAGTAATTGATGCAAGAGCGGGCGTAGTTGAGTTTTTATTATTGAACCATCCTTTGGACTGTCCAATTTGTGATCAGGCAGGGGAGTGTCATTTACAAGATTTGAGTTTTGAACATGGCAAGTCTGAGACACGCTATGAGTTCCAAAGACGAACATTTAAGAAGCATGATCTAGGCAAGAATATTCAATTGCACATGACGCGATGTATACTTTGTTATCGTTGTGTATTCACAGCAGATCAATTAACAAACAAACGTGTTCACGGCGTTTTAGATCGCGGCGATCATGCGGAGATTGCAACACATATCGAAAAGAGCTTAGATAATGAATTTATAGGTAACGTAATTGATGTATGTCCAGTAGGCGCTTTAACAGACAAGACTTTCCGATTTAAAAATCGTGTTTGGTTCTTAAAACCAATGGATGCACATCGTGATTGTCCTACTTGTTCTGGTAGAGTTACTTTATGGAATAGAGGTGACGAAGTGTATAGAGTAACGGCACGTAAAGACCAATGGGGTGAAGTAGAAGATACGCCAGATGGTAAGCCAGGTTGGATTTGTAACACTTGTCGTTTCGATAAAAAAGAAACTGCAGACTGGATTATTGAAGGCCCTCGTGAAATAAGCAGACAATCAGTAATTGCACAAGGTCATTATGCAGGAAAGATTGGAATGACCAAGCCAAAAGAAACTTTTACTGCAGTAAATGATGGAAGAACACCGCATTTATTAATGGATATTCATGACGAAAGTGAAGTGAATCAACCAAATATACATTTAGGAAAAATTCAAGGACCTTCTCACGGAGATACGTTTAACACAAACAATACTCATAAAGCATAATTATATTAGCATGACAATTCTTGCATTTGATTGGGGGCTGGTGATCGAAAAATTAATTTTAATTGCCGTAGTTGTTTTCGGCAGTTTAGGCATTGCCTTGTATACTACTTTTGGCGAACGAAAAGTAGCTGCTATTTTACAAGATAGACCAGGTCCAAACAGGGCGGGTCCATTTGGTTTATTACAACCATTGGCAGATGGTTTAAAATTGATCATGAAAGAAGAGATCATTCCAAATGCTGCAAATAAATGGTTATTTATTATAGGCCCAGGCTTAGCAATGACTGCAAGTTTAATGACTTGCGCAGTGATTCCATGGGGTTCTGATATTGAATTGTTTGGACGTAAAATTGCTTTACAAATTGCAGATATCAATATTGGCATCTTGTATGTTTTTGCGGTGGTGAGTATGGGCGTATATGGTATTATGATTGGTGGTTGGGCTTCAAATAATAAGTTCTCTTTAATGTCTTCATTAAGAGCAGCATCACAAGCAATCAGTTATGAATTAGCAATGGGCTTGGCTTTGATAGCTTTATTAATGACAACTGAATCTTTAAGTTTAAAAACAATTGTTGAACAACAAGTGGCTGGTAATTGGTGGAATATTGTTTATCAGCCTTTAGGATTTTTATTATTCTTTATTGCTGCATTAGCAGAATGTAATAGAACACCTTTCGATTTGCCAGAAGCAGAGAATGAATTGAACTTTGGTTACCATCAGGAATATTCTTCTATGAAACTTGGTTTTTATTTATTCGCAGAATATATCAATATGATTATGAGTAGTGCGATTATGGCATCTATGTATTTTGGCGGATATGACTTACCATTTTTTGATGAGTCAACAGTTGCTCCAAATATTGCAGCGATGATTGGTGTGGGCACTTTGCTAATCAAAATAGTTTTATTTATTTTCTTATTTATGTGGATTCGTTGGACGATTCCTCGTTTCAGATACGATCAATTAATGAACCTAGGGTGGAAAACAATGATTCCTTTGGCGCTATTTAATTTATTAATCACTGGCGCTTTGATCTTAGCTAATTTATAATTTAAAAAATTCATTGAATAAACACATGCAACCATTAACAAACAAAGCACAAGCGGTAAATAGACAACCCATGACGATATGGGAGCGCTTGTATTTGATTAATATTATCAAAGGAATGTTTATTACGTTTAGTCATATGTTTAAAAAACAGCCGACAACACGTTATCCAGAAGAAAAGCGTCCATTCAGTCCTGTTTTTAGAGGATTGCACGTTTTAAATAGAGACGAGGAAGGTAGAGAGCGTTGTACTGCATGTGGATTATGCGCTGTAGCATGTCCTGCAGAAGCAATCACAATGGAAGCAGCAGAACGTGTAGAAGGCGAAGAGTCGTTATATAGAGAAGAAAAATATGCTGCGAAATATGAAATCAACATGTTGCGTTGTATTTTCTGTGGTTTGTGTGAAGAAGCTTGTCCAAAAGATGCCATTTATTTAAGTGAAACTTTTGCGCCTGCAAATTATACCCGTAAAGGATTTATTTATGGCAAACCTGATTTATTAATCCCGAATCCAAAAACTGAAGCTGCTGATTTGGCTTTAGCTAAAGGAGTAGAAGCATAATTTATACTATGAATACAGTTGACATTTTATTTTATCTATTATCTGCATTTGCAATTGTGAGTGCGACGATGGTATTGATTAGTAAAAATCCAATACATAGTGTATTGTGGTTGATTCTGGTGTTTTTTGCCATTTCTGGACATTACATTTTATTGAATGCGCAATTTTTAGCAATCGTAAATATTATTGTTTATGCCGGAGCAATCATGGTCTTATTCTTATTTGTAATCATGTTAATGAATATCAAAAAAGATACAGAAGCTCAAAAGCAATTGTTAGTAAAGCTAACTGGTGTCATTGCTGGTGGAAGCTTTCTTACACTCTTGATTGCTGCTGTCAAACAAACTGCACAAATTCAGGACAAGCAAGTTCTTTTGAAAGAGGGCACCATTGGATTAATTCATCCATTAGGCAAAGCACTTTTTAGCGATTATGTTGTGCCATTTGAAATAAGCAGTGTCTTATTCTTAAGTGCTATGGTAGGTGCCGTAATCATTGGTAAAAAATAATAATTAATAAAATCCTTAGAGATGTCTATACAGTATTATATCTTTTTATGTTTGACTTTGTTTAGTATTGGCGTTGTAGGTGTTTTGACACGTCGCAACGCAATCATCGTATTCATGTGTATTGAATTGATGTTAAACGCGGTGAACTTATTATTGGTGGCTTTTTCAAAAATGTACCATGGAATGGCATTGCAAAATGCAGCAGACACAACAGCTGGTATTGATGCACAAATTTTTGTGTTCTTCATCATGGTGGTTGCCGCGGCTGAAGTAAGCGTTGGCTTGGCAATTATTGTAATGATGTACCGAAACACCCATTCTGTAGACATCAATTTCTTAAATAGATTAAAGAATTAATTCATTTCACATGAAAGTAATATTAGCATTGATCACCCTCTTGCCTTTTGCAGGATTTTTATTTAACGGACTTGGGCGAAATATTTGGAGTAAAAAAACAATTGCCACAAATGGCACTATGTACATATTTGCTTCGTTCGTTTTAAGTTTGATTGCATTCTGGAATGTGCAAGAGCAGGGAGCTATAACGGTCCATTTTTTCGATTTCATCAACACAAGTACAATCAAAATCCCTTTTGACTTTAGAGTGGATGCTTTATCAAGTTTATTCTTATTAGTAATAACAGGGGTAGGTACTTTGATTCATTTGTATTCTTCTGCTTATATGCATGAGGAAACAGCACCGCACTATGCACGTTACTTTGCTTACTTGAACTTATTTATTTTCTCGATGCTTTTATTGGTGTTGGGCGATAACTACGTAATCATGTTTATTGGATGGGAGGGTGTTGGACTGTGTTCTTATTTATTGATTGGCTATTGGTTTTCCAATACAACATATAATAATGCTGCTAAGAAAGCATTTATCATGAACCGAATTGGAGACCTTGGTTTTTTATTAGCTATTTTTTGGATGATAGTGAAACTAGGTACAGTGAGCTACGGAGAAGTTTTGACAGCAGAAAGTTTGGCTAAATTATCTACTACAGATATCACTGCAATTACGCTATTGTTATTTGTAGGGGCAATGGGTAAGAGTGCGCAAATCCCTTTGTACACTTGGTTGCCAGATGCGATGGCAGGTCCTACACCAGTGTCTGCATTAATCCATGCTGCAACGATGGTGACTGCAGGTATCTACATGATTACAAGAACAAATATTTTCTATACCAATAGTGAAATCGCTCAAAATGTTGTTGCAATCATAGGTATCAGCACTGCATTGTTGGCGGCAACAATTGCAATCAAACAAAATGACATCAAAAAAGTATTGGCTTATTCAACAGTAAGTCAGTTAGGCTATATGTTCCTTGGTTTAGGTGTAGGTGCTTATTCAGGCGCGGTATTCCACGTAATTACGCATGCATTCTTTAAAGCGCTTTTATTCTTAGCTGCAGGATCAGTGATTCATGCAATGCACCATGAGCAAGATATTCGCAAGATGGGTGGCTTAAAGTCTAAATTACCTATCACCCATTTGACTTTCTTAATTGGTTGTATAGCGATTGCAGGTGTGCCCCCTTTTAGTGGCTTCTTTTCTAAAGATGAAATCTTAGCAGCGGCATATGCTAAGCATCCAATTTATTGGTTCTTAGGAGTTACTGGCGCTGCCATGACTGCTTTTTACATGTTCCGTTTATATGCAACTACTTTCTTAGGTCAATTTAGAGGAACAGAAGAGCAAGCACACCATGTTCACGAAAGTCCAATAAGTATGACTTTGCCATTAATTATCCTTGCAGTATTAAGTGCTGTGGGTGGTGCGATGGGTGTTCCAGAAATTCTTGGTGGACAACATTGGTTAGGACATCATTTGTCTAGCATTGTTGGCGAAGCAAGCCCATTACATTTATCTCATACAACTGAATGGATTTTAATGGGTAGTTCTGTAACTATTGCTTTAGTTGCATTGCTCATTGCAATTAGTAAATACAGCAAAAAAGCAGATGGTGAAGCTCAAACAGCTTTAGGTAAATTTTTATACAATAAGTGGTTGGTGGATGAATTATATGAGAAGGCAATTGTGCAACCACTCAATCGTTTTGCAGGTTTCTTGAAAGACGTAATCGAGAAAAATATCATTGACGGTTTTGTCAATGGTACAGGGAAATTAGTTCAATATGGTGCAAGACAAACACGCTTAATTCAAAGTGGTCAAGTAGGGTATTATATTTTATTCATGGTATTAAGCTTGGTCTTATTACTTCTAGTATGGTTTAATGATATCGCGATCACAAGATTCTTTCATAATTTGATTAAATAAATTTATAGCAACAATGGTATTACTTTCTATTCTATCTATTCCGTTTATTGCAGCAATTTTATTGTTGTTTGTTAAACAGGATGAAAAAGCAAATTATGTTGCTATTGCAGCAAGTGGCATTGCTTTGGCACTGTCTTTAAATATCGCATGTAATGGTGCAGTTAATTTTGACGCTGCGTGGATTCAAAGTTTAAATGCAAGATTTACTTTGACTGCAGACGGATTATCAAAAATATTACTAGTTCTTACATGCATCAGTTTTCCTGCAATATTTTTTGCAACCTCCAAGAATGATATCAAAAACAGAAATCAGTTTTTATCTTTGATGCTTTTTGCCCAAACAGGATTACTTGGCGTATTCTTGGCTGGAGATGCCTTGCTTTTCTACTTCTTCTGGGAATTAGCATTAATTCCTGTTTATTTTTTATGTTCTATTTGGGGTGGAGAAAAGCGTATTGCGGTTACTTTTAAATTCTTTATTTATACTTTCTTAGGCTCTTTGTTTATGTTGATTGGTATTATTTTCCTTTATAACCATACTGCAGATCAAAGTTTTGCCTATGCTTCTTTTAAAGTGGCTAATTTGACAGCTGGTCAAAAAATCACTGCATTCGCTTTGTTTTTTACAGCGTTTGCAATCAAGATGCCAATTTTCCCATTGCATACTTGGCAACCTGACGCTTACGAGCAATCTCCAACCGCAGTGACAATGTTATTGAGTGCTGTGATGGTTAAAATGGGCTTATATGGTGTCATTAGATGGTTGATGCCTTTATTCCCAGCCGCATTTAGCGCACATTCCAATTTTATAGTGATCTTGTCTGTGATTGGAATTTTATATGCTTCCTTTATCGCAATTCGTCAAGACGACATCAAACGTTTAATTGCTTATTCTTCTATTGCCCATATAGGTTTAATGAGTGCAGCTTTATTTACAAATATTGAAATAGGGATTCAAGGCACTTTAATTCAATTGTTTTCACACGGAGTGAATGTATTAGGCTTGTGGATTATTGCAGATATTATTGAACAACAAACTGGAACTAGATCCTTAAAAGAAATGGGCGGATTGGCAAAGCAAAATCCAACATTAGGCATTTTGCTTGTAGGATTTGCATTTGCAAATATTGCGCTTCCTTTGACCAATGCATTTGTGGGAGAGTTTTTAATGTTCAATGCTATCTTCCAATTCAATCCTTGGATAGCTGCTGCAGCAGGAGTTAGTGTTGTATTGGCGGCTATCTATACTTTAAATATGGTTCAAAAATGCGCTTATGGAGAAGTAAGTGAAAAAATAGCGAAGATGCAAGTGCCTAATAAGCCTGCACAATTTATATTGATTGTATTATTTATCGTAGTAATCTTTACGGGAGTATATCCTGCTCCTTTGTTTGATTTAACTGCGGATACTTTACAACAATTGTTTATCAAATAATTAAATGAATTTAGAATGAACGCAATTATAGCTTCGGCTTTACTAGGTGTATTAATGATGTTTGCTTCTTGGATTTTTGACAATGAGAAAACACATACACGTATTGCATTAGTTGGATTATTGGCCTTAATCATTGCCAATGTTTTACAATTAAATGGCTTGTATACCATCTCATTAGAAACGAAGGGCTTACTTTCATTTACACAGTTTGGATTGTACGTTAATACAATTTTATTTATTTTAACCTTCTTGTATGTTTGGTTAAATGGAGATGAAATTGCAAAAATTGGCAATCATGCCGCGGATTATTATGCATTAATTTTCTTCATTTTATGTGGCGCGAGTATTTTGACTTCATTTAATAATTTATTGATGTTATTTATTGGCATCGAAATTTTATCTATTCCACTTTATATTTTAACCGGCTCTGACAAGAAAAACTTGAATAGTAATGAAGCTGCTTTGAAATATTTTTTAATGGGCGCTTTCTCTACAGGTATTTTCTTACTTGGTATTACATTTATATATGGCGCTACTGGCACTTTCCAATTAATAACGCCAGTACTACATCCTTCAACGGGCATGGCAAGAGAGCAGTTAATGCTTTCTGTTGGATTGATTTTAATTTTCGCCTCTTTCAACTTTAAAGTTTCAGCTGCTCCGTTTCATTTTTGGACACCGGATGTATATGATGGCGCACCAACTGTTTTCACTTCTTTCATGGCAACTATTGTGAAAGCAACTGCTATTATTGCCTTTGTAGTTCTTTTTCATAATCAATTTAAAGCTTTAGGATATACCTGGAACTTGTTGTTGACATTTGTCTTGATTGCTACATTATTCGTTGGCAATATCACTGCGGTTTTCCAAAGAAGTGTGAAGCGTATGTTGGCCTATTCTAGTATTGCACAAGTTGGCTTTATGCTTTTTGCTTTGTATGCTCCAACTAGTTTTGCAACAGAAGGTATTTTGTTATATATCATGGCCTACTCAGTAGCTAGTATTGGCTTGTTTGGTGTATTAATAAAAATGAAAGACTATAGTTTTGAGGCATTCAATGGATTAGCTAAAAAAGAGCCGATGATTGCAGGTTTAACAACCATCTTCTTATTGTCTTTGGCTGGTATCCCATTAACAGGCGGATTTTTTGCAAAATATTACATGTTAAATGCTGCCGTACAAGCTGGATTAGGTTTATGGCTAGTTATCATTGCAATATTGTTTGCCGCAGTGAGTGTGTATTATTATTTCAAATTAATACAAGCAATGTATTTTGCGGATGGAACACCTGCTATCGTTGAAATTGAGCAAGGCTATAAGTACAAATTATTGGTTTTCGCAATTTTGATATTGGCATTAGGTATTTTGCCTAACGTTTTCCTCTCTTATCTATACTTTTAGCCGTTCCTCAAATAGATTAGGCCAGAAGATGGAACCTTATGCAATCTGTCCTACCTTTAGGCTCAGATAAACCGTTATTATGACCTTACAGGACTCTTTTGTATTGGCTTGGCGTACCGTAAAAGGGAATAAGCTAAGAACCAGCATTACCGTAGCGATCATTGCCTTTGGAATTATGGCATTGATTGGTATTATTACAGCCATTTCGGCGATGAACCAGAGCTTAAAAGAGAACTTCTCTTTCATGGGAGCGAATGCCTTTACAATCCGATATAAGGAAATGAATGCCAGAATGGGAGGGCCGCCACAAGGAGAAGAGTTTTCTAAAACTAAAAAAGGCCAAAAAGAAAAGAAATCAAATTTAGACAAGCCCTTTAAATTAGAAGAGTCCATCTTTTTTAAAGAAAATTATAGCTTCAATAGAGCACAAGTGAGTGTATACAGAAGAGCTAATGGCAACAATGAAATTGTCTATAAAAACTTAAAGACCAATCCGCAAATTGGCATGTGGGGTGCAGATGAAAATTATTTAGCTGTAAATGGTTATCAATTAGCGGTCGGTAGAAATTTAAATGCAGTAGATCTTCAATCAGGCCGTAATGTTTGCATGATAGGCAGTAGTGTTGCAACGAAATTGTTTCCTAGAAATCCTGAAAAAAGTATTGATAAAATTATATTGGTTCAAGGCAAGCCATACCGCGTAATTGGATTGTTGAAATCTAAAGGATCAAGTGCGATGTTAAGACAGGATGACATCATTGTCACATCTTTAAAAAATGTACGTCAATATCAAAATAGCAATCCATCTTATCAATTAGGGGTGGCTGTAAATAATGTAATTGAACTTGAGCCAGCCATTGATGAAGCAATGTTGCAGATGCGCAAAGCAAGAAAATTAATCCCTACCGAGTCTGATAATTTCATCATAGACAAGAGTGATAAATTTGCACAATTGTTTATTGGATTCTTGGCAGGAATTAGTGGCGCCGCTGGTGCGATTGGTATGATTACTTTGATTGGCGCTGCGATTGGTTTAATGAATATCATGTTAGTAGCTGTGAACGAAAGAACAAGAGAAGTTGGATTGATAAAGGCCTTGGGTGGAAAAAGAAAAGACGTACGCCGTCAATTTTTATTTGAAAGTATTATCATTAGTTTATTAGGCGCCTTATTTGGAATTTTATTGGGGGTACTAGTAGGTAATGTCTTTAGTATCGTATTAAGTACGGGCTTTGTTATCCCTTGGTTCTGGGTAATTACAGGTATTGTTATATGCTCTGGAGTTGGTCTAGTTGCCGGCATTTATCCTGCGATGAAAGCCGCTTCTTTAAACCCAATCAATGCATTGAGGTACGAATAATATTTACATTGTTATCGCATAAAAAAGCCTCCCAATTGGGAGGCTTTTTTTATTTGCAATTATTTGTAAAACTAAATGAAACAATTGCAAATTGAATTCAATAGAAGCACTATTTAGGATCTAAAGCTTGTTTAATTCTGTCTTGTAAGTCATTGATATGATTTACTGCACTAGCTTCTGTTGCGTTTGCTTTCGCTGATTGTAATGCTATTGCTAATTTCTTTAATTGCGCTTTAGCCTCTGAAACTACATCTGTATTTTCTACATCAGCAGATGGGAAGCCAATACGTACTACATTACTTGCAGCTGCAGCAGAAGCACTAGAAGGGTTGATTAATTCATCCAATTGACTTACATATGTTTTTTGTAAGTTACGACGGTAGATATCAGCTTTGCTTACATCGCTGAATAAACCCTTTCTTAAATCATCCATCATGTCGTTCAATGCATAAGTAGAATTGCCAAATCTTGAATGACTTGTAGTAATACGGTACAATCTATTTTTATCTAACAAAGATTTTAAAATGCTTGTTTGAATTGTTTGTACGCGCTCATTACTTACTGGGTTTGCAAATTTATTTAGAATTGATGCATCCAATAACCATTTTGGTGTAGCAAATAATTGTGTATGGAAAAACTGCATTGCTTGCTTTTGTGTTGCTACAGTTGTTGGCGTATACACATCTCCTTTTTCCTCTACACTTTTAAATGTTTCTTGAACACCACCCACATTTCTTAATACATGCCCCATGTATCTGCTAAATTGGCCTACTACTTGACCGTACATTTGGCTTAAGTTTTCATAACGATCACCTTCTTCTTTTGTCCACTCTGGCAGGTTTACTAAGATTCTTTTTAAGTTCTTAATACCATATTCACTTGCCAACATTGAATTGTCTCCTAAGTCTTCGGTTTGCGCTCTTGGATCATCATTTCTACCTTCACCACCAAACCAAAGTCTTGGATTCTTGCTTAAGTTGTCTACAATCCATTTGTTGTTAATCAAACGATCTGCTTGCGCATCGTTTTCGCCTGTAAATGTATAGCCCCATTGGATTGCCCATTTGTCATAGTCACCAATTCTTGGGAATAAACCAGATTGACTTATTTTATCTTCTGGTTGAGCAACATAGTTGAAGCGCGCATAGTCCATGATAGACGCAGTATGTCCATTTGCTTCCACCCAATTTTTATCTCTTAATTTCTCTACAGGTGTTTTACTTGAACTACCCATATTATGTCTCAATCCTAATGTGTGTCCAATTTCATGTGAAGAAACAAAACGAATTAAATTACCCATTAAGGTGTCATCAAAATGCATTTTTCGTGCAGCTGGATCTACCGCTGCTGTTTGAACCATATACCAGTCATGCACTAAGCTCATTACATTATGATACCATCCAACATGGCTTTCTAAAATTTCTCCACTACGTGGATCATGTACTTGAGGACCATAAGCGTTTTCAATATCAGAAGCGAAATAACGAATTACAGAGAAACGAGCATCTTCTAAGCTCATTGTGCTATCGTTTGGCCATTCTTTACCTTGAATTGCATTTTTCCAACCTGCTTTTTCAAATGCAGCATTCCAGTCATTTACACCAGCAATTAAATAAGGTACCCATTTTTTAGGTGTTGCAGGATCTACATAATAAATGATTGGTTTAATCGGCTCCACTAATTCTCCTCTCTTGTATTTCTCAACATCTTGAGGCTTAGGCTCCAATCTATAACGCACCGCAAAAACTTGATTTTTCACCTTTTGTTGGTCATCAGAATATTCCACAAAATTATCTGCGAAATAACCTACTCTTGAATCAAATAAACGACGTCCCATTGGAGTTTTAGGTAACAATAGGATAGACGTGTTCAATTCAAAAGTCACAGCGCCAGCATTTGCTGCAGCTGGAATGAAACTTCCACCAGTTGGACTTCCTGGCATTGGGGCGCTTGCATTGTATGTTTTAACTGTTCTAATCTCTAAGTTGATAGGGTAAGCCTTAATTGTTTCAATATAAGAGCGATCAGAAGCCAATCCAGATAAGTTAAAACTTCTCTTTTCAAAGCTGCTTAAGCTAACTGCTTGATTATCTCCCTTGAAAAATTCAGTTACATCTATAATAGAGCTTGTTGAGTCTTTCCCGTAAGCTTTCACGTCAAAAGAGGCTACAATTGGGTCTAAATAGGAATTTTTAACCGCTTTTGCGATGGTTTGAGTAGAATCGGCCTTACTAATTAAAGACACCACACGCATGAATAGGCGGTTGTTTGGGCCTTTTTCAAATTGTATTGTTTGTTCGTTTACTTGTTCGCCACCATATTTTCTTGCACCACCTGCTACTTTTGCATAGCGTGTAACAGCGATTAATTCTCTACCCAAAAGACTATCTTGGATATCAAAATAGAATTTATCATCTTGGAAATGCACTGTAAACACTCCTTTTTGGCTTATAGCCTTCTTTGTAATGAATTCTTTAAAGGATTTTGGGCCTGTTTTGGCAGGCATTTCTTTTTTAGCTCCAGCAGCAGAACTTGTGTCCGCAATAGGGGCATTTCTTTGGGCATTTACCAGACTTGTCATTAAGACACAAGCACTGGTAATCGCAATGATTTTTCTCATATTAAATAATTATTGTTTTAAAAAAACGTCCATAAATATATTGTTTTCACACTACACTTTTTTGTTAATATTATTTTTACTAAAAAAAATGTCTTGAATATTGTTTCAATCAATAAATTACTTATTTTGTAACCCCTTAGAAACTCTAGGATTAAGATTTTAACCAATCACCTCAGGTTTCGAAGGATTAAATCACTTTTTTATAAATTTAATTTAAAACCAAAAATCAATTGAATCATGGCTGATTTATCTAAACCAACTGCAAATGCAGCTTCAAAACAAGCAGCACCGAAAAAAGGCGGTAATTTGATTGCAACCTTAGCACCTATCGCTTGTATCGTAGCAGGCTATGTTATCTGGCGTTTTGTTCTAGGTAACGCAAGTAATTTCACAAACCCTGATCCAAGTGGTGGTTTCTGGCCAGCGCACAAAGGACCTAAAGGAACATTTACAAAAATGTATGAGGGTGGTATCGTAGTACCTATCTTGATTGGTAGCTTATTAGTTGTATTAACTTTCGTTATCGAAAGATTATTGACTATTAAAAAAGCTGCTGGCGCAGGTAATATTGCTGAATTCATTCGTCAAGTTCAATTCCATTTAGCAAATAAAGAAGTGGACAAAGCTTTGGCTGCTTGTGATAAGCAAAAAGGTTCTGTAGGAAACGTAATGAAATCTGGCTTAACTAAGTACAAAGAGATGATTACAAATACAGAATTAGATACTGATCAAAAAGTATTAAACATTCAAAAAGAAATCGAAGAAGCAACTGCATTGGAATTACCAATGTTAGAAAAGAACTTAGTATTCTTATCAACTATCGCATCTGTTGCAACCTTATTAGGTTTGTTCGGTACGGTATTAGGTATGATTCGTTCTTTCTCTAAATTAGGTGAAGAAGGTGGTGGTGAAGCTGCACGTGAATTGTCTCAAGGTATCTCTGAGGCATTGTACAATACTGCAT
>JACCDV010679401.1_pt1 | contig 52277 bp, 50 predicted proteins | sample 7446131 | NCBI WGS metagenome assembly JACCDV01 (sample SAMN15323448, study PRJNA562643) | freshwater metagenome | isolation source: river surface water | place: USA:Blue River Watershed | collected 2017-08-17
ATAGAAAAATATAATAAAGCTAAAAAGAGAGTAAAGGAACTTAAAGAATTTTATAGTCATTTGGCAAGTTATTTAGTTGTAATTCCGTTTTTGATTTTCATTAACTTGTATTTTTCACCTAAACATATTTGGTTTTATTGGCCTATGTTGGGCTGGGGTATTGGACTTTTTTTTCATGCTTTAGGAGTTTTTAATGTTTTCCCGTTTTTTGGAAAAGATTGGGAACAAAACAAGATTAATGAAATATTAGAAAAAGAAAACACGAAGTGGGAGTAAATAGTCACAGTTTGCAGTCGCAGTTTTCAGTAAAAATAAACTTGAAATCTGAAATCTTAAACTAAAAAAAATATGAATACACAAGACGAAATTAAATATCAAGAAGCTTTAAAAAGAGTAAAGAAGATTAAAGGCTTTTACACACACGCAATAGTTTATGTTGTGATTAATATAATGATTGTGATTATCAATATTCAAGATTTGAAAGAAGGAGAAAGTTATTTTCAAGTGCAAAATTTTTTCACAGCTTTCTTTTGGGGAATTGGGTTAGTTGCACACGGGCTTTCGGTTTTTATGCCTAATTGGATTATGGGGCAAAATTGGGAAGAACGCAAGATTAAAGAATTTATGGAGAAAGAGAAGGCAAATAAGTGGGAATAATTAGTCGCAGTTTTCAGTCACAGTTAGCAGACAACACTGGAACTTGAAACCTGAAACCTGAAACCTTAAATCTAAAACCTGAAACAAAAAACAATGAATATATTAATTATCGAAGACGAAAAACCAGCAGCACGATTGTTGCAACGCAAAGTAGAAAAATTAGGATTGCAAGTAAATACAATGTTACACTCTGTGGAAGAAGCTATTGCATGGTTTCAAAACAATCCGCATCCTGATTTAATTTTTTTAGACATTCAATTGTCTGATGGTTTGTCGTTTGAGATATTTGAGCAAATCGATATTAAAAGTGCCGTGATTTTCACAACTGCTTATGATGAATATGCTTTGCGTGCTTTCAAATTAAATAGTATTGATTATTTACTAAAACCAATAGATGAAGAAGATTTGGAAGTAGCTGTGAATAAATTCAAAGCGAGAAACCAAACGCAAAATATTTCATTAGATTTTGAAGCGATTAAGCGCATGTTAGTCAATCCAGTGGAAAAGGAATACAAAAAGCGTTATTCAGTTAAAATTGGACAACAATTAAAAGTGATTTCTATTGACGAAGTCGAATGTTTTTACAGCGAAAACAAAGGAACATATATTCACACTTTAGACAATCGCGATTATTTAATCGATTCTACTTTAGAAGTTGTTGAAGCCGAAATCAATCCAAAAGAATTCTATCGTGTAAGTCGAAAATTCATTGTTCCACTGAAAGCGGTAAAGGAAATTCAAGTGTATTCGAATTCAAGATTGAAAATCATTCTTCCCACTTACAAAGACGATGAGGTAATTGTAGCAAGAGAACGTGTTGGTGATTTTAAAGTATGGATTGGTTAATTAATCATAGTTTTTCGAATTCCAATAAGAACAAAAATCAAAAGTGAATATAGGATGAAAAAAGGTGCAATAAATTCAATCCAACCTAATGGCAACATAAAGGCAATAATTAATAATTGAAATCCTAATCCGTATAACGAAAGTAGTGTCATAAACCAATTAGGGAATGTTTTAACCTTGTAAGCTTCTGCATCTAAGAAGTGAATAATTTTGTCAAAAAAGCCATATACAATAGTATAAATACCAAATAGAATATTCACTGCTTTTTGCGTTTCACCAGGTAAAGCTTTTGGTGTTTTGTACTCAAATATCTTACTTGTTGCATCACCACCTACCGATTTATTTCTCAAAATTACATAGTAATAATTGTAAAGTGTGCCTTGTAATTGAATGCCAATAAATGCAAGTAATGCTAACCAAATTGTAGTTTTAGAAACATAACAAATTGCCATTAGAAATAGAAAGTTCAAGATAATATCAAAGACACTATCTAAATATCTTCCCACATATGAAGGTGTGTTTTTTAATCGAGCTAATTCACCATCAGCGGCATCAATTCCGGATTTTAAGACGATGAAAAAAGCAGCAGCTAAAAAGTATTGGTTTAAAATACAATAAATTGCTAGTAAACCAGAAATTCCAAATAAAAGTGTTACATGAATAGCTGTAAAGCGTGTTTCTTTTAATTGAAGGGCAAAGAATCGTCCGAAAGATCTTCCGTAGTCAGATAAATCTAAAAATTTATCCGAAGCATTTAATTTTGACATTTAAAGTTAATAACAAAGAACTGTGACAATATAGTCGGCAACCTTATTTTGTAAATCTATGCAATGAAAAAGTCATGGCAGTCAATAAAAAGAACGCCATGATTTGATGTGCTAATCCTAACCAAAGAGGCACATGGAACAATAAGGTGAAAACTCCTAAAAGGAATTGGATAAATACAAAAATCAACAACGTTTTAACTCCGTTATCTTGCGTTTTGACCAATACAAATTTTCTGCTTTTAATGAATAAGAAAACTATCATTCCAACCACAAAATATGCAAATGTTCGGTGAATGAATTGCACACCACTTTTTCCTTCTGTAAATGCTAAAAGTAAATTCGATTGTTCTAACTGAATACTTTCATGGAAGAATTGTCCGTCGCTCATTAAAGGCCAATGGTTGTGAATTAAACCTGCATTTAATCCTGCTACAAAACCTCCATAAATAATTTGAATGATTAAAATTACCAACGTAATTCGGGCAATTTTTCGCAATTCTAAAACAGGTAATTTTCTTTCAGGATAAATTAAATCCAAGGCAACCCAAAGTGTATAAGCAAACGTAATAAAAGCAAACGTTAAGTGAATTGCTAATCTGAAATGACTCACATCAGGCATATCTTTTAAACCGCTAGCTACCATGAACCAACCCAAAAATCCTTGAAAAGCGCCCATTCCTAATAGAATGAAACATTTTTTAATGGTTTCTTTGTCTAATTTCTTTTTGATTAAAAAGTAAACAAAAGGAATTATGAAAACCACACCAATAATACGGCCAATAAAACGGTGAAACCATTCCCAAAAGAAAATAAATTTGTAATCGTCTAATTGAAAATCTTTGTATTGATTTACTTTTTGATATTCTGGATATTTCTTGTATTCTTCAAAGGCGTCCACCCATTTTTCTTCTGACATAGGAGGGAAGGTGTCGTTGATTAAATGCCAATCGGTCATGGATAATCCTGAGTTAGTTAAACGTGTAATTCCACCAACGGTTACCATGATAAATAACAAAACACATCCCGAAAGTAGCCAATAAATGACTGATTTATTTGTTTTCATTTTTCTTGATATTCAAAAAGCACCCCAAATTTACGTAATGCGTATTTGAAAAGTGCTTTAACAGATAATAATTTTTATACTTTTTTCAATCCCATTTTTGAAGCTTTGTTCAAGACAAAATCCTTAGCAGCTTCGTATTCGTTCGGAATTTCGCCTTCTAAAATTGCTTCTTTAACGGCTTCTTTTAGAACTCCGATTTCTCTACATGGTTTTAAACCAAATAGTTCCATGATTTCTTCGCCTGAAATTGGTGGTTGGAAAACACGAACTCGGTCTTTTTCTTCCACTTCCACAATCTTTTCTTTTACGATGTCGAAATTCTTATGGTATTTCTGAAATTTCTTTGGATTTTTAGTTGTGATATCGGCTTTACATAAGGTCATCAAACTATCAATATCTTCGCCTGCATCAAAAACCAAACGGCGAACGGCACTATCCGTAACAATATCTTCCGCAATTACAATTGGTCGCGAACTCATCGTAACCATTTTTTGCACGAATTTCATCTTATGATTCAATGGCATATGCAAACGTTCAAATATTTTTTTGACCATTTTTCCGCCTAAAAATTCATGTCCGTGAAACGTCCAACCTTGTTTTTTGTTGAATCTTTTGGTTGGCGCTTTGCCGATATCGTGCAACAATGCTGACCAACGCAACCAAACATCGTCTGTATTCGGACAAATATTATCTACTACTTCTAGAGTGTGATAAAAATTGTTTTTATGTGTATGACCTTCTACTTCTTCGACATTATTCAAAGCGGTTAATTCAGGTAAAATAATGTCTAATAAACCTGTTTGGTACAAATGTAAAAATCCGATGGAAGGTTTATCTGAAGCTAAAATTTTATGCAATTCATCAACAATTCGTTCACCTGAAATTATGTTGATTCTATCTTTATTTTTAGAAATTGCCTCTAAAGATTCCGATTCGATTTCGAAATTCAATTGCGTAGCAAAACGAATCGCACGCATCATTCGCAATGGATCATCGGAATACGTAATATCTGGATTTAAAGGTGTTTTGATGATTTTGTTTTTCAAATCTTCTACACCATTAAAAGGATCAACTAAATCACCAAAGTTTTCAGAATTCAATGAAAAAGCTAAGGCATTTATCGTGAAATCACGTCTTTCTTGGTCGTCTTTTAAGGTTCCGTTTTCTACTAGAGGATTTCGGCTATCGTGTGTGTACGATTCTTTTCGAGCGCCCACAAATTCCACGTCAATGTCATCATAGCGTAACATTGCGGTACCGTAGTTTTTGAAAACTTGTACTTTTGGATGAAACGGAATTAATTCGGAAACTTTCAAAGCTAATTCGATTCCGCTACCAACGGCAACGATGTCGATGTCTTTTTTGTGGTCTCTGTCGAGTATTATATCGCGAACAAAACCACCAATCACATAGCATTCCAAGTTAAGTTCTTGTGCTACTTGCGAAATGATTTTGAAGATGTTATGTTCTAAATGTTGTTTGTAATTCATGTTATTACCGCAGATTCGCAGATTTTTTATTTTTTTGAAAGTGCAACTCTTTTGTGTTCAAGCGATACAGAATTAAAATTAACTAAAAGTGCTAATTCATTTCCTGAAACTTTCAAATAATTTAAACATTGATTGTAATGTGCATTGTTAAAACAATCGACAGTTTTTATTTCTAATATTATTTCGTTAAAAACTACAAAATCAGCATAAAACTTGTGTTTTAATATGGTATTTTTATAGTTTACTACATATTCTTTTTCTCTTTCGTAGGGAATATTTACTTGTTGAAACTCAAATTCAATGGCATCTTTATAGACAATTTCAGAAAATCCTTTTCCTAAATTCTTATGGACTTCAAACAGAATTCCAATGATTTGGTAGGTTTTGTCTTTGTGTAAAAAATCATCCATAATACTATTTTAATCTGCGAATCAGCGGTTTTTTTATTTGCGAATCACTTTTACTTGGCTGTCTAAACCTAATTTAATTATCGTAGAAGGATTTTTGCAAACTTTATCGTGGTGCAAATTTACTACATAGTCCACACCTTTTATAATTTCAGGACTAATTTCTTTGAAAGTTTTTGGAGTAAACATTCCTGATATATTTGCTGAGGTTGAAACCAATGGTTTTTTCATGCGTTCCATTAACTTAAAACAAAAAGGTTCCGTTACCATACGAACTCCTAACGTATTATCATCGGCAACAATATTTTTGGCTACATTTCTTGGATTATCTAAGATTAAAGTAGTTGGTTTCTCTGATAAATCTAGAATTTGCCAAGCCACATCAGGAATTTCTTTGAAAACGTTGTACATCATGCGTTCGCCATTTAGTAAAACAATCATGCTTTTGGTTTCTTCACGTTGTTTTAAAGCATATATTTTTTTTACAGCTTCTTCATTGGTGGCATCGCAACCAATTCCCCAAACCGTATCGGTTGGATATAAGATTATTCCACCATTTTTAATGACTTCGAATGCGTTATGTACTTCGGTATTGATTTCCAAAATTATAAATTTGATATTATTTGAATTGTTTTTGCTTTAAAGAATCTGATAAGTTAGCGCCTCTCAATAATACTAGAAATAATGGCCAATATTTGGGCTTAATTAAGGAAGAGAAAAAATATCTGATTTGAAAATAACTAATTAAAAATTTGAATTTCAAATATCCATAATGTTTTCTAATAACGTATAGTTGAGATATTTTTAACTCGGTTTTTATTGCAATAGATTTTGGAGTACTAGCTCCATGATAATGTATAAATTCTGCTTCTGGAATCAAATAAGCATATTTATTTAATTTATTTATTCTTTTACACAAATCGGTTTCTTCGTGATATAGAAAAATATTGGTATCAAAACCACCCACTTTCCAAAAGTCTTCAGATCGTACCATCATAAAACTTCCAGATACAAATTGCCCTTTTTGATGATTGATATAGTTTTTTTTGCGATTTGGATATTTGTTGGGATTTATTTTTTCTAGCAAAGATCTTCCTATAAATTCTTTCGAAAGCGATGTGAAGTGATCAAGTGTTGGTAAAATAGAACCATCTTCTTTGTAGGCTTTTGGTCCACAAATACCATAATTTTCATTTGATTCCATTGCTTTAAATAAAAGGGATAAACAATCATTCATGAAAATAGAATCATTATTTACAAATGCAAGATATTTTGAGTTTGCTACTTGAGCTCCTATCATATTTCCACCTCCAAAACCGGTGTTAATTTTACTTTTTATAAGTTTTAAAGAGCCTTTATTTTGTTGGTTTACAAATGTTTTAACTAAATTAAAATCATCAATTTCCGAATTATTATCAACTACAATAATTTCGTAATCAAGCTCTGTTGAGGTTTTATCCCAAATACTTTTTATACAATCTATAGTGTATTTTGCAGAATTGTAATTGATTAAAATAACGGCTACTGTATTCATTATAAATATTGATTTATTCCTTGTTCGATAAAAGTGATTTTTTTCTCTCTAACTTCATCCTCAATTGCATTATTCAAATGAATATGGCTTTTGTCTTGTTCTTTGTGATAAATATGATAAGCAATTCCCACGTTTTTAAGTCTTTTCCCTTGAATTCCAATATTGTGTAAACGTTGAATTAATTCAGAATCATCAACACCCCAACCCACTAAACCTTCATTAAATCCATTAACGTTAATGAAGTCTTTCTTCCAAAAAGACATATTACAACCTCTAAGTTTTGAAGAACGTTTGTCGTGAAGTTTTGCAAAATTCATAAAAAAAGGAATTCGTAATGTTCTCCCACGTTTTTTAATTCCTTTAGAAAAGAAATGGAATGAAGTAGTTTTGTCTTTAAAAATGGTTTCCAAAATACTTTTTTGGATATTTACTCTTGAACCAAACAAATAAACCCCTTTTTGGGCATAATTCAAATGATCTTCTACGAAATTTGGGTGCATTATAATATCTCCATCAATTTCAATAATGTAATCATATTTAGCTTTCGCTATAGCCTTATTCATTATTTTTGGTTTTTGATTACCATTGTCTTCATGCCATACATGAATCAAAGGCACAGGGAAATCTTTCTGAAATTTTTTAATAAGTTCCGTTGTTTCTTCTTTAGAACCATCATCTGCAATAATAACCTCATTTGGTAAAACAGTTTGTTTTTTAATGCTCAATAACAATAACTCTAGCGCATTTGGCCAATTATATGTTGGTGTAACTAAACTGCATGTTGGTTTTTTATTCATCACTTTTAAATATAGTGCAAATTAAGATAAATATTTATATTTGTAAAAAAAAGATTATGGTATATGATTGTTTTATTTTCTTCAATGAATTGGATTTATTGGAAATAAGATTAAACGAGTTAAATAATGTTGTTGATAAGTTTGTTTTAATTGAAGCAGATAAGACTTTTCAAAACAATCATAAGCCTTATTATTTTGAAGAAAACAAAGAACGTTTTTCTCAGTTTTTGGATAAAATTATCCATATAAAGTTAGATAAATACCCGCTTTTTATCCCGATTATTAATCCATTTACACCTTGGAAATTAGAGTTTTTTCAAAGAAATTCTATTGTAAAAGGATTGGTAAATTGTAAACCTGAAGATATCATTTTGATTTCAGATGTTGATGAAATTCCAAAACCAAGTATTATTCAAAATTTTATTGATAATGGGATTACTGAGATTCATGGTTTAAAAATGGATATGTACATGTATTTTTTAAACAATCAATTGATATATGACGGAGGAAGTTCTATGTCAATTGAAGAAGCAAAAGATGGAATTTGGCATTGTACGGCTGTTTTGCCTTATAAATTGTTAAAACAAAAACCAAATCGTCTTCGTAAAATTATCATGAGAACGAAACGAAGAGGGGAAGTGTTTAAAATTATTCCAAATGCAGGTTGGCATTTTACTTATCTTGGTGGTGTTTCTAAAATTATTGAAAAATTAGAAGCTTTTTCTCATACAGAGTACAACAATGAGAATTTTAAAAGTCAAGAACAAATAGAAACGTTTATAACTACAGGTAAAGATTTATTTGGAAGAGATTTGCAATTTAAAATGCTTGAAACTTTTGAAACTTTACCCCAATATTTGCAGCAGAATACAGAAAAATCAAATTTTAAAGATTATTTTTTTACAAAATAAAGCATGAATAACTTCATAATTAATAGCAAATTTCAAGATCTTAAAGAATTAATTTTGGATGTAATTTCTAATTTTAATTCAAAAGGAAGAGTTTTAGTTGAAGGTCAAAGAAATGCTATTAAACTATTTGATTTTAATGAAATTACGTTAAATATTAAATCGTTCAAAAAACCAAATTTAATTAACAAAATTGCTTATCGATACTTTAGAAAATCTAAAGCACGTCGTTCTTTTGAGTTCGCTTCTAAATTGATTGAAATGCAAATTGGAACACCACAACCAGTAGCTTTTTATGAAAATTTTGATTTTATTGGATTGAAAGAAAGTTATTATGTTTGCGAACATTTAGAAAATGTATTTGAATTCAGAGAAATTGTTCAAAATGAAGCTTTTGAAAACAGAGAATTCATTATTCGGAAGTTTACTCAATTCACTTTCGAAATGCACGAAAAAGGTATAGAATTTCTAGATCATTCTCCAGGAAATACATTAATTCATAAAAATACAGACGGAAGTTATTCCTTTTTCCTAGTAGATTTAAATCGAATGCAATTTCATGAAACTTTGGATTTTCAAACCCGAATGAAGAATTTATCGAAAATCACACACAAGAAAGACATGATTGCGGTGATGAGTAATGAATATGCTAAACTTTCGAACGGTGACGAAGCTACTATTTTTGAAACTATGTGGGGATTAACAGCCGATTTCCAATATCGCTTTCACCGAAAAAAAAGAATCAAAAAGAAATTAAAGTTCTGGAAAAAGTAGTATTTTTCACTTTTAATTCTTTACATGAAATTATCGGTAATTATCACCACTTACAATTCGGAAGAATGGCTTCAAAAAGTGCTTGTTGGATATAGCATCCAAACCGAGCAAGACTTTGAGGTTGTTATTGCTGATGATGGTTCTACCGAAAAAACAAAAGCTGTCATTGAATCTTTTCAAAATCAATTTAAATTTCCAATTGTACATGTTTGGCAAGAAGATAATGGTTTTCAGAAATGTAAAATCTTGAACAAAGCCATTTTAAAAACTAAATCCGATTATTTACTTTTTACCGATGGTGATTGTATTCCACGAAAAGATTTTGTTGCCCAACATATAAAATACCAAGAAGAAGGCTATTTTCTTTCTGGAGGTTATTTTAAATTACCAATGGAAACTTCTCATAAAATTTCTCTTGAAAATATTAAAAATCAAAATTGTTTTTCCATTTCTTGGCTGATAAAAAATGGCGTTTCCAAAACGTTTAAATTATCAAAACTGACTAAAATTACCCTTTTTGCGAATTTCATGAATTGGTTAACACCAACAAAACGAACCTTTAACGGTCACAACACGTCTTGTTTTAAGAAAGATTTAATTGCTGTGAATGGTTTTAACGAAGAAATGCAATACGGTGGTTTAGATAGAGAAGTTGGCGAACGTTTGTTCAACTTCGGGATTTTATCTAAGCAAATTCGCTATAGTGCTGTTTGTTTGCATTTAGACCATAAAAGGGGTTATGCCACGACAGAAACGTGGGAGAAAAATAATGCTATCCGTAATTTCAATAAAAAACACAATGTGACTTTTATTGAAAATGGTTTGTCAAAATATTTTTAATCTTGTCAAACTGAACTGGTTTCAGTTTCTATTTTAGTTGTTTTAGATGCTGAAACAAGTTCAGCATGACAGATTTTTTTCTTTAAAGTAAATTAAAAAAATCTTTCAATTTCTCTTTAATCAACGCAATCGGATATTCTTCAAAATATTTGAAAGTGTTTTCTTTGATGTATTTCTCGTCAAATTCAGCATAAATTTCGGGCTTCAAATCTTTTAAATGAATGGAAATGTTTTTCTCATCTTCAAAAATTTGCCAAGTTTCTTTATCTACACTCGGTGAAAACAAAGAAAATGTTGGAACAAATAATGCTTTTGCCATATTTACACTTCCGCCTTCGTTACCAATCAAAGCATCACATTGCGACAATAATCCTAAAAACGAACGCAAGTCATTGGCATACAAATCAAAATAAATGCGTTGTTGTGTTTCGGGTTGACACAAATCAAAGATTTTTTGAGCGTCTTCTTTTTGTTTTGGAATATAATTGAAAAGCAAATTCGCATCAGTAGTTTGCACTATAAAATCTAACAATTCTGCCATTTTTTCAAACGGATACGTTTTGTACCATTCGCTACCTAAAATCCCAATCATAAAAGTAGGTTTGTCGGTTTTTAATGGATATTTTGCTAGTAATTCCTTCGCCTGATTAATTTCTGAATCCGTTAAAAAAACTTTGGGTTTGTAATCGGTAATTTCTTCTTTGATTAATGGTTCTAATAAGCGTAAACGATTAATAATTGCCAAACCAATATCCGATTTTGTGCCGTTTTTTAGTCGTTCAATATTGTAATTGTAAAAAATATTGGAATAGCCTTTCTTGTACGAAATTTTATATTTAGCACCAGAAAAAAGTGTGATTAAATTGGTTTCCAGCTTACTGTAAGAGTCAATCACCGCATCATATTTGGTACTTCTGATTTTAAAAATAAATTGAAAAAGTGAAAGATAGTTTTTTCGCACTTTTTCTTCCAAAAATATAATATTATCAATGTTTGGATTGTTTTTTAGGACATCAACACAATTGGCGTAGCACATATAATCTACTTGTGCATTTGGATATTTTTGCTTCAAATTATTGGATAATATTGTTGAAGTTAACACATCTCCAATTCGCTTTTGTTGTATGACTAAAATTTTCATTTTGATAAATTATTTGGCTAAAATACACTGATTTTGAAACTTTGCCAACAAAATAAATTGATTACTTTTGTGAAAACACAATTTTTATGGCAATTAGCGGTTTAGTCATTACTTATAATGAAGAAAAAAATATTGGAAAATGTATCGATGCTTTGTTTGAAGTGTGCGATGAAGTTATCATTGTTGATTCTTTAAGTGCTGATAATACAGTTAAAATTGCAGAAGAAAAAGGAGCTAAGGTAATCTCTCAAAAATTTCTTGGCGATGGTCCACAACGCACGCATGGATTGCCTTTTTGCAAAAACGATTGGATTTTAAATTTAGATGCGGATGAGTTTTTAGATAAAGATGCCAAAGAATTTATCTTAAAAGAAAAGTATTTAGAAGGAAATTACGATGCTTTTTCGTTTCGAGTTAAAAACTTTTTAGCTGACGAATTAATTGATTTTTCAGGTTGGTATCCTGATCATAAAGTACGTTTTTTCAATAAGAAAACAGCAAAACCTTCGGAAGCTAAAGTGCATCAAAAAATTGAAACGACTAACGAGAAAAAAGTAGCCGTTCACATTTTACATTACGGTTGGGATTCTTTTGAGCAAATTATTGCAAAGAAAAATCAATATTCTACGTGGCATGCGCAACAACTTTTTGATCAAGGAAAAAGAGTAGGAGCAATGAAACCCGTAATTAATGGTTTGACTGCGTTTATTAGATGTTATTTCTTTAAAAAAGGAATTCTTAACGGAATAGATGGCATCACAATTGCTTTAATCCAAGGATTTTTCTCGCACATGAAATACGCCAAATTACTAAAATTACAACGTCAAGAAAAATTATTGAAGCGTTAATTTATTTCCAATCATTCGCTCATTAAAAGATTGAATATACGCTTTTATAAAGGTTTCCATTTCGGTTGCTTTTGCTTTTTTGGTTTTGATTAAATTGGTTTTCAGCAATTCATCTTTCTTGAAGTTATACAAACCTAACGATTTTTTTCCGTCGAAAGCCAAGTAATAATCGCCCGAAACATAATGGTAAATGTTATCTAAATAATACACTACAAAATCTTTTTTAGATTGATACGATTTTCCGTAGGTGACCATTTTACTTTTAATATTCAAATAATCAATTACCGAAGGCATAATGTCAATTTGCTGTAAGTTTTTCTGATTTTTCCCCACAATTGATGGATTTGAAGGGTCGAAAAATAAGATTGGCACTCTAAATTTTCCAACATTTGTTTTAAATTTTTTCTCTGTTGGTTCCGATGAAGTATGGTCGGAAGTAATTACGAATAGCGTGTTTTTATACCAATCTTCCTTTGAAGCTGTTTCAAAAAAGCGCTTTAGTGCATTGTCCGCATAAGCAATACTTTCATGAATCTTAGTAGTTCCTTTTGGAAATTTTCCTTTGTATTTTTCTGGAATAATGTATGGATTGTGAGATGAAATGGTGAAAATTGTACTAAAAAATGGTTGTTTAAATTCGGTCATTTTACCCGAAAAATATTGCATGAATTCTTCATCAAATATGCCCCATCTTCCATCGAATGCTTCCGGTCCTACATATTCATTTTTCCCATAATAATTATCAAAACCAGCTACTTTACAATATTGGTCAAAATTTTGGCTTCCGTTAAAAGCGCCATGGAAAAATGCCGTTTGATAGCCGTTTTCTTTTAAAATTTTTGGTAAACCATATACTTCGTTAATCGAATAACTAGAGGTAATTAGTGAAGTATTCATTAAACTAGGAATACTTGAAAGTGTTGAAGGAACAGCGTCAATTGATAGCTTTCCGTTTGCGAATCCGTTTTCAAAAAACAACGATTTTTCAATTAATCCATCTAAAAAAGGTGTTTGTCCTCTTTGAATATTTTCACGTCCAAAACTTTCTAAAATGATGATAACTACATTTTTTTTGATTGGGTTTTCATTGGATGATATTTCCGTAATTGGATTGAAAATTTTATTTAATTCCGTTTCCGAAAAATATTTTGGTGATTCTAAAGTTTCTTTTTTGTCAAGTGTTTTTAATATACAAAAAGGAGTATTTAAAACTAAAGCCGATTGATTGATAGAGCCGTAATTTACAGCATCAACAATTTTAATTGGCTTCTTTTGTATACCACCACGTCCTAATAAAAAAACAAAAGCTATTAATAATATGAATATTCCAGATTGTTTTGCAATTTGCAATTTGTTGGAACTTTGTTCAGTTACAGGTTTTAAATTCGGTATAAATTTCCAAAATAGAATTCCTAAGATCAATGCTATAAGAGGTAAATACCAAAACTCAATTAAGAATGAGAAGATTAATCCACCAATTTCATTTTCCATTCCGCTTGCGGTAATCATTCCAAAAGTACTTCTTCTTCCTGTGAATTTGTAATATTCAAAATCAACAAAATTGGTTAAGATGAATATGAAATTCACTATGAAGAAACCAATTTTCAAATACTTTTGATAGTTGGGTTTGTATTTAAAATTACCCGGAATAAAATGCAAAAGAGCAAATAATAAGTTGATGTAAGCTATAGCCGATAAATCGAAATGGATTCCACCTAAAAAGCCTTTAGCAGTAATGTTTTCAAAGGCATTTCTATTGAAAAAGTAAAACAACAAACGACAAATTTGGTAAATGAAAAGAACAATAAAAAAGCGTTTGAAAAATAGTTTTACACTGCTAAAATAGGTTGACATAAAAGGTAATTTTTAGCAAATTTAACTATTCATCTAAAATTTACAATTTATTTACCTGTAATTTACTTTTGAAGTAAAATAAAAATTCCAATTCACGACATTTTTATCATGAATTGGAATTCAACTTTATACTTCGTACTTTAAATTATACCGCTACGTTATATTCTCTCAAGGCATCATTCAACGAAGTCTTCAAATCTGTTGAAGGTTTTCTTTGACCAATGATAATAGCACAAGGCACTTGATAATCACCCGCTGGGAATTTCTTCGTATAACTTCCAGGAATTACAACTGAACGAGCTGGAACAACTCCTTTGTATTCAACAGGTTCATCACCTGTTACGTCAATAATTTTTGTAGAACCAGTTAAACATACGTTCGCACCTAAAACCGCTTCTTTTCCTACATGAACACCTTCTACCACGATGCATCTTGAACCAATGAAAGCACCATCTTCAATAATTACAGGAGCTGCTTGTAAAGGTTCTAAAACGCCACCAATTCCAACACCACCCGAAAGATGTACATGTTTTCCAATTTGCGCACAACTTCCTACGGTTGCCCAAGTATCTACCATCGTCCCTTCATCTACATAAGCACCAATGTTTACATAACTAGGCATCAAAATTACACCCGAAGAAATGTAAGCGCCATATCTTGCAACCGCGTTAGGAACGACACGAATTCCTTTTTCAGCATAATTGCGTTTCAATAACATTTTATCGTGATATTCAAAAATACCCGATTCCCAAGTTTCCATTTTTTGAATAGGGAAGTACATTACCACTGCTTTTTTAACCCATTCGTTAACTTGCCATCCGTTTTCTGTTGGTTCGGCTACACGAAGTTTTCCACTATCTAATAATTCGATAACTTCTCTAATAGCCTTTTGCGTAGTTTCTTCTTGTAATAAAGCACGATTTTCCCATGCTTGTTCTATTTTTGCTTGTAAATTGGTCATGTTTTTCAAAATTTGAGTAGCAAAGATAAATCATTTGTTTGAAAGCAAAAATCAATAGTTTAAAGTTTGGAGTCTATTTTGTTAAACAAATGCCTTATTTTTGTAAAAAAAATAAAATGCCAAGAATTTTAGCCATAGATTACGGAATCAAACGAACAGGAATTGCGGTTACTGATGAAATGCAGATGATAGCTTTTGGGCTAACCACAATTCCATCCGAAACTGCAATCGCGTTTTTAAAAGACTATTTTTCGAAAGAAAAAGTAGAACGAGTAATCGTTGGCGAACCGAAGCAAATGGATGGAACGCCCTCTCAAAGTGCCGAAATCATTAATGCTTTTGTGGTGAAATTTCAAACCGCTTTTCCTGAAATGCCGGTGGAAAGAGTAGATGAACGATTTACTTCTAAAATGGCATTTCAAACCATGATTGATAGCGGTTTAAAAAAGAAACAACGCCAAAATAAAGCTTTAGTGGATGAAATTGCTGCCACCATTATGCTTCAAGATTATTTGCATTATAAAAAATAGTATTTTTGCACGGAATTTGATGTAACAAATCCGATTTTAAGCTTACAAATAATAAAATTTACAAAATGATTTTACCAATATACGGATACGGAGAGCCAGTTTTACGTAAAGTAGGAGAGGACATTACTCCAGAATATCCGAATCTTAAAGAAACGATTGTTAATATGTATGAAACGATGTATCATGCACATGGTGTAGGTTTGGCTGCTCCACAAGTTGGTTTGCCGATTCGTTTGTTTATTGTAGATACCGAACCTTTTGCAGATAGTGATGACGTTTCTAAAGAAGAAGCGGCTTTAATGAAAGATTTCAAAAAGACGTTTATTAATGCAAAAATCATCAAAGAAGAGGGTGACATATGGGGTTTCAACGAAGGTTGTTTGAGTATTCCAGATGTGCGTGAAGATGTTTTTCGTCATGATACGATTACAATTGAATATTTCGATGAAGATTTCAATAAGAAAACAGAAGTGTATGATGGTTTAATCGCACGTGTTATCCAACATGAGTACGATCACATCGAAGGAATTTTATTTACGGATCATTTGTCGATGCTGAAAAAGAAGTTAATTGGGAAAAAATTGCAAAACATTATGGATGGTAAAGCAAGACCCGATTATAAAATGAAGTACGTAAACAAAAAAGGACGTTAAAATTTTTGCATTTTTAAATAAAGATTAGATATTTGCCAACCTTAATAAGTAAGAAACATGAGCATTCAAAAAATATTAGCTATTTCTGGGAAACCAGGTTTATATGAATTAAAAATTCAAACTCGTACAGGATTTGTTGCCGAATCTTTATTAGACGGAAAAAAGATAACTGTTGGAATGAGAGCGAACGTAAGTTTGTTATCAGAAATTGCAGTGTACACATATTCTGAAGAAGTGCGTTTAGCAGAAGTTTTCAAAGCAATCGCTACTAAAGAAAACGACGGTATTGCAATGTCTCACAAAGAAGATGATGCGAAATTAAAAGCATATTTCAGAGAAATTTTACCAGAATTTGATGAAGACAGAGTATATACTTCTGACATCAAAAAAATCTTAAACTGGTACAATTTGTTACAACCTAAAGGTTTCGTTTCTGTAGAAGCGTTATCTAAAGAAATCAAACAAGAAGAAGAAACTCCAACTGCTGAATAAGCATCGGAAAAATTATACTTTAAAATCCTGCGTTTTCCACGTGGGATTTTTTATTTTTACGATATTTTTCCATCAAATATAGTACAGGCAAGCCAATGGCTTGTCTCAACGTCAAATAAACATCACCAATAATGAACACACGCCAACAACAACTACTAGCTTTCAATCGCCTTTTAGATATCATGGACGATTTGCGCGAAAAATGTCCGTGGGATAAAAAGCAGACGCTAGAGAGTCTACGTCATTTAACAATTGAAGAAACCTATGAATTAGGCGATGCTATTTTGGATAACGATTTGGAAGAAATCAAGAAAGAGTTGGGTGACGTTTTGTTACACATTGTTTTTTATGCTAAAATTGGTAGCGAAACCAATGCGTTTGATATTGCAGATGTAGCGAATTCGATTTGTGATAAATTAATCGATCGTCATCCGCATATTTATGGTGATGTTGTGGTGGCTGACGAAGAAGAAGTAAAGCAAAATTGGGAAAAACTAAAACTGAAAGAAGGTAAAAAATCGGTTTTAGAAGGCGTGCCAAAAAGTTTACCGGCGTTAGTAAAAGCGAGTCGCATTCAAGATAAGGTAAAAGGTGTTGGATTTGATTGGGAAGAACCGCACCAAGTGTGGGACAAAGTACAAGAAGAACTAAACGAACTCCAAGTTGAGGTAAAAGCTGGTAACCAAGACAAAATAGAAGCTGAATTTGGCGATGTTTTATTCTCTATGATCAATTACGCCCGATTCTTAAAAGTAAACCCAGAAGACGCTTTAGAACGCACCAACAAAAAATTCATCAAACGTTTCCAATATTTAGAAAGCAAAGCCACAGAATTAGGCAAACCTTTAATGGATATGACTTTGGCAGAAATGGATGTTTTTTGGGAAGAAGCGAAGAAGCTTTAATTGACAATTGATAATTAACAATTCATAATTCAAATGTACTACGCAGTAATTTTTACCTCTACTAGAACCGAAGTGGAAGCAGGTTATGCCGAAATGGCAACAAAAATGGTTGAATTAGCAAAAGCCCAACCTGGCTATATAGGCATGGAAAGCGCACGAAGCGAAATTGGAATTACCGTTTCGTATTGGGAAAGCCTAGAAGCCATAAAAAACTGGAAAGCCAATATGGAACATGCTGAAGCGCAGGAAAAAGGCAGAACTACTTGGTACAAAAATTATAAAGTACGAATTGCTAAAGTGGAAAGGGAATATGACTTTTAGATTGCATACAATCTAACAAGGAAACCACCAATGTATGAAGTAAAGCTTGCCATTTTTGAAGAAAATATTGATGTGACCATCCGAAATATTTTCAGCATCTTCTCTCAAATTAATATAATCTAATTCTCCTTCATTATAAACATCTATTTTATTCATGTTTTCAATGGCGTAAGGAAAAAGTTTCTTTAAATCATCAATTGTGGTATCGGCTGACAATTTTATTCCTTTGTAGATAATAAAATTACCATCAATAAATCTAAATTCATCAACGGCTACTTGATTCTTTGAATTTTCAAATCTTGAGCCTTTTTTGTAAATGTATTTGTCATTTTCATCTTTGCTTCCATCACTATTTTCAAAAACATATGAACACGGTTCCTCTTTTGACATTAAAACCAAGCTATCTGGTTTTCCAAAAACATTTTCAAATTCTTTGATGTCGAAAAAACGGGTTAGTTTTCCATTAAATAAAATGTCTTTTTCAAGCATTACTTCTGCTTTTTGAAAATCATATTCAACGCTGTCTTTTGTTTCTTTTTTTGAAATTGTATCTGCTTTTTTTGAATTGGTTTCATCTGATTTAGAATTTTGACAAGCAGTTAATACAATAAGAAGTACTAATAGTTTTTGTGTGTTTATAATGAATTTATTTACTTTTAACTTTCTCATATTGTTCTTGCTGAATTTAGTTTGTCATGCTGAAAGTATCTCTTTAATGTTATCCCAACGGGATTTTTCTAATGTGTTTTGTATTCACGAGCGTGACGCTCGCGCAAGCGGGGGAAAACGTTATTTACTTAATTATCCCACTAAATGTTTTGTGTTCACTATATATATTTATGCCAAAAAGATTCCATTTCAAAACGCCTTCAGCAGTAAAATTTGCTTTTTCATTTGTTTTGTAAATTTGAGTTTCAATAGACTTGAATTCCCACTCATAGCCACTAATTAGTCCCGTTAGGAAACTATAGCTATTTATTGGAATATATTCGTTGTTATCAATTGAATATTTGATATCAAGATTAATATTAAAAACTAAATTGTCTTCAAGTACAGTTTCTTTAATTTTCGAGTTATTCGTTTTTTTATAATCATCTGTTATTGTAATTCGGTTACTGTTTTTTGACGTTTTTGTAGCTGAAATTATTTGAATGATTCCTAATGTCATTATTAGAATTGACATCACTTTAATTTTTGGATTAAAAATTTTCTTCCCTTTGGAGATAAATCCAAAGATTAAATAAAAGAAGAATAGTATTAATGAAGCATTAAGTAATGTCCAAAGTAAATGTATCATGTAATGTGTTTTAAAATTTTTCCACCCAGTTTGTTATGCTGAAAAGCATCTCTTTTATGTCATCCCTACGGGATTTTTATCAGTTCTACTACATTAAGTTACCCATATTTCATGCCTAATGGCATTTTGCAATAGTTATATTTAGTTTTTCTAGTTCCGTGGGAACGGAATATGGGTAAAAAATAAACATAAAGATTAGGAAGTCCTGTAGGGACGATATTTTTTATTTGATTACAACTAGAATTTCTTCTATGGAAATATTGTTAGGATATCTTAAGTTGCCAATGATTAAAAAAGGATGGTATCGTTTTAAAATCAATGATTCTGGATTTTGGATTGTTAATCTTAATTTTGAATATTTTAGATTTTCAAATTCAAAAGCAAGTACAGCTTTTTGGCTACTTATGTAGTCTTGTCTTCTCAATCCAAAAAAATCTTTTGATTTAAGCGTTACATTTTTTCCTGATTCGATATTAATGAGCTCAATATCTAAATCTTCAAGGTTTTTAATGTACCATCCTCCAGTAAAATATATTTGATAACTACCATAACTTAGTTCAAATTCGTGTGATTTTTCTTTTATATAGAATTTTTCCATTTTTTATATCAAGCTCTTCCACAAATATAACCAAACTCCTACAATCCTTGCTGTAGTTTTTCTACACTTTATATCAAAGTTTTAAACAAAAAAATCCCGAGCCTAAACTCGGGATTCTATATTACATATTTTTAATTTGCTGTAGCTTTTCTTTCCACAATTTCAAGTCGTCTTTGTGGCGTTCGATACTTTTTTGAACTTCCTTAATAAAAGGATTTTCACCTTTCGAACTACTGCTAATAAACTGAATGTTATTTTCTAGTTGGAAAATTTCGCTTTGTACTTCGTCGATTTTTTTTCTAATGAAGAATTGTTCTTGTTCTAAAGCTCTCCGGTCGTCACCTTCCGATAATTGCTCTAAACGGTTGCTAAAACGCATCATTTCAGTGTCTTTTTTAGACATGCTTAGTTTTTCAAATAAGGCATCTAAAATCTTATTGAATTTTCCTTCAATGTGTCTTCTGTTGTAAGGCACTTTTCCAAAGGTTTTCCAAGTCGCAATATGTGCTTTTATCGCATCTAAATCCGCTTTATGCTCACCAGTTAAAGTGAATGATTTTAACTCTTCTAAGAATGCTTTTTTCTTTTCAAATGCTTCTACTTCTTCACTAGTTTCGGCATTTCTAGCTTCGTGCATTCTATCAAAATACGCGTTACATGCATCTTTAAAATCTTTCCAAACGCTGTCGGAATATTTACGAGGCACATGTCCAATTTTCTTCCAATCGTCCTGAATTTTCTTCATAATTGGAGTTGTAGCAGCGAAATCGGTACTTTCTTTTAACGATTTTGCTTTTTCAACTAATTCCAATTTCTTAGTTAAATTCTCGTGTTGCTCGTGTTTAATATCTTTATAGAAAACGTTTTTGTTCGCATTAAAAGAACGAACCGCATTTTTAAAGTTAGCCCAAGTTTCCTCCGTTACTTCCGCTGGCACTTTTCCTGCTTTAAAGAATGCTTCACGCAACGCTTCCATTTTCTGAATTTGCGCTTGCCATCCACTGTGCGAATCGATTTTCTCGTTTCCTAAAGAGATGATTTGCGAAATGATTTCGTTTTTAATCGCTAAGTTTTCGGTTTCTTTTCCTCTAGCTTCTGCGTATAAAGCTTCGCGTTTATCGTGCATTTGTTTGGTGATTTCGCTGAATTCGTTCCAAATTGCTTCTCTGTGTTCACGATCTACTGGACCAATTTCTTCTTTCCAAACGCGGTGTAACAATTGCAATTCGCGGAACGCTTTCATTACGTCAGCTTCGTTCAACAATTCTTTGGCTTTAGCAATGATTAATTGTTTTTGCTCTAAATTGTTTTTCAAATCCAAATCACGCGCTTCTCTGTCTAAATGCATGATGTCGTAAAAACGCTCCATGTGAAAATGGTAGTTGTTCCACAAGATGTTGTATTTATCTCTTGGAATCGCACCTGCATTTTTCCAACGCTCACGAATTTCGTTTACTTTTTTGAACATATCGCTAATGCTAGTATCACCTGAATCGATTAAGTTTTTCAACTCGTCGATTAAGCTTTCACGAACCGCGAAATTCTGCTCTAAATTGTTTTGTAATTGTTTGAAGTGTTTTGCTTTACTTGCTTTGTACGCGTTATAAATGCCATCAAACTTATTTTTTAAAGGAAAGTGATACTCAAAATCTAAACCTTCTTCGTTGTTTTGAGCTAAGAATTCCTCTTTTTTCTCGTCTATAAAATGGTGATATTTGTCCGAAAAAGCTTTTCTAATGCCTTCTACATGGTCTTTAATAGCCATTACTTTTTCGTTGTTGACTAATTTTTCAAGTTCCTCGGTTAAGGCTTCCATCGGCATCGTATCGTAATCCAAAACTGGAATTTCGTGCTTTTCTTTTATCGAATCATCTTCGCTTTCTTCTGCATTAGAATTGTCTATTTCCTCTAATACCGATTGACTAATAATGGTAACACCATCTAATTGTTCCATTTGGTCTTGTCCATCTGCGTTGTGCAGGTTATCATGTGTTGCTTCTGACATTGTGTAAATGCTTAAGGTTACTAAATAAGGTGTGAAGATACTAAAGCACCGCGAAAATTCAAAAAAAATCGACTAATAATCACTTATTTTCTTTGAAACGAGTGTTTTGGGCTTTCTTGCCATCCATTTTCCCGCTATCCGCTATATCCGCTAAAGACGGGATGTCGCTTCTATCGGGGTTAGATAGCCATCAAAAGGTTTTCTTGGGATTGGTTTTTTGAAGAAGTTTTGGTTTTGTGCTTTTTTATCAGACTAGCATTAAATGCCGCTAGGCATGAAATCTCGGTAATCAATAAAATAATTAAGAGAAAATAAATCCCGTAGGGATGACATAAAAAAGATGCTTACCAGCATGACAAACTAAACGTAAAAACTTTGTGAACTTTGCGTAAATCTTTGCGTCTTTGCGATTAAATTCTATGTTATTTATGTCAAGTGCAACGCCTAAAATCAACGCATAGTCTTTCTATTGTGTCCATTTGTTTAAAAAATAGTGCACATAGTGCCTCCCTTGTGTTCCTTGTGGTTAAATCTTACTCATTCCAAATCTTCCAAGCCTTTTCTGCCTGTAAAACTAACATTTCGTAACCGTTTTTAGTCACGGCACCTTGGGCTTTAGCCTTTTTTAAAAATGCAGTTTCTTCTGGATTATAAATTAAGTCGTAGGCAATGTGTTTTTTGGTAAACAAATTGTAATCTAAATTCGGACAATCGTCCACATTTGGATATGTTCCTACTGGAGTAGTGTTGATGATAATCGTGTATTCTTCGAAAATTGAAGCGTCTAATTCTTCGTACTTGTACTGAAATTCATCAGCCGTTCTGGAAACAAAATCATATTCAATTTTCAAGCTTCTTAAAGCGTAAGCAATGGCTTTACTAGCGCCACCCGTTCCTAAAATTAATGCTTTTTTGTGGTGGTCTTTTAATAAGGGTTTGATAGATTTTTTAAATCCGTGATAATCGGTGTTATAGCCTTTTAGCTTTTTCTTTTTTGAAATGGTTATGCAGTTTACAGCACCAATTTTATTAGCTGTTTTTGATAATTTATCAAGATAAGGAATAACCTCTTCTTTGTAAGGAATGGTAATATTTAATCCACGTAACCCTTTAATTTCTGTGATTACTTTTGGAAACTCTTTAATATTTTCAATGTCGTAATTTTTGTATTCGCAATTGTCAAAATGGCCAATTTCAAACTTCTCATTGAAATATTTTTTTGAAAAAGAATAGCTTATGTTTCGACCAATTAAGCCAAATTTCAACTGTTTTTTTGTTTTCTTTTTCATTGGTAAAAGATTTTCAGAGTTTTAAGAAATCAAATTTAAATAGTATTTTATTATAAATTGTTAAGACAAAGTTTTTTTTTTGAAATTATGAGAAAAAATTATTCTTTAGCCAGCTTCTTCTTAATTACCTTAATGATAACAGGAGAGACAGAAACAAGGGTTATTAATAAAATTACCATATCAAAATTTTCTTTTACCCAAACGACTTGACCTAAGAAGTAACCTAAAAAGGTTAAACTCGTAACCCATACAGCCGCACCAATGATGCAATAAAGTATGTATTTGTAGTAAGGCATACTTCCAGCACCAGCTACAAAAGGAGCAATAGTTCTAAGTACTGGTACAAAACGCGCCATAATGATTGCTTTACCGCCGTTTTTTTCAAAGAAATTTTCGGTATGGGTAATGTATTCTTTTTTTAGAAAGAGAATTTTCTTTTTTTCTTTAATTAATTCACCAAATTTATTTCCTACGAAGTAGTTTAAATTATCACCTAGTAGAGCTGCGATAATTAATAGTGGAATGATGATTGACATGCTTAATTGTCCAGTAGAAGCCGCAATAACTCCAATAGCGAAAAGTAAAGAATCACCAGGTAAAAGAGGCATTATCACAAAGCCTGTTTCAACAAAAACAACTAAGAATAAAATGAAGTAAACTAGGTAATCGTATTGATGAATTAAGTCTTGTATTACAGTTAAAGGATCGTTTACAAAGGCGGATAAAAAATTGATAATTTCCATTATAATTGTTGGGGTATTTTAAATTTTTAAATTTGGGTTACTTACTTGATATAATAGTAGGCTTATATGATGCTTTTTTATTTTTTAATATAGTGAATTTATTTCTAGCACGAAATGCTATGAATTTGCATTTTAGAATTTTAAACTTCTGTTACTTTTTCTTTTTAAAAAGTTTAATAACAATTGGTAAAACAGAAATGATAATAATAGATAAAACTACTTTTTCAAAGTTTGCTTTTACCCAAGGAACTTGTCCTAAGAAGTACCCTAAGAATGTAATACTTGTTACCCAAATGATAGCACCTGTGATGCAATAGAAAATGTATCTGTAATATTGCATACTTCCTGCTCCAGCTACAAAGGGAGCAATGGTACGAACAATAGGTACAAAACGAGCCATGATAACTGCTTTTCCTCCGTTTTTTTCAAAGAAGCTTTCAGTTTGTGTGATGTATTCTTTTTTTAGAAATAGAATTTTCTTTTTCTCTTTGATTAATTCGCCAAACTTATGTCCAACGAAATAATTAAGATTGTCACCTAATAAAGCAGCTACAATTAACAACGGAATTATAATTGCCATGCTTAATTGTCCTGTAGTTGCGGCAATAACTCCAATAGCAAAAAGCATGGAATCACCAGGTAATAAAGGCATAATAACAAATCCTGTTTCTACAAAAACAACCATAAATAAAATGAAATATATTAGGTTATCATATTGCTGAATTAATTCTTGAATTACAGTTAAAGGATCTTTTAAAAAATCTAATAAAAAGTGAACTAATTCCATTATTATTTGGACTATTTTTTAAATTTAGAAATCGTTTTTTGAACTTCCGTTCTTTCCCAAACTACAGGGAATAATTCTTGGAACAAAGTTAAGTGTTTTGGTTGTAATTTCATTCCATTAATTAAATGAAGATTTCCTTTTGTAACATCATCAATTAAAAAATACAATCCAGACAAACGATATTCGATTTCGTATTCATCAGGCAAAACATTACTAGCTTCTATAAGAATTTCGATTGCGGTTTCAAATTCACCTAAATATTGTAAAACATCCGTCCAAAGTGTGAAAGTATCTAGATTAATGTCACCACATTCAAACGCTTTTCGGTAGCCGTATTCTGCTTCTTCGAAGAAATGTAAAGCACTGTTTACCGCAGCAAAACGTTTCCAGTATAACGAGTTGTCTCCATCAATTCCAATCGCTTTGTTAACATAGTACAGCGCTTTTTGGAAGTTTTTTTGACGAATATAAAAATCAGTAATTGCAATCCAACCTTTGTCTAACAATGGATCTTCATGAACCGTTTTTAAATAATAGTTTAAAGCGAATTCAGTATTGCCTAATCTTTCGTAACATTTAGCAACACGAAGCAATACAAAAGAAGAAGGATCGTCCAATTCTAATGTAATATTGTAACAATCAATTGCTTCTTGGTATTTTTTTAGCTTTTCGTACGATTTAGCTTTCTCCATGTATGCGCCTAAGAAAGTTTCGTCAATTAAAGTCGCATAGTCAAAAGCCCAAACTGCTTTTTCATAGTTTTTCAACGCATAATATTGGCGACCTAATTGGTGCCAAGCTACTTCGCTATAAGGATTTTTATCAATGAATCGGTTTAGATAAACGATAGCTTCTTCATTTTGATCTAAGAAATCAAAACAGTAAACCACGTTATAAAGTGCCGAATAATCTTCGGTGTCTTCATCTAAACATTTGATGAAATTTTCTTTCGCCATTTCTAAATTGTCCATGAATAAATATTCCATTCCAATCATAGAATACACATCAGCGTAATCATCCGTATATTTCAAGGCAATTTTCAAATATGAAATAGCCTTTTCGTGTTCGTCTCTTTTAGAATGTATGTTGGCTTTTTGAATGTAGATTTCTTCGTTGGTAGGTTCAATTGCGTACAACTCGTTAAGTAACTTTTCAGCAATCTCGAGTTTGTCTTCAAAAACCAACATTTCTACCTGAACTAATTTTAATCCAGTAGATTTTGGATGTTGTTCTAAACCTAATTTAAGCGCTTTTTTGGCCAAATTCAATCGACCCGTATCCATGTAATGAAGAATAATATCTTCAAACTCTTCTGAATCAAAGAAAAAAACTTTGTTGGTTTTTAACATCGATTCAAATTTAGATAAGGACAAGCTGTTTTCTTCTTCTTCGTGACTCAGATTCATAGCGCTTCGTTTTATGATTTTATCCTTATTAAAAGTAAGGAATTATATTGGGGTAGTGGTTTGGGGTTTGAATTGTTTTAAACAATTTAATTAACAATTTTAAGAGCAAAATCAATTTCAATTGATAAAATCATCCATCACCAAACTTCCATCATTTCATTTCTTTTTCTATCTCATTTAATACCTCAATAATAATGCCACAACCTTTTGTAATTTCTTCATTACTAATGGTTAATGGCGGGGTAATTCGAACAGCGCAACCTTCGAATAGGAGCCAGAATAAAATAACACCTCTTTTATGACAGCGTAAAATTACTTCATTTGTTATTTCAGGAGAATCGGTCATCGCAGCTAACATAAGCCCACGACCGCGAATTTCTTTGATTAGTGGATGCACTAAAAGCTTTTTGAAAAGTTGTTCTTTTTCTAAAGTTTCAGCCATTAAATTGGTTTCCGTTATTTCTTGTAACGTTGCTAAACTCGCAGCTGCTATGACAGGATGTCCTCCAAAAGTGGTAATATGTCCAAGTTTTGGATCGTGACTTAGTAAATCCATCATTTCGGCTGAAGCTGTGAAAGCTCCAACAGGCATTCCGCCACCCATTCCTTTTCCCATAACCACTACATCAGGAATAACATCGTAGTTTTGGAATCCGAAAAGTTTTCCGGTACGACCGAATCCAGGTTGAATTTCGTCTAATATCATAACAGCGCCTACTTCATCACAACGTTGGCGTACTTTTTTAAGAAAATTGTTTTGAGGTTCAATAAATCCAGCACCACCTTGAATCGTTTCTAATAAAACACCAGCAGTTCGTGTGGTTATTTTTTCCAAATCTGCTTCATTATTGAATGTAATAAAATCCACATCTGGAATTAGCGGACGAAAAATTTGCTTGCGTTCTTCAAATCCCATGACACTCATACTTCCCATAGTATTCCCATGATACGCATTATGGCATGAGATTAATTGACTTCTTCCTGTAACTCTTCGAGCTAATTTTAAAGCGCCTTCAATAGCTTCTGTTCCTGAATTTACCAAATAGGTTTTCGTAAGTGGATATGGAAGATGTTCTGCTAACAACTTACATAATTCTGTTGCTGGATGTTGGGCATATTCGCCATACACCATCACATGAGAATAAGTATCTAATTGTTTTTTAATAGCATCATTTACGCGCTGTGGTTGATGACCTAAAGTGTTTGCTGAAACTCCGGCAACCATATCTAAATAAGGGTTACCATCGGTGTCATAAATATAAGAACCTTTAGCATGAGAAATTTCCATAGCTAATGGGTGAGGTGAGGTTTGTGCTTGGTATTTAAAAAAATCTTCAATCATATTTTTAGTGATTAGTAAAAAGTGATTAGTGATAAGTTAAATTTAACTAATTACTTTTTACTCATTACTTTTTTTACTTCTAGTTTTTTATCTGATTTCTTTTCTTCTTTTTTGTTTTTAGAATCATATTCCAATGTTTCTTTTTGAATTTCCATTGGCTTTTCCGATTCAATAGCTTTCTTTTTAGCTTCGATTTGAATTTTATCGTCTAAAGCAATTTCTTCTTCAGGAAAAATATCGTCTTTACTTAAAATTCGCTCGTCACCACGCCATTTAAAACCTTTAAGTTTTCTCGCATTTTCTGGGAATTCACTTTCGGGATATATGTGACTATTGGTATCTTTAAAAAAAGTTATTGTATCGATTTTATTTGCTTCTAATTCCAAATTAATTTTACTGCAAACCGTTTTGTTGATTCCGATAAACTCATTGGCATCGTTGTACATGTAATAAATAACTTCGGCATTCTTTACAACATCAACTTCTTTTAGCTTATTGTCAAAAAATTTACCATACAAATTTTGTCCTTTAATTTGATTGTATCCGTTTTTACTAAGACTGTCTTTTTGGATGATGAAAGCGTTATTGAGTACTTTTAACGAATCTAATTGTTCGGTTTTGTTGTTGCCAATTAAATGCATAACATCACCTGTCATTTGGTTGTCGTTATTCCAAAGAATTGGTTTACCAATTAGTTTGGTTAGTTCTGATTTGTTATTTGACCATAGTGAATCGCATTTTCCACTCATATCGGTTTTGTAAAAACGAACATTGTTAAATGCTCTTATTACTCTATTGTCTTTTGGTCCTGAAACAATAATTTTTTTACCATGCATATACATTGTATCTTTTTCAACTAATGTTTTGACTAATGCTTTTTTTGTTAAAATCATAGAGTCTTTTTGGGTAGCTGCATTTCGATATAATTCGGCATAATGACCTGTTGCGATTACGTTGTTGATGGTATCAGTAATTTTAACATTGTTAATCCCTCTCGAATAGTTCTTCTTTCGATCGTAATACAAATCATCTCCTTCTATTATCTTATTATCAAGAGAGATTTTGGAATTTTTTGAGAGTTTCCCAATATTGTTGGTTGTGTCATAAAATCCATTTTCAGTATAAATGACATTTCCTTTATTAATGATTGTTGATGGACCAAAAACGTAGGCATGACCAGAATTTTCATAATAGTCAAGATTGTTTGTTTTAATGTTGCTATCTGGATTAGTAACTGTAACTGCTGTTGTAAATTTATATTTCTTTTGGTCAATGTAATAACGACCTGATTTACTTTTTAAGGTGTTTTCTTTATTGCGAATTGTACCAAAAGAATTGTAAAAAGCCTGTTGGTTTTTTTTGTCGAAATAAACAGTATCAGTTGTTAATGTTGATTCAGGTGAACGTAATACTACTTCTCCTGTGGCATAGGCTAGTTCTTCATTTCCGTTATATTCTGCATAACGGCTGTTCATGGTAATAGTATCACCTTGGTTCATTTGAACATTTCCGAAAGCTTTTACGTAATTTTCGTCTTTAAAGTGATAGGCTTTGTTGCAAAACATTTTTACGCCATTATGGATAATGCGTACATTTCCAGTAAAGACAATAGCACCAGGGATTTCGGTCTGATTCATATCAACGAAATCCGAATTTTCTATGATGATTTTTTTCTTTTCTTGAGCTAACGAAAAAGTTACAGTTAGCATTAAAAAGGCGATATAAAAAATTGTGTTTTTCAAGTCGGATTTATTTTGAGCCAAATTTAAGTAAAAACTCTAAAAACGACTGATAATTAAGAATATTTTATCAATTAAAAGAAAAAAACGCTTTCAATTGAAAGCGTTTTTAAGAAATTATTTTGTTATCGTTTGTTTTCTGTCTGGTCCAACTGAGATTACTTTAATTGGAACTTCAACTTCTTTCTCAATAAATTCGATGTACTCTTTTAATTCTTGAGGTAATTCATCGTATGTAGTCATGCCTGTTAAATCGGCTTTCCAACCTTTCATTTCTGTGAAAATTGGAGTAACATTTTCAGGTTCGATGTTGTATGGTAAATGTTGAATTTTTTGTCCTTTGTAGTTGTAACCTGTACAAACTTGTAACGTGTCAAATCCAGAAAGTACGTCGCCTTTCATCATGTACAATTGCGTTACACCATTAACTTGAACAGCATATTTTAAGGCAACTAAATCCAACCAACCACAACGACGCGCACGTCCTGTAACCGAGCCAAATTCATTACCTACTTTAGCCATTGTTTGACCAGCTTCTTCGAAATCTTCTGTTGGGAAAGGTCCGCTACCTACACGTGTTGTGTACGCTTTGAAAATTCCAAAAACGTCTTTTACTTTGTTAGGTGCAATTCCTAAACCAGTACAAGCTCCAGCTGCTGTTGTGTTAGAAGAAGTTACAAATGGATAGGTTCCAAAATCAACATCTAGTAAAGAACCTTGTGCTCCTTCAGCTAAGATTGATTTTCCTTCTTTTAAGGCTTTGTTTAAATATTCTTCACTATCAATGAAAGTTAATTTTTTCAAGTCTTCTACGGCTGCAAAAAACTCGTCTTCCATTTCTTTTAAGTTGTATTGTAATTCAACATCGTAGAAAGCAATCATTGCTTCATGCTTATCTGCTAATGCTCTATATCTTTCTTTGAAATCTTCTAATTCGATATCGCCAACTCTTAGCCCGTTTCTACCAGTTTTATCCATATAAGTTGGACCAATTCCTTTCAAAGTAGAACCGATTTTCGCTTTACCTTTTGATGCTTCAGAAGCGGCATCTAATAAACGATGTGTTGGTAAAATTAAGTGAGCTTTTCTAGAAATGAATAATTTAGCTGTTACATCCATGTTGAATTTAGCTAAGCCTTCAATTTCTTTTTGGAAAACTACTGGGTCGATTACCACTCCATTTCCAATAATATTGATGGCGTTTTTGTGAAAAATTCCAGAAGGAATCGTTCTTAAAACGTGTTTGATTCCATCAAATTCTAAAGTGTGTCCCGCATTTGGCCCACCTTGAAAACGAGCAATAATATCATATTTTGAGGTAAGAACGTCAACGATTTTTCCTTTTCCTTCGTCTCCCCATTGTAATCCAAGTAGTAAATCTACAGTCATTGTGTTGTGTTGTTTGTTGTTATTTGTAGAGACAAGTCAGTGACTTGTCTGTACGGATTATATTAATTTTCGATTCTTCAATTATTGTTGTTTTTTTGTTCCATAGAAATATAGCGAATGGTTTTGTATATCAATCCCAAACATTTCTTCCATGGTTTGTTTTATTTGTTGAATTCTAGGATCACAAAATTCAATAACTTCACTAGAATCAGTTAAAATAATGTGATCGTGTTGTTTATCGAAATATGATTTTTCATAGTGTGCCTGATTTTGTCCAAACTGATGACGACGCACTAAACCACATTCTAATAAAAGTTCGATGGTATTGTAAAGGGTAGCTCTACTAACGCGATAGTTTTTGTTTTTCATTTTGATATACAAAGATTCGATATCAAAATGTTCGGCAGTATTGTAAATTTCCTGAAGAATAGCGTAACGTTCAGGTGTTTTACGGTGCGCTTTTTCCTCTAAAAATTTAGTAAAAACGTTCTTTACAATTTCTTGATTTTTGTTTTCCATCGTATTGATAAATGAAATATGGGCAAAGATAGTGTTATTTTTACTTTGTATAAAACCTAAATTTAATTACAATATTTTAGTTATTAACTTTTGTTAATTATTATAAACTCGAGTTACCTTATCAATTCCATCTACCTTTTTAATATTATCAATAAGTTTTTTTAAAATGGTGTTATTTTGAACAATTACAGTCACTTGTCCATTAAAAATTCCGGCTTCACTACTTAATGAGATACTCTGAATATTAACATTCATTTGACTAGATATTACTTTAGTTAGGTTATTTGTTAATCCTAAAATATCCATTCCTTTAATTTTTAATATAGCTTTGAATTCTTCTTGTGAAGAGTCTATCCATTTTGCTGGAATAATACGGTAAGCATAATTTGATTGCATGCTAATAGCATTTGGACAATCTTTTCTATGAACTTTAATTCCTTCATTAATTGTTACAAAACCAAATACTTCATCACCTGGAATAGGATTACAACATGAAGAAAGTTTGTAGTCTAATTTGTCTTGTTCTGTTCCAAAAACTAGTAAGTCATATTTTTTACTAATTTCATTCTTTTGAATTTGTTCAGTATTATGAGATGGTGAACGTTTAATTGTTTTTTTGAAGAAGTTTACTAGGGTATTGCTTTTTTGTGCTGCGAAATCCTTTAATTGTTGGTTTTCTATAGCACCAATTCCTGCTCTATAAAATAAATCGAGACTTGTTTGTAATTTGAAATAATTTACTAGTTCATTGGTGGTATTTTCATTAAGCGTAATTTTTAGATGTCTTAGTTTTCTTTCTAGCAATTCTTTGCCCTCTTCAGCAATTTTTTTGGTGTTTTCGTTAAGTACATTTTTAATTTTATTTTTTGCTCTTGAAGTAGTAACATATTCTAACCATTGTGAAGTAGGTTTTTGATTGGCTGAAGTAATGATTTCTACCTGATCACCACTGTTTAACACATGATTTAAGGGAACTAATTTTCCGTTTACTCGAGTTCCTCTGGTTTTTACTCCAATTTCTGAGTGAATACTAAATGCAAAGTCTAAGGAAGTTGCTCCTTTTGGTAAAGATTTAATTTCCCCTTTTGGAGTGAAGACATAGATTTCTTTGGCATATAAATTTAATTTAAAATCTTCTACAAAATCCACTGCATTGGCCGATGAATTTTCCAATGCTTCTTTAAGTTGATTTAGCCATATTTCTAAACCATGTTCCTCTGTAGCTCCGTTTTTATATTTGTAATGTGCGGCATATCCTTTTTCTGCAATTTCATCCATTCTTTCGCTACGAACTTGAATTTCAACCCAGCGACCTTTTGGTCCCATTACAGTAATGTGTAAAGCTTCATAACCGGTTGATTTTGGGGATGAAATCCAATCTCTCAATCTACTTGGCGATGGGCGATAATGATCCGTAACTAATGAATAAATTTTCCAAGCTAAAAATTTTTCATCGTGTTGGTCTGCTTTATAAATAATTCGAAGCGCAAATTTGTCATATACTTCATCAAAAGTAACTCCTTGAGCTTTCATTTTTCTACGAATAGAATAAATGGATTTTGGACGACCTTTTATAGTAAATTCAATTCCTTCCTCTTTTAAAGACTTACTAAGAACATCAGAAATGGTTTTAATATATGCATCTTGTTCTTCTTTAGTTTCCTTTATTTTGCTGATAATATCATTATAGACTTCAGGTTCTGTGTATTTTAAGCCTAAATCTTCTAATTGTGTTTTAATATTATATAAGCCTAAACGATGAGCGAGTGGTGCATAAATATATAAAGTTTCCGAAGCAATTTTTGCCTGTTTGTAATCGGCCATGCTTTCCATAGTTTGCATGTTGTGCAATCTATCTGCAATTTTGATAAGAATTACTCGAACATCATCGTTCAATGTCAACAACATTTTACGGAAGTTTTCCGCTTGTACTGATATTTCTTGATCGGTTTTTACTTTGGCAATTTTAGTTAAACCTTCTACCAATTGCGCAATCTTCGGATTGAACATTTTTTCAATATCCTGAACTGTAATATCGGTATCTTCCACAACATCATGCATCAATGCTGCTGCGATAGAAGTAGCGCCCAAACCAATATCTCTAGCTACAATTTTTGCTACAGCAATGGGATGAAAAATATAAGCTTCTCCTGATTTTCTTCTTTGGTCTTTGTGTGCATCAACTGCCACGTCAAATGCCTTACGAATGATTTTTTTGTCTTCATCTGTAAGGGTTTGATAACTGATACGAAGTAGCTCTTTGTATTCTTGCGCAATGGCTTTGTTTTCGGCTTCTAATTCTAATTCTGTCATACATTTTCTTTAACAAACGAAAAGTAAGTTAATTTTTCTAATTGTGCAATAGAGAAAATAGAGAAAAGAGTAAAGAAAAAAGATTTGATGTTGAATTTTGAATTTGTTATTGAAATTGTCTTTGTCTTTTGGCTTCAAACAACAAAATAGCGGCAGCAACTGAAACATTCATTGAATCAATTTCGCCTTGCATGGGAATGATGATATTTTTGGTGCTTTCGGTTCTCCATTTTTCTGACAAACCAGTTGCTTCTGTGCCGACAACTAACGCAGTGGGAGTAGTGTAGTTTTGGGTATGATATTCCGTTGAATCTTGTAAAGTAGCCGAATAAATATTAATATTATTTGCTTTCAAATAAGCAATAACTTCTTCCGTAGTTCCTACAGCAATTTGTCGGGTAAACAAACAACCTACGCTAGAACGAACGATGTTTGGATTGTATAAATCGCTTTTAGGATTGGCGATAATCACAGCATCAATGTTTGCGGCATCAGCGGTTCTTAGAATTGCACCTACGTTTCCGGGTTTTTCCAGAGATTCACCAACTAAAACTAATGGATTTTTGGAAAGTTTTAAATCGGATAACGCTAACGATTTGGTTTTGGAAATAGCTAAGATACCTTCAGTAGTATCGCGATAAGCTAATTTTTGATAGACTTCTTTTGAGATTTCGATAAGTTCTACTGAGCTTGATTTTACCAGATTTTTTATTTCGTTATCCGAAATGATTTCGGGTAAAAATAGAATGGTTTCTAATTCATAACCACCTTTTAGCGCTAATTCGATTTCGCGTTTTCCTTCAATTAAAAAAGTGCCCGTTTGCTTACGAACTTTTGCTTTTTCTTGCAATTGTACTAACGATTTAATAAACGGATTTTGAACTGAGGTGATTTGTTTCATGAATAAAAATTATAGCGCAAAAGTACAAAAAAAGCCTCTCATTTACTGAAAGGCTTTTGGTCTTATTTTTTTTGTTGTTCGAATTTTCCTTTATAGCGTTCGTACAATTCGGTGTGGTGACTTTCTAAACTGATTTGTCTTCCATCGATAAAAGCGAATGAAATTACATTGGTTTTCATATCTAATGCATCTCCTTCAGAAATGAATAATGTAGCACTCTTACCAGATTCTAAAGTTCCATATTGGTTGTCAATTCCTAAAATTTTAGCGGAATTTCCTGTGATTAATTGTAATGCTTGCTCTTTTGTTAATCCCCAAGCGGCACATGTTCCAGCATAAAACGGAAGATTTCTAGTTTGCATACGTTCCATGTCGCCCGCATTTTGTAATGCAACTAAAACGCCTGCATCAACTAATAATTTAGCATTTTTGTATGGTAAATTTACATCTTCATCTTCTAATAAAGGTAAATCGTGAACGCGTTTTAATAAAACCGAAACGTTATTCTCTTTTAATAAATTAGCCACTTTGAAAGCATAATAACCACCAACAATTACCATGTTTTTGATGTTGTTTTTCTTTTTAAATAAAACGGCATCAATAATTTCTTTCTCTCCATTTGCATTTACATACAAGGTTTTCTCACCTGTTTGTAAACCTTTCATAGCTTCGTATGGTATATCTTTTTTTGCATTTTTGCTTCCCAAATAAGCAAAAGCATTGTCAAAATACTCTTGAATCTCCTTTACTTGTGGATCATAATTTTTATTCATTTCAATTCCACCTGGTTCTGCCCACCAACCCGCTCTTGAGTAGCTTCTTGGCCAGTTTAAATGAATTCCGTCATCTGTTTTAATAGAAGCATCTTCCCAGTTCCAAGCATCTAACTGAACAATTGATGAAGTACCAGCAATTCTTCCCCCTCGTGGTGTAGTTTGTGCTAATAAAACGCCGTTTGGACGCGTAGTTTCTACCAATTTTGATTCAGCGTTATACGCAATAATACTTCTCACGTGTGGATTGAATTCTCCAATTTCACTTTCGTCATCCGAAGCTCTTACCGCATCAATTTCTACTAAACCTAATGTTGAATTTGGTGCAATGAATCCTGGATAAACATGTTTTCCAGAAGCATCAATCACAATATCGTGTTTGGCTGGTTTCATTACTGTTGCATCACCAATATTGGCAATTTTTCCATCAATAATTGAAATTAAACTATTTTCAATTACTTGTCCGTTTCCTAAATGCGCTTTGGCACCTAAGATTAAAATCGATTTGCTTTGTTTTGGCGCAGGCGTTTGTTGGGCAAACCCAAACAAAGAAATAATACAAAGAATGAATGTTATTTTTTTCATTTATATATCTTTTTAATTTTATTCAAAATACTAAAACTAACTAAGTATAACTCTTAACTTAATTAGTAGGATTGTCCCCTTGAGGGGACTTTAGGGGTGTTTTTAATCTTTCGATTTCTTGTTCCAATGAATGTAAAACGGAAAATAAATTTTGTTTTACATCATTATCATTAAATCTTAAAAAATGAACACCTAATTTTTCTAGTTCACCTTGTCTAAATCTGTCGTATTCATATTTATAAAGGTGACTATCTCCATCAATTTCAATAGCTAACATTAATTCATGACAATAAAAATCAACAATATAATCTAACATTGGGACTTGTCTGTGAAATTGAAAATCATATCCTTTCTTTTTTATATTTTGCCAAAGAATTACTTCGCTAAGTGTACTATTTTTTCTTAGCTCTCTTGCAAAATCTTTTAAGTGTGACTTATATGGTATGATTTTATTTTTCATGAACTTTTTTACACCCCTAAAGTCCCCTCAAGGGGACAATTGTTCGAATGAAATGTATTGTTTTACTTTTTCGTTAGAAATTAAACGTTTTGACTAATTATATTTGTAGTGAGACTCCTTGCAATATTCTCCTAAAGTATCACAGTGGTAGTGACCGTTTTCTTTTTTCTTAGGCAATTGCGTTTTCATTCCTTTGTTTTTAGCGTCTAACATTAAATTGATTAACTCAGCACGTTCTTTTTGAATCAATGCTAAAGTCTCTTTTTCTTTTTCTAAATCGTAGAAAATGATTCCGTCTACTAATGTTTTTTCTGCTCTTGTGTAGATTGATAATGGACTGTCTGACCAAAGTACCACATCGGCATCTTTACCCACTTTGATACTTCCTACTTTATTATCTACTTGAAGAATTTTTGCTGGATTTAGTGTTACGAAATTCCAAGCTTCTTCTTCAGTTACGTTTCCGTATTTCACTGTTTTAGCTGCTTCTTGATTTAAACGTCTCGACATTTCAGCATCATCCGAATTGATAGAAACTTTTACGCCTTCGTTCATCATAATCGCCGCATTGTAAGGGATAGCATCATTAACTTCGTATTTGTAAGCCCACCAATCCGCAAATGTTGAACCTGCAACACCATGTGCCGACATTTTATCAGCTAATTTATATCCTTCTAAAATATGCGTAAATGTTTGAATTTTGAACCCGTAACGTTCAGCTAATTTCATTAACATATTGATTTCCGATTGTACATAGGAGTGGCAAGTGATGAATCGTTCTTTAGCTAAAATTTCGTTTATAACTTCCATTTCAATATCAAAACGAGGCATTACTTTATTTTTTCCTTTTCCAGATTTGTAAGCGTCCCATTCGTTTTTGTATTCAATAGCTCTTGTGAAATAATCCTCGTAAACTTGTTCCACACCCATACGTGACTGTGGGAAACGATTACGAGCAAAATCACCCCAATTTGATTGTTTTACGTTTTCCCCCAAAGCGAATTTGATGTATTTTGGAGCATCTTTCACTAACATTTCATCTGGAGAGTAACCCCATTTTAATTTGATGAAAGCCGCACGACCACCAATTGGATTTGCAGAACCATGTAATAAGTTAGCCGAAGTAACACCACCGGCTAAATTTCTGTAAATGTTAATATCATCTGAATTTACTACATCTTCTATGGTAACTTCAGCAGATGAATTTTGGCCACCTTCGTTTACTCCGTTTGAAATAGCAATGTGTGAGTGTTCGTCAATGATTCCAGCTGTTAAGTGTTTGCTAGTTCCATCTATTACTTTTGCACCCGTTGAAGGTAAGTTTTTGCCAATTTTTGCAATTTTTCCGTTTTGAATTAATACGTCGGTTTCTTTTAAGTTTCCTTCTTTTTCACCTGTCCAAACGGTTACATTTTTGAATAAAATAGTTTCTTGTTTTGGTTTTTCAGCAGTTCCAAACGAAATATTTGGATACGTTACAGCATACATTGAAGGAACTTTTGGTTCGTCTTTTTTGTCGTCTTTCTTTTTATCCTCTTTAACTTCAGTTACTCTTTTAGTTGCTGTCCAAGAAGTTTCGTTTCCGTTTTCTAAAACGGCTTTTCCTTGCATCATGTCTTTAACGAAAGTTCCAGAAAGTCTAACGAAGTTCGCTTTTGTAGTGTCTTGGTTTTTGATTACCAAATTCACCCAAGGATCATTGAATTGAATTTTTGTTCCGAAGTTGATGCTGTCTTTAACCGCCTTTGCTTCAAATTTTGAAGTTTCGCCTTCAATTTCTAGTTCAAATTTATGGTTATCAAACACTAAATCATAAGTTCCTCTAATATCAGTTGGATTGATTTTATCAATGATGTTTCGATTTCCTTGCACCCAGTTTTCTAAGATATTGCTTTTGTCTTCAAAAATATCACCTGAAACGATGATGAAGTTCGCTAATTTTCCTTTTGAAATAGAACCAACTTTATCAAATTGATTTACCAATTTAGCAGGATTTTCTGTTAAGGCTAATAACGCTTTGTCTTTTGGTAAACCATATAAAACGGCTTTTCTTAAGTTTGATAAAAAGGATTTGGTATCTTTTAAATCAGCTGTTGAAAGAATAAAAGGAACATTGTTTTCTGCTAAAATTTTCAAGTTAAATGGTGCTTGATTCCAAAATTTCATATCGCTCAAGCTTACTTGTTGCGCTAAATAGGGGTCTGAAACATCATAAGCATCTGGAAAATTCAATGGGATAATAAAAGTAGCTCCCGTTTTTTTGATTTCGTCGATGCGCTCAAATTCGTTTCCGCTACCTTTAATTAAGTATTTTACACCGAATTCATCACCTAATTTGTCTGCTCTTAAAGCGTTTAATTTATCTCCAGCATTAAAGATTTGCAATAGAGATTTGTTCGCATTGAAAGCTTCTAAAGATAAATCTTTATTAGTTGCATTTCCTTGTGCATACCATTTTGCATCATGGAATACTTGGCGAATTAAAGCCATACTTCCCATCATAGAAGAAGGATAACTTTGTTTGGTAAATTTACTTCTACTAAATGTAAAATGTTGTGATACTTTATCTTTAATCATTCTATCAGCGTTTGTGCCGAAGTCATTTAAGGTCCAAAGTAAACCTGTTCCAGCAATCACACCATCATTATGATGACTTAAAACCGTTCCAAAACCAGCTTCTCTTAAATTTTCTGCTGATTTTGAATCGTAACTTAAGTTCTCATATGCATTGTATTCAGGTTTGATATGGTCGTTCCAATAATAACCTTCACGATTGGTGTCGTATTGAGGAGTGAAATTTCCATTTGGTCTTGGAGTAGGCTTGTTAATTCCAAATTCACTGTACAATTCGATGAATGAAGGATAAATTGTTTTTCCTGTAGCATCAATAATAGTAGCTCCTTTAGGAATGGAAACATTTGTTCCAACCTCTACAATTTTATTTTCTTTGATTAACAGCGTAGCCTTTTCAATTTTTTGCGTAGCTGACACATAAATAGTGGCGTTTGTAAAAGCAGTAAAGTTTTTAAAACTTTGTTTTACGCCATCATTTTTTGGAAAATACTCTTGCGCCTGGATATTAAATGAGAGCAAGAATACTAACAATAACGATAAGTATCTCATGATTTTTAGTTTAGTAAAGCATAAAGATAAAAATTATCTTCAATTATATAATTCAATATGGTTTATTTAAGAAATTTTAACTTTTGTTATGCGAATATTATCGGTTTAGGTAAAGATATCCTGTAAGTGGTTCAGGATAGTTGGGGTCATTTAAATAAAGGATATAAAAATAAGTTCCATCTGGAGCAAGGGTGCTTCCAACGCCATCTTCAACATAACCATCCCAGTCGGGTTTATTGTTGTTTCCTGTCCATAAATGTTTTCCCCAACGATTGTAAATTAGTAATTCAAAATTTACGAAAACATCGCGAAGTCCTTCAATAAAGAAAGTGTCATTGGAGAAGTCATTATTTGGAGAAACTGCATTGTAAACTGTCGGTGGACAATTCTCTGTTAATAGCAGAAAAGAAGTTACTGCAAAACAGCCATTGTCAATTCGTACAAATATTTCTTTAGGAGTAGCTATAGCTTCGTAGTTTGAAGTATTCGTAATTGGATTTGTATTTTGAACCGCATCATTATAATTTTCATGAAATGAAACAACATGATTTGGATTAGTTTTTACTAATTCAGAATAACCAGAGAAATCAAAAAGTCCTCTAGTTAATCCTAGGTTACAAGTTGTTATCGGTTCCAAGTTATTAAAAATAGGAGAGACAGTTAACTCAATTTCAATTTGAAAAGAATTATTGGTTTCAATTAATTCAGGTCTAATTCCAGAACCATTTCCTGAATCGTCAACATTAGCTATAAGTGTAAAATTTAAAGGGAAAGAGTTTGGAATGCTTAGCGTTATTGTTCCGTTTTCACTTCCGCCAATAGGAATTATATTTTGAGTAAATGTAGTAGCTATAGCTTCTGTTCCAATATAAAAAGTAATTGGAGTATTCGCTTGTAATACTTCTGTACTATTCAAATTAGAAACAGTAAAATCGATTGTAAGTTCTCTAGAATTACATTCTGATACTGGATTTTCCAAAATTATGGTAGCATCAGGTAATTGACTATTTAGCTTTGTTACAACCGTATTTAGCATTACATAGTCTTGACCTGATTGTAATGATACTGTTGCAGAAGTAGTTCCAGGAACAATGTAATTCTCGATTGAATACACATCCAAATCCATATTGTAAAGATTTGTGGAATTGGTCTCAGTATTCGTTCCATTAAATGCATTATTACTTGGATTTAATGGATTGCTGAGAATGTTTGTAGTTCCGTTTGCAGAAAAACTCAAGCGTTCACTTACTTGAATAAATCGATCTCCTTCCCAAGCAATAAACCCAATTTTTGCCCCCGTATTACTTATTAAATAAAGGTTATCTAGCTGAATGGTCATATTGTCGATTATTCCTAATGGAAGATTTGGAGATAATGCTTCAAGACCTTGATATATATTTAATTGATTTAAAGTTAAGTTAGGATTTTCATACACTACTAAAATTGCCCATCCTGCGAAATGTGTTGCGTTTGAACTATAAGTTGAAACATAGCTGTTCAAATCAAAATCGGATAACGTATAAACACCATTTCCGGTTGATTGAACAAAAGAGGTTATATCTTTAAATGCACTGAAATAGGTAAAGTTGTTTGCAGTACCAACCACATTACTTAATAAATCAGGAGTAAAATCAACACCATTTAGTTTTATATTTGTGTCTCCAGGACCACTTCCAGCCCAGTATAAATACGCTCTTTCAATTCGATCATCTGGAGCCAAATTTAAGGTTGCAGAAGATTGTGTATATAAGAAAGTTGGTGAAAAATTTGTATTTTCAGAAGGATTTAACGTGTTTCCAATGAAAGTAAAATCATACCTACCATTTATTTGAGTATATAGAGCAATGTCCTGCCCATGGCTAGTTGTCAGAATAAAAAAATGCGATATAAATAGTATAAATGATAGCTTTTTCAACATGTTGATTTTGTGAAAATTTGCATCCAATTTACTATATTTTTTTTAAAAAACAGAATAAAGAAAACAGATGCGATAAAAATTTAGTAAATTTCGGCTTTAAAAATAATTTTTGAAAAAGTTTCAAGTAAAAAAATACAATTCAGAGTTCAATACTTTATGGAATGAATTTGTAGCAAAATCTAAAAATGCTACTTTTTTATTTCATCGGGATTTTATGGAATATCATCAAGATCGATTTGAAGATTTTTCACTTTTGATTTTTGATAAAAAAAACCATTTGAAGGCCATTTTGCCTGCAAATAAATTAGGAAATGCTTTGCATTCTCATCAAGGATTGACCTATGGAGGTTTAGTTTTGAATTCAAAAATTAAACTTCAAGAAGTAATTGAAATAGTGTATTCGGTATTAAAATTTTTGAATCAAAATGGTGTTTCTTCTCTTCAACTGAAGCAATTACCTGCTATTTATCATGAATCGCCTTCAGATGAAATGGAATATTTAAGTTTTATTTTGAAAGCAAAATTAATTCGTAGAGATAGTTTGTCAGTAATTAATTTAGAAACCGATTTCGAATTTAGCAGCAGTAGGGCAGAAGGAATCAAAAGAGGAATTGATTTTGGATTAGAGTTTAGAGAAGAACAAGATTTTACTTCGTTTTGGAATGAAATATTAATTCCTAATTTAGCACAAAAGCATCAGACAAAACCTGTTCATTCGCTTGAAGAAATTATTAATTTAAAATCAAAATTTCCAAATAATATTAGACAGTTTAATGTTTATAAAGAAGGGAAAATCATAGCTGGAACAACTATTTTTGAAAGTGATTTTGTAGCACATTCGCAATATATTTCGGCTGATGAATCGAAAAATACAACCGGAAGTTTAGATTTTTTACACAACAAATTAATAACGTATACGTTTCGTAATAAAAAGTATTTTGATTTCGGAATTTCAAATGAAAATCATGGACAAAATATCAATCAAGGATTGCTGTTTTGGAAAGAAGGTTTTGGAGCACGAACAATTATTCAAAATTTTTATGAGATTGAAACTAAAAATTATACACTTTTAGAAAATGTTTGATATGACACAGTTCCTAAATTTAAAAAAAATGAATAAGCCTTTTGAAATTGCTTTTCATGAAAAAATCAAGCAATTTTTAGAAGGCGGTTGGTATATTTTAGGAAGTGAAGTCAAGCAATTTGAAACGGATTTTGCGGCTTATTGTGGTGCTAAATATTGCATAGGAGTTGGAAATGGTTTAGATGCTTTAGTGTTGATTTTTAAAGCTTATATTCAACTTGGAAAGTTACGAAAAGGTGATGAAGTAATCGTTCCAGCTAATACTTACATTGCAAGTATTCTAGCAGTTTTGCAAGCCGATTTAATTCCGGTTTTAGTTGAACCTCGATTGGAAACTTTTAATATCAATCCTGAGGAAATTGAAGCTAAAATAACTTCGAAAACCAAAGCTATTTTGCCCGTTCATCTTTACGGACAATTGTGCGAAATGAAAGCGATAAATGAAATCGCACAAAAACATAATTTATTAGTTATTGAAGATGCAGCGCAAGCGCACGGCGCAAGATATAGTGTTGAGTGTTCAGTAGATAGTAATCAGTCACTGTTGTTAGATACAGATTGTCATGCTGAACTTGTTTCAGTATCTCATCACCCAACAGCCTATAGCTTTTATCCAGGAAAAAATCTTGGTGCTTTAGGTGATGCAGGAGCTATTACAACGAATGATGACGAATTAGCACAAGTTTTGTATTCGATGCGAAATTATGGTTCTAAAGTAAAATATGAGAATGAAATTATTGGTGTAAATTCAAGATTAGACGAATTACAAGCGGCTTTTCTAAATATCAAATTGAAGCAATTAGATTCTGAAAATGAATATCGAAGGAGTTTAGCAAAACGCTATCTCTCTGAAATTAAAAATGATAAAATTGTCATGCCAAATTGGGATTTATCTCAAAATCACGTATTTCATTTGTTTGTCATTAGAACTTCCAACCGAGTGGATTTACATAATTATTTAAAGGAGAACGGAATTGAAACTATGATTCATTATCCCATTCCACCTCATAAACAAAAAGCATTGTCAGATTGGAATCAATTATCCTTTCCAATTACTGAGAAAATTCATAATGAGGTTTTGAGTATTCCATTGAATTCGAGTTTAGAAGACGATGAAATTCAGCATATAATAACCATATTAAATAAATACTAAATGGGTTTTATAAGAAAAAGTATAGCTTTAATTTTAGTTAAATGTAAGGTTTTGAAGTATGATGTTTTGTCTGAATGTCAAAATGTTAATGGAAAGCCACTAAAGAATCAACCTTTACTGTTAAAGGGGAATGGTAAGATTTCTTTTGGCTCAAATTGTAAGTTTGGATATAAAGATTCGCCTTTTTTCTATTCTTCCTATACTTATGTGGAAGCAAGAACTGCAATCGCTGAAATAATTTTTGGAAATAATAATCATTTCAATAATAATTGTAGAATTGAAGCTAATACAAAAATTGAATTTGGAAATGATGTTTTAGTAGGGGTTAATTGTTCTTTTTTAGATAATGATGGCCATAATTTAGAACGAGATAAAAGAAATTCTGGAGTTCCTAATGCTGCTCCAATTTATATTGGAAATAATGTTTTTATAGGAGATAATGTTACAATATTAAAAGGCGTTTCTATTGGTGATAATTCAGTTATAGGAAATGGAAGTATAGTTACAAAATCGATTCCTTCTAATGTAATAGCAGTTGGTAATCCTGCAACTGTAATTAGAGAATTGAATTAAGTTTACTAATCATCAAGATGCAAGAAAAAAACTATCACTTTTCAATATTAAGAAGTACCGGAATTTTTGGTATTTCTCACCTTGTAAAAATAATTGCAAAAGTGATTGTTAATAAAGTTGCAGCTATATATTTAGGTACTATTGGGGTAGGGATTGTTGGTCTTGTAGAAAACTTACTAAACTTAATTTTTAGTGTAGTTAATTTTGGATTACCGTCGAGTGCTGTTAGAGAAATTGCATTATTGTCAAATGAATTACATTCAGATACTGAAATAGAAAACAGGAAAATAAAGATTATTCAATATTGGTCTGTTTTTTCTGGAATTTTAGGCGGAATTGCATTTGCTGTTATTTCTTATTTTTTCTTTCAAAATTTTTATCCTGAAAAAGCTTCTTTTGGTTATTTTATTTTTTTGGGATTTTATTTCTTGTTTTTTTCGCTTTTTTCTTCAAAAATGGCAATTCTTCAAGGAAAAAGAGAATTAAGAAAAATGGTTTTGATTCAGGTTTGGATTGCTTTATTCCAAATGATTACAGCATTATTATGTTATTATTTTTTAGGAATAGACGGAATTGCTCTTGCTATTTTGTTAACTGCTGTATTTTCTTTTACTATTGTTTCTGTTTATACTCAAAAAATTGATACTCGTTGTATTTCAATAACAGTAAAAGAAACTTTTTTTGAAGGATTACCAATTGTGAAATTAGGTTTGATATTATCCTTTGGTGCTATACTAAATCAAATTGCATTTTATATTATACGACTTGGTGTAAAAGATTTATTATCGTTAGAAGCATTGGGAATTTTTCAGGTGAGTCAAACCATATTAATAGGATATTTGAGTCTTATTTTTATTGTAATGTCAAATGATTTTTATCCTAAGTTATGTAATTTAGAAAGTGATAAGTTTAATTTTGAAAAATACATCAATCAACAAACTCAATTTGCACTTTTTGTTGTTCTTCCATTAGTTTTAGGGATGTATTTGTTTGCAAAACAAATGGTTGTAGTGTTGTATTCTTCGGAATTTCTTTCAGTTTTAACTATTTTAAAAATCGCATTATTTGGGTTGATTTTAAAAACAATAGCTTGGCCTATAGGCTTCATTTCACTTGTAAAAGGTAATAAGCAATTATTTTTTAAACAAAACTTATTGAGTGATTTAGTTAATGTTATAACTTCAATTTTATTAACCTACTATTTTGGATTAGTTGGATTAGGAATTGCTTTTTCTATAATGTTTTTTGTCTCTTTTGGATATAACTTTATTACAGTTAATCGCCAGTACCAATTTCAATTTTCTAGAGAAACAATTCAAGTTATCTTATTTTCTCTTTTTTTAGGATTATTAGCAATGATTTCATTGTTATGGTTTGAAATGTCATATAAAAATCCAATAATTTTAGTGGCATTTATAATTTCTATACTTTTTTCATTATTCAAATTAAAAAAGAATCTTAAGAAATCTTGATTATAGATTTGTACTTGGTTTTTAATCCTAATACAATCAATTTAAATAAAAGTAAATATTCTTTTGATTGTAAGAATTTATAAAATTCAAACTTAATTCTTCCTAATAAGGCTTTGTGTTCTTCTTTTGATTGATTTAATTTAAAAGCTTTATGAAGAATTTTTAAAGAAGATTCATGGAGTTTTTTTGTTTTTGGATTCTTTTTTTGGGTAAAAAATGAACTCAAAGAGGATGCTAAAATTCTCTTTTTTACCAGAAGTTCAGGAATATATTCAAATTCATAAACTCTTGAAGCTCTAACCCATAAATCTAAATCTTCGTAAGCCAAATTTTCATCATAATATCCTAATTTCTCAAAAACGGATTTTTTTATCATAGATGAAACCGAACAAATTTTAGTTGTTCTTCCAATGACCATTTTATAAATATCACCGCTTTCTGGATGATCTTCTTTGTTATAATAATTAGCAATAAAGGCTTCGTTTTCGTCTATTTCTATTAAATTTCCATAGACAATACCTAAGTTTTTATAATTAGAATTAAGAAAAGTTTTTACTTGTAATTCAATACAATTGGGAAGTAAAATATCATCAGCAGCTAAATCGATAATAAATTCACCTTTTGCTTTTTTTGCTAATTGATTGAAGGTTTTAGTGTTTCCCAAATTCTTTTCGTTTGCCGAAAAAAAAACATTTGGATGATGTTGTAACCAATCATTAATTATTCCAACGGTATTATCAGAACTACAATCATCAGCAACTAACAATTCAATGTTTGGATAGGTTTGATGAATAACCGAATTCAAAGTTTCCGCAACATATGCTTCGTGATTGTAAGACAAACAAATAACACTAACTAGCGGAAAATTTTGCATATTGGGTTTTTAAATCTATTTTTATGCTAAAATAAGAAACTAATCGAATCGAAATGACAAACCATCCAAAAAAACAATTAAAAGTAGCCGTAATTGGTTATAAATTGGCCGAAGGTGGTTTGGAACGTGTTTTTGGAACTACTACAAAAATACTTCAAGAGGCTGGAATTGAAGTGCATACTTTGGTTTTAGAAGATAAAATCGATTATGAGTTTGGCGGAAAATTAGTGACTTTTGGAAGTTATTCTAAGTTTATCAAATACTTTAAACTTAGAAGTTGTCTTAAAAAACAACAATTTGATTATATAATTGATTTTCGCCATCGCATTAATCCAAAAATGGAATGGGTGTTTTTGAATTTTATTTATCGTAATTTCAAATTTGTTTATACGATTCATAGCAGTAGATTGGAATCTTATTTGACAAACAATGAAATGATTGCTGAACAAATGATTCGGAAATCATACAAAGTAGTAGCAGTTTCGAATTTCATCAAGCAAAAAATAGAATCTAAATTTAATACTAAATCCGTTGAAGTAATTCCGAATTCTGTTTTAATTCATTCGGTTTCAAAGGTTGAAAAATTACCATATCAGTACATTATTGCGGTTGGTCGATTAGTTCCATTAAAACAATTTGATAAGTTAATCGAAAGTTATGCTAATTCAAATTTGCCTCAGAAAAATATTCATTTGGTAATTTTAGGAATAGGTGAAGATCAAATCTTACTGGAAAATAAAATTTCAGAATTAAAATTAGAGAATAAAGTTCATTTATTAGGCTTTAAAGAAAATGTTTGGGATTATATTTCGAATGCAAAATTTTTAGTTTTAACCAGTCAGTATGAAGGTTTTCCAATGACAATTTTAGAATCATTATCTTTAGGAATTCCTGTAGTTTCATTTGATTGTGAAAGTGGGCCAAACGAAATGATTATTAATGATTACAACGGAATTTTAGTCGATAATCAAAATTTTAAAGAATTAACTCATAAATTAAATACCTTTGTTGAAGATGAGGTTTTGTACCAAAATTGTAAAAATAACGCACAATCAAGTGTTAGTAAATTTGGGTCGAATATCACGGTAAATAGTTGGTTACAAATTTTAAATCATGAAAATTAATATTTTAACAATACCTAAAATAGAAGATCCAAGAGGAAACTTGTCGGTTATAGAAAACGATGTGATTCCTTTTCAAATAAAGCGTGTTTATTATTTGTACGATGTGCCAGCAGGTGCAGAGAGAGGCGGACATTCCCATAAAGAACAGCAAGAGTTTTTGATTGCATTATCAGGTAGTTTTGATGTGATTTTAAATGATGGTGAAGTTCAAAAAACGGTAACATTAAATAAACCATTTGAAGGCTTACTTATTCCTAATGGTATTTGGCGCGAACTTAAAAATTTCTCTTCTGGTGCTGTTTGTTTAGTTTTAGCATCAGATGTTTTTGATGAAGCGGATTATATTAGAGATTTTGACGATTTTATTTCGTCCTTACATTAATGATAAACAGTAAAATCGATTCCATTTGCTCTAAGCCAATGTTTTATTTTCAACAAAACGGATAATATAAAAACAGGTGTAATCAATAATATTCTTGTTTTTAAGGAAATAGGAGTGGTAATCTCACTTAAATACTTTTTTGATGTTTCAATATTTCCAGCGATTCTAAATTGTAACGCATACTCTGTGCGATATAAATCTAAATATTTTTTTAAACTAAAGTTTGACTTTTCAGCTTCTTTAAATTGATTTAAATCTAATAATTTTTTTTGAGTAATAGGTGTTTTTGAAAGCTGGTGTTCTAAAGAAAAATTATATTCAACAGTAGTTTTATTTGTTATTGCAACACTGTTATTTATTGCAATTTTTGTAAAGAGCTCTAAATCTTGTCCACTACTAACTTCTAGATTAAACATATAATCGTTGGTAAATTTTTTTTTCGGAATTGCTAAAGCAGATGTTAATGCAACTCTATAGTGCATACTTGCATTGAATATATCTTTAACGATACCACGATAATTATTATTTAAATTCGAACCATAATCAATATTTAGTATCTTATTTTTAGAAATTTTCATAGAATACCTACTGCAAAAAATCCCACACTTGGGGAAATCATGATAGAGTTTAATAATTTCTTCCAAATGATTTGGAAACCAATAATCATCTGCATCTAAAAATGCAATTAATTCTCCTTCTGCTTTTTTTATTCCAAAATTGCGCGCGGCTGCGGCACCTTTGTTTTCTTGATTAAATATATGAATTTTGGAATCTGAAAATTGTTTGACCTTTTCAATACTGCTATCCGTTGAGCCATCATTAATAATGATAATCTCATATTTAGTATATGTTTGAGAAAGTACAGAAGATAAAGTATTTGAAATACTAAATTCTTTATTGTAAAGAGGAATAATTACAGATATTAATGACATATTATTCCTGAATGTATTTGTGATTTTTAATTTTTTCAAAAGAAATCATTTGCTTTTTTGCATAAGCATGATTCAAAGTTTCTTCAATGTCTATTTTGGGTAAATCAACTTCTTCAAAACCGTTTTTTACAAAAAATAAATTATTTCCATAATTATTAGAACCAACTAATCGATAGTTTTTAGATTCGGCTAACTTATTTAATGCAAAAGTAGATGCTCCGTAATAGTTATCATTTTCTAATGCATTATTTACTTTATTTGTATAGGGTACAATAAGATTCTCTTTTCCAAATGCCAATTGACTTTCAATAACTACAACTTTTGGATTTATACATTCAATAGCCTTCCAAACCCAATAGTCATTGCTGTCTATATCTATAGATAATAAATCTATTGCCCCATTAAAACCTTGACTACTAATTAATGAATTAATATTTTCTGGAGTTATAAAAGCAGTTTTAAATATTGGTTTTAAACTCCATTTATTTGGTATTTTATTATAAAAATGTTTCCCAATTTCTATCGCCTTTTCATCTGCGTCAAGAAATAAACCATGCCAACCAAAGTTTATAGCTAAATTGGCGCAATTACTATTAATGCCATCATTAGATCCTATATCAACAAATGTTTTATTTTCTGTACCTAAAATAGAAAATAAAAACAATAATTTACCGTCTTCTTCAAATTGTGAAAAAACTTTAAATCCAGTGTCATTAAAATTTGGAAGCATTCTTTTTTCCTTTGCTTCTAAATATTGTTGTTTTAGTTGAATTTGCGCTATTTGTGTTGTTGCCGAAAATTTATCTTTTAATAAAAAAGGATAGAAATTTTTCTTAATGATATACTTAAAATAACCCAACATTTTCCATTCTATTTATATTAATTTTCGTGTAAAATGATACAATTTCTTTGTAAAAATAGTATTTTTGAATTCAAATGAGAACTAAAGTTGTTAATATTGTTTCTTTCAACAATCCTTATCCTCCAAAATATGGTGGTATTATTGATGTTTACTACAAAATTGAAGCTTTACATAGAATTGGTTACAAAATTCATTTACATTGTTTTGTAAAAGAAGTTCCTAATCAGTATGAAGAGTTGTCTAAAATAACAGCAAGTATATCTTTTTATTTAGCAGAACCTAAATGGTATCATTTTTTTAGTAGTTTACCTTTGTCTATAATATCAAGAAGTAATAAAGATTTGGTAGATAATTTAATAGTAAATGACGCACCTATTATTTTTGAAAGTTTAAAATCTACATGTTTGATGAATGATTATCGCTTAAAAAAAAGATTCAAGATACTGCGTCTTCATAATATTGAACAAAATTATTTTCAGGGTATTTCAAAAAGTGACACCAATTTATTAAAGAAATTACTCTATTCTATTGAGGCTTCAAAGTATAAAAAATACGATTTTAATATTTTAAATTTTCAAAAAGTTTTTACACTATCAAAATACGAAAATAGTTATATTGAAGAAAAATATAATAATGGTTTTTATGTTCCCGTTTTTCATGGAAATAAAGAAGTTATAGAATTGTCGGAATATGGTAAATATTCAATTTTTCATGGTGATTTGAGTACTTCTGATAATAGAAAAGTTGCTTTGTTTTTAATTGATGTTTTTAAAGATTTACCAGATTATAAATTAGTTATTGCTTCGGGTGTTGGCGGTGATTTTGTAATGAATGCAATAGGTAATTATAAAAATATAGAACATATTGATTTGTTAGATTTTTCACATCTAAAATCGCTATTAAATCAAGCTCATGTTTCTATTTCTTGGTCATTTCAAAAGTCAGGAACAAAATTGAAATTATTGAATTCTTTATTTAATTCCAGACATAATATAGTAAATGAAAATATTATTGATGATGAAATGGTATATCCAATTTGTCATGTAGCAACAAATAAAAAAGAATTAATTGATAAAATAATTTTTTTGTATAAAATACCTTATTCTAATAATGAATATCAAAGAAAAAGAGAAGTTTTAGAAAATACTTTTAATGATGATAAGAATGCAATTTTAATTGATTCTCTGATAAAAAATACAAGTAATGAGTAGAGCAGAATTTTCAGATTTAATATTTTCAAGTATAGAGAAAAGCCAAGAGATATTATCGAAACAGTTTGAAGTTTCTAAAGATAAAATTGGTTTTTTTTATTTAGATGATTTATTGCCATATGAAATTGCGACAAAAATTTCAGAATGTTTTCCAAAATCATCCGAAATGGTTCTAAAAAAAAGTATTAGAGAAAATAAATACATTGCAGCACAAATGAATTTGTATCATCCTATTTTGGAAGATATAATTTATGCTTTTCAAGAGGAAAAAATTGTAAATTTAATTGCTAAAATTTGTGATATTGAAGAAGTTTTTCCTGATGATAAATTGTATGCAGGCGGAATTTCTTTGATGAGTGAAAATCAATTTTTGAATCCCCACTTAGATAATTCACATGATAAAGATAGAGAAAGATGGAGGGTTTTAAATTTATTGTATTACGTAACTCCTGATTGGAATTTGAAAAATGGAGGCAATTTAGAACTTTGGCCCAATGGATTAGATGAACACCCAATTACAATTGAAAGTAAGTTTAATAGATTAGTCGTAATGGCTACTCATAATCAATCGCTACATTCTGTTTCTCCAGTTGTTGTTAATAAGGAACGTAAATGTGTTTCAAATTATTATTTTTCAAATAAGCCATTGCAATCCTCAGATACTTTTCATGTAACTTCATTTAGGGGAAGACCTGAAAACAAAATAACAGATTTAATTCTAAGAACTGATACTTGGTTGCGAATGAATTTAAGAAAATTATTCAAAAAAGGAATTAAAGAAAATCCTCATTATTATAAGAAAGGTGAAAAATAATTAAACTGTTCTTTGAACTACTTCAAACATTTTTCCACCTTCAAATTTCAACGTTTTTGAAGGGTATTTTAAAACCAATGCATAATCGTGAGTCGCCATTAAAATGGTTTTTCCGTTTGCGTTAATTTTTCTTAGTACTTCCATAACTTCAACACTGGTTTGTGGGTCAAGGTTTCCTGTTGGTTCATCCGCTAAAATAAGTTCTGGGTCGTTTAATAATGCTCTTGCGATTCCAACACGTTGTTGTTCTCCACCTGAAAGCTGATGTGGCATTTTATGAGTAAAACCTTTCATGCCAACTTTATCCAAAACTTCTTCAATTTTAACATTCATTTCTTCTTGTTCTGACCAGCCAGTAGCTTTCAAAACAAATAAAAGATTTTCTTTTACGCTTCGGTCAGAAAGTAATTTAAAATCTTGAAAAACAACTCCTAACTTTCTTCTCAAATACGGAATATCGCTCTCTTTTAAAGTGGTTAAATCATAATCTACTACGTTACCTTCACCTTCAGTCAGAGCTAAATCGGCATATAGCGTTTTCAAGAAACTACTTTTTCCAGAACCTGTTCTACCAATTAAATAAAGAAATTCACCATGTTTAACATCAATGTTAACATCGGTTAAAACTGGATTTTTATCTTGATAAATCGTTACATTTTTTAAGGATAGAACTGATTGCGACATATATAAAATGGATTTTAAAATGTAAAAGTAATAACTTAAACTTCCGATTCAAAATTTTAAACCAAATTCGATAAAAATTATTGTATTTGGTTAAAAACTATGTTCAAAAATTGTACAATAATATGTTAAGAACCTTC
>JACCDV010832351.1_pt1 | contig 51884 bp, 44 predicted proteins | sample 7446131 | NCBI WGS metagenome assembly JACCDV01 (sample SAMN15323448, study PRJNA562643) | freshwater metagenome | isolation source: river surface water | place: USA:Blue River Watershed | collected 2017-08-17
CTGAGCCAGGATCAAACTCTCCATTGTATGTTGTCTATTGTATAAGTCTGTCTACAGGTAAAGCATACCCATAAACAACCTCATCCTCAGGTTAATCTTTTTTGCCTTACATCACTTCAAAGAACTTTTTTTCCAACGATTTTGGAAAATAGCGAGACCCAAGTCCCAAATGCGAGCGCAAAGATCGGATTTAGTTTCTTCTTTACAAAACCAAGTCTTGAAAAAAGTTAAAAAAACACGAAATTAACACTTAAAACTTCCCGACTCTCAAGACATCTTCTTGAACGGGAGTGCAAACATAGCGCACCCAAATAGATTACGCAAGAATTTTACCAACAAAAATTGTAAACTTTGCCGCGGTCAGAATTTATCCGCTAAAAATCAGGACTTTCCTTTTTTAAATAAAGGCACCGTACTACAAGGCTCTCCAAATAGCAAACTCTTCGCCTCTCGCTGAATTAAAGACACCAATCGCCCATAGGCGAAAAGCGGAATGGCCACCTTGCTGCATCCTTTTACCACCACCGAGCGATCCTTAAAGGATTCGAGCGGAAGCTTGGACAGGGTCTCCTCCACAATGTACTGCTCCAAAGCTTCCAAGTTTCCTACACAATAGCCCCTCGCCTTTCCCTCCAAATAAGTACACACCAACATAAATGCCCAAGTAGGCACAATCGCATCGGCGCTACAGCTCACCGCCACCCACTTGCCCGCAAATCGATCCCATTCTAACCCCTTTAGTGCTACACGAAACTCTTTCTCACGGAGTACCAAGCCCTGGAACAAATAGTCAGCCAAATCAAACTGTACACGCTCCTCCTGCGGATAAAACTCTTCCATATTCAAGGATACGATCGCACTGGCAGCAACTCGATTGATTAACTCTGTCATAACTTTAAGAATGGATTCTTGGTAGATTGCAAAGCCTTAAACTCCTTTAGGTAATTGGGCACAAAGTAAGCGAGATCCTCCCATTCCTGGCGAGCGAATTTTTCAAAAGCCAACTGACCCATGTTTTTTGCTGAAAGGGAACTCGCCCAATCGGCTACAAACAGGGCGTTCACATGCTGAACTTCTTCCTGGACCTTTTCAACGCCATCCCCCACAAAATAAACCTTCCCTTTTTCCAAAACGGAAGCGAAAACCCCTTCCTCCAAAACTACCGCATCAATCGAAGTGATCTCATCCAGGGTATCTCTAAAGGTCTGGGTATACACCTCTTTGCGGCGCGCATCCAAGACAGCTACTACATACTCTCCTCGTCCTACTACTTGACTTGCCGCCATGGCTTGCAAGGTATTGATTCCGATTAATGGGATATCCAATCCATAGGCAATGCCCTTGGCTGTGGACACGCCAATACGGAGTCCTGTGTAAGATCCGGGGCCTTGAGAAACGGCCACTGCATCCAAATCACCAAAACTCAGCCCTGCTTTTTCAAACACTTCATCTACCAATAGCACTAGCTTTTCAGCATGCGCCCCCGGCTCCTTTATTTCTGCTAGAGCAAGGAGAGCACCTCGTTCATGTATCGCTACCGAACAAATGGAGGTCGAGGTCTCAAGGGAAAGTATCCGAGCCATTTGAATTATTTTCCTGGTCCTGACAAGGCCTTGGCCATTCGTGCGGGTGTAGCAAAATACTCCTTCGCCAATTCGATCACCGGATCTCCCTGGAGACTTGCCTCAATCATCCCCTCCTGGAAATAATAGCGCGACACAATTTCTTCGCCAAGGATCTTTTTGATCTCTTTTTGATGCGTATTCAAGTCATTTTCTTTGCTGTGGTTGACCCTGGATTTGATTTGTTCCAACTGGGCTTTGACTTCGTTAAAATAGGGCTCCTTTGCCAAATATTTCTCCATGTCCTGAACCGACTTCTCGGAATAGGTGGTGTAATCGTACTCCTTCCCCACTAAAAACTTTTTGAAGTCCGCATAAACTTCCTCAGTCACTTGGAAGGTACTTGGACTCGCTATGGAAGGGTTTTTGTAGAAAAAAGTAGTGGCATAATCAAACACATGATTGCCCGCCACCAAGGTGTAGGAAATCGGCGCATAGGATTTTTCCATCACCTTTTCATCTGGCTCTATGCCGGCACCATCCAAGACAACCCTCCCATTGGCGGTTTTGAAGGCCTTTCTCAACGAATCTGGAACAGTTCCTGCAGAACCGTCCTCTCGCGATTTGGCGTAATCAATGGCTTGGATACAGCGCCCACTTGGAATGTAGTACTTGGCAGTAGTGACTTTGATTTGGGCATTGAAACTCAATGGCAAGGTAGTTTGCACCAAGCCTTTGCCGAAGGACTTTTGCCCCAGCAATACAGCCCGATCGTAATCCTGTAGTGCACCCGCCACAATTTCAGCTGCAGAAGCACTGCGCTCGTTAATCAATACCACTAAGGCAATCTTGGTGTCTACTGGGGTCTTACTTGTCTTGTAGGTGTAGTTGACCTGCTGCAATTTGCCAATGGTCTTCACGACCTCTTTGCCTTTCGGAACAAACAAATTGACGATCTCTACCGCCTCATTGATCAGTCCACCTGGATTATCTCTAAGGTCCAAGACGAGTTGGGTTGCACCCTGTGCTTTCAAATTCACCAAGGCATTTCGAACCTCGGCAGAAGCGTTGGTCGTGAAATCAGCAAGTTTGATGTACCCAGTTTGCTCATCCAACTTCCCATAAAAGGGAACATTCTTCAAACTGATTTTCTTTCGGTTCAAGGAAAATTGCAAGGTATCTTCCCCCCGTTTTACGGTCACCGTCACCCCGGTATTCGCGGGTCCTTTCAATAATTCAGAGACCTCTGAAGTAGATTTTTGCTGAACCGCAACGCTATCCACTTTCAATAGCAAATCACCAATTCGCATTCCAGCATTTTGAGCAGGAAATCCTGTATAGGGCATCAAGACGATATTTCCTTCCCCCCTATTTCCAATCAGTGCACCTACTCCAGCATATTCACCGGTGGTAAGCATTCGGAAATCATCCGACTCCTCTTCGGGAATGTATTCGGTATAAGGATCCAATTCTTCGAGCATGGCTTGAATACCCACCGTCACTAATTTTTCGGGATCGATTTGATCCACATAATAGGTGTCCAACTCCCGTATGAGCGTTGCAAAGATGTCAATGCTCTTCGCAATGGCGAAAAGTCGGTCATTCTTGATCTGGAAAGCAAGGCTGCCTCCCACAAGAAGCAACGCAAAAATTAAGAGAACTACTGGACGTTTAATTTTTTGAATCATGATTTCCAAAATTTTTTGATAATTCACTCGGTAATCGTTGAAGTACTTGCTTCATCTTGGGTTCAAGGTCTCCGAAACTCATGGTGGGCTCTCCTACAAAAATAAAACCCAAAAGAAACCCAGAAGGGGAAAGCATTGATTTATTCAATCGGTACGCTTCTTTCAGCCTACGCTTGATGTAATTTCTTCCCGTCGCTTTTTTAATCTTCTTTTTGGAAACTGAAAAGAGGACTTGATTTGGACTTTCTTCCAATCCCTCTCCAACCCAAAACATCACCTTGAATGGGTATAAAAAAAAAGAGGAACCTTTTTCGAAAAGTTCCTTTATACTTTTTTCGGCATGAAGCCGCTCTGATTTCGGAAGTGAATACTTCATTGCAAGAAAGCTTTCGTATGACAACATACGAAAATCAACCCAAAGAATTACTTCTTCAATGTCTTTTCGTCAGACACAGACAATTTACGTCTGCCTTTTGCTCTTCTGGCTCTCAATACCCTTCTGCCGTTTGCAGTCGCCATTCTTTCTCTGAATCCGTGCTTATTTTTTCTCTTTCTGCGAGAAGGCTGAAATGTTCTTTTCATGATCGAATATCTTTAATCTAGTTGCTTTCTTGACTTTCCTCTTGGAGTTTGCCCCCAAAAAGGATTGCAAAGATAAGTACCATTTTCTTAAATACAAATCGAGGCCCTACATTTGTTTCAGTCCTATCCAGAAAAATGATTCACTACCGCATCTCCTGCCCGAATTCTGCGTCTCAATTTCTCCAAATTGAACTTCACTTTTCATGCCTAGCTAACGAAAAAGTTCAGCTCCAACTCCCCGCTTGGAGGGCAGGAAGGTATCAAATCGCGAATTACGCCCAAAATTTGCGTGGATTTACTGCATCAAATTCAAAAGGGGAATTCCTTCGATTTACAAAGACAACTAAGGATTGCTGGGAACTCATCGTCACAGAGGATTCCCTCATTCACATCCATTACGAATACTGGGCCGGAAAAATGGATGCAGGTAGTGCATGGGTAGATGACGAACAGGTCTATGTCAACTTGGTCAATTGCTGCTTTGAACTCCTCGGGAGAAGTACCCAGCCAATAGCCGTTCAACTGGATTTGGAAGACTACCCCCAACGTGCAGTAACGCTAACCCAGACGGAGCCCTCCACTTGGATGGCGGAGAATTACCAAACCCTTGCAGATGCAACGGTCTTGGCAGCAAAAAAGCTACACCGTGAAACCTACTCGGTCGGATCCACCCAGTTTCATGCCTGGTTTCATGGAGACATTCATTTTGACAACTCTTGGTTTGTCAATCAACTCCAAGCCTTCACCAGACGGATGATGGAGGATTTTGGAATCTTCCCCGAACCTGATTACCAGTTTATCTTTCAGCTCCTGCCCTACCCACACTACCATGGGGTCGAACATCGACGGGGAACAGTCATCACCTTTGGTCCAGCTACCTCGCTCCAAGAGGCAGAGGCACTCGAAGAACTATTGGGTATCAGTTGCCACGAACTCTACCATGCCTGGAACGTCTGCCGTATCCGGCCAAAAGAACTCCTGCCCTACGACTTTTCTAAGGAAACTTATACCCAGGCAGGCTTGGTACTGGAAGGGGTGACCACCTATTTTGGAGACTTGTACTTACTGAAGTCAGGTGCCTATGACTTGCCCACCTACCTCCGCCATTTGGGGAAAATCGTCCTACGGGAAGCTACCCACTCTGGCTGGAAAAATGCATCCATCGAGGAATCCTCCATTGACCTCTGGCTAGATGGCTATGTGACCGGGATCCCCGATCGAAAAGTCAACATCTATTCCCATGGAGCACTGCTCAGCCTATGCCTGGATGTACTACTACTGAAGGAAGGCAGTTCCCTCGCACGAGTCATGAACGGGATGTGGGAAAATTTCGGCATTCCATTTAAAGGATACGAAGTCAAGGATTTTGAAAAAGAAATTGCAGACCGATCTGCTGATTCTGAAAAAATCAGACACTTCTTTGATGCATTCGTTCGCGGGCGAGAAAATCTATTTCCAGTGCTCGAAAACTGCCTTCAGGAGCTAGGGATTTTCATTCGACGAGAGGAAACGGAAAACTCGGTTTTCAATCAAATTGGCATTCAAGTAAATGCCCAACAAGTCATCCAAAAAATCCATCCCGAAAGCATCGCCTACAAGCACTTGATGACAAACGACCTGTTACTTACTATTGACCTCCACCCAGATGCGCTGCACTGGGACCTTGAGGTAGATCGGCAAGGAAGGCGAGTTCACCTTTCTTTTGCCATGGAAGCACAAAACTTTTACCCCCAGCTGCGCTTGGAAGCAGGGCCAAGTACTGCACTTCGAAATCCGTGGATGCATTAAAAAAGGAGGGTACCGCTACCCTCCTTTTTTAACTAGTTGTTTACATGCTCTTTAACCAGAAGACCTAGAAAAGATGTTTGACGTTCAAGCAAATGGGCTGTGGACTGTGGTCTGTTAGCTGTCAACAATTATCCGCCACTCTCAAACTTCATTCTAACACCTGGCAAAGGTGCGGATAATTCAATTAGTTGACATCCGCGTCCGTAATTGGAACATTGAGTTCAAGTGACGTCACTTTGGCCTCCAATGGCACTGGGATCTGTGGGGATTTGATGGTCCAAGACATCGGAAGCAATACTCCGTTCGTTGCCTGGTAATCTCCATAATACGTGTCTCCAGAGGCTGGGTTCTCGTACTTAATCTTCAATCCTGAATCCTGCGCATAGTAGTTGATCAACTTGGCGCCTGAAGCTGCCGTGATGATCACCTTGTAAGCTGGCTTGCCTTCTACATCCTTCAATCCATCCAAAGTCAGCGTGTAGCCGTTCTGCTTGTACACTGCTTCTGGGAACAGGTAGGAATTCAACTGCGCTTCTGCAAATTGGGCTGGAGCCATTTCCATGGAATTCCCTTGTACAGACATGGAACCTTTGCCATTGGCAAGCGTAGTCTTCTGCATCACATTGCCTGCGATGGAAAGTTTCTGTCCATAACGGCCATTTTGAGAATCGTACACAAAGGCAATAGTGAGTGGAGTACCCATCACATTGGCGTCCATGCTGATCTTGGCAGTCTGAACTGCCGCCACCTTGTCTGCCCCGCCAACAGCGGTCAAGTAATTTTCCAACACTTTCTCTGGTGTCATGGCTGCATCAGCAACGAGTTGCTTAGCCGGTTCACCCATGTTGTCGTACTCCATCACTTCTCCAAACTGGGCCAATTTCTCCTTGATCTCAGCGCCATTCCCTACGGTAGTGATGATAAACTTATCCGGCTCAATCAATCGCTTGGCTGTGGCATTGATGTCTGCCACCGTATAGGAGTTCAGCTTCTGCAAATAAGTCGCATAGTAATCCTTAGGCAGGTTGTAGCGCGCAGTATTCAAGGCAAAGTTGGCCACCGTGCCCGGCTGCTCCAAAGATCTTCCAAAGCTACCAGCAAGTTCTGCCTTTGCCTTATCCAATTCTTCTTGAGTCACTCCCTTTTCAACCAAGTTTTTGATCTCGTAAACAAACTCAACTATCGCAGAGTCGGTCACTTCAGAGCGTACTGAAGCAGAGGCAGAGATGGTCGCTACCAGTTTGTCTGCACCAATCGAAGAATAGGCACCATACGTGTAACCTTTGTCCTCTCTCAAGTTCATAAACAAGCGTGAAGCAGAACCTCCACCCAAAATCTGGTTCAACAACCTACTGGAAATGTAATCGGCATCGCCAATTTTCATGGCTACTGGCTGCGTTACGTTAATGACAGACTGCACGGAAGAACTTCTATCTACTAGGGCCACTGCTTGCTTTGCTGCTCTCACTGGCATCGGATAGGTGAAGGTCGGTACGACACCTTTTTTCCAAGCTCCAAAGTACTGGTTCACTACCTTCTGTGCCTCTGCCTTGTCCATGTCCCCTACGATTGCCAAATAGGCAATGTTGGGTTTGAAATAGGTGGCATAGTAGGCTTTAACATCCTCTAGGGTAATATTTTTGGTAGTTTGCTCCGTTTGAGACTCCCCATAGGGGTGGTTTTTTCCATAGAGCACTGCGCGAGAAAGGCGAGAGGAAATCGCATTTGGATCGTCCTTGGTGGTCGCAAGGCCCGTAAGGGACTGCTTCTTCAATTTATCCAATTCCGGCTGCGGGAAAACGGGATTAAAAAGCACATCCGCCATCAAGTCCAAAACCTTACCTTGGTGCTTCTTCAAGGAAGAGGCAGAAACTGAAGTTGCAGAAGCGTTTAAGCTTGCACCAATGAAATCAATTTCCTGATCCAGCTGATCTTTGGTTCTGTTTTTTGTTCCTCCCATCATCATTTCCCCAATGAAAGTAGATAAACCTGCCTTATCTCCTTCCAAGATTGGGTCTCTTTCCAACACCAGGGTGAAGGAGACACGTGGAAGCTTGGTGTTTTTAACGACAAACACTTTCAAGCCATTCGCAAGTGTGAAGGTTTCCGCTTCACTAATCTTAATTTCCGGTGCAGGGCCAGAGGCTGGCAACTTGCTTCGATCTACCTGAGCAAAGGCAATTCCTGTAGCCAGAAATGTAACGAGTAATCCTATTGCAATTTTTTTCATGTCTATTAGATACGTTAGGTCAAGGAATTATTCCGCTGCCGGTTTAGCTGATTTAGGCAAGTAGTACAATACCACTCTGCCTGTAAGGTCCATGTACGTTTTGGCTACCCGCTGAATATCTTCTTTGGTTACTTTGGAATAAGCATCCATCACTTGATTGATGTAGTTGGTATTGCCAAAAATCACTTTGGCTTCAGCCAAGTTTTCAGCAATCCCTTCGATAGTGGAGTTACCACTCACGATGTTATTTTCCATGATGTTTTTCAACTTGGTAAATTCCTCGTCCGTGATGCCTTGATCCTGCACTTGCTTGATCAATCGATCTACTTCTGCTTCCAAGGCCTTTGGCTCTACACCCATGTTGGTGATGCCGTACATCAAAAACACACCGCCATCTTCCAATTCCAGAGGGATCGCTGCCATCACCAAAGCCTTTTGCTGCTTGTCCACGAGTTCCTTGGTCATCAAAGAGGAATTTCCTCCCGTCAAATAGGTAGAAAGCATGGAAAGCGCATAGCTGTCCGGATGATTGCGTGGAGGCAAATTATAGGCTTGAATCACCGCAGGAATCTGGATGTTGTCGTAGATGATGTCACGAACCTCAGCAGTTTTCTTAGGTTCGGTGATTTTAGGACGGTAAACTGGCTTAGTGCCCTTTGGAATTTCAGCGAAGTACTTGCGCACCAATGATTCAGTAGTCGCATAATCAATGTCACCTGCAATGGTCAAGGTTGCATTATTTGGCACATAAAAATCCTTGTAAAACTGCTGGAACTCTTCGATGGTCGCTGCATTCAAGTGGTCCATAGAACCAATCGGAGCCCACTGGTAGGGATGCGTGGTATACGCTCTTTTCAGCGTCTCAGGCAAGATCGTACCGTAAGGCTGGTTTTCATACCGCTGTCTGCGCTCCTCCTTCACTACCTCACGCTGGGTTTCTACCCCAGTCAAATCCACCTTGGAGTGTAGCATGCGCTCACTTTCCATGTACAAGGCCAAATCCAACTCGTTGGAAGGAAGCAACTCGTAATAGTAAGTGATGTCATTGGAAGTGTAGGCATTGAGCGTTCCACCTCTGCTCTGAATGATGTTCATGTACTGACCACGGTCAATGTTCTCAGAGCCTTCAAACATCAAGTGCTCAAAAAAGTGCGCAAAACCCGTACGCTCTGGGTTTTCATTTTTCGAGCCTACATGGTACAACACAGAAGTTACCACGATTGGCGTGGTATTGTCCTGGTGCATGATGACATGTAGCCCGTTGTCCAAGGTAAATTCCTTGAATTCGATTTTGGATTGAGCGGACAGCGGAAGGATAATCCATCCGAATAGTAGGCCCAAAAGGAGCATTTTTTTCATAAGAGATTTTATGGGTAGTTAACTAATTGATTCGATACGAGAGAAATCTATCCTAGGTTTTTAAAATTCATAAACACCTCCACAAAACTAATCGACTGATTTTTTGCCAAAAGTGTACCAAAAAGGAAAATGCTTAATTCAATGTATTTTTTGAAGGTAAATGAATAAATGGTGTTCAAAAACGAACATTCTTGAAAGAAACTGTTCGCTTGCTTAGGCAAGAATTTCCAATGCAAAGGTAGCTAGATTTTAGGGCTTCAATCGCTCCAAAATCTCTTTCGCCTCATGCCACTTCAGGCGCGGACCAAACTGGCTCACAATTCGCGAACTGGCCATGGAGGCTAGCTTTCCACTTTCTGCATAGGAATGCCCGTTGGTGATGCCATACAAGAACGCTCCTGCAAACATGTCTCCAGCCCCGTTGCTATCAATGGCGGTGGTAGGATAAGGTTCGATATCGATGAATGTATCTCCATCAAAAATCATGGCTCCATTTTTCCCCATCGTGATCACAAAGTGCTTGGCTGCCTTTTTCATTTCCTCACGCGCCTCAGCCAAGGTAGACTTGCCCGTATAAAGCATGGCTTCTTCTTCGTTCGCAAATAGAAGATCTACGCTGGGCCCAATCACATCGTCAAAGTTGGCCTTGAAGTATTTCACCATCGCAGGATCTGAGAAGGTTAACGCCACTTTTGTTCCTGCCGCCTCGGCTACCTTTTTGGCATGCAGCATGGCTTCCTTCCCATTGGGAGAGGTCACCAGGTAGCCTTCGATGAATAAATAGGACGAGTCTTTGATGGCCGCATCGTGCACATCTTGGCTGGAGAAATTCTGCGTGATCCCCAAAAAGGTATTCATGGTTCGCTCCGAATCTTCGGTCACCATCACGAGGCACTTGCCTGTGACACCTGTCTCGAGTTGCGCAGAAGTCAAGGCAATGTCCACTCCAGAATCGATCAAATCCTGTAGGTAAAAGTGGCCCAATTCGTCATTGGCAACGCGGAAGCAGTAGAAAGATTTACCGCCAAACTGGCTTACCGCCACCACGGAATTGGCTGCGGATCCACCTGCTTGCTTTTTGGCTTCCGCATGGTGAATGACTTGCATGAGGTGGTTTTGACGCTCCTCATCCACTAGGGTCATGAGGCCTTTTTCTACCCCATTTTCGGCAAAAAATTGATCAGTGACTTTAAACTCAATATCTACTAGGGCATTTCCTATGCCTGTTACGTTGTACTTTTTCATTCGCTAGTTGGGTGGAGTGTTTGGATGGATCAGATTGAATTCGCGGAACAAAGTTCGCTCATTTAGTTGTTATATATAGGTCCTTTTTGGTTTGGCTAGTCAAAAATAGGGTGTCTTTCGAAGGGTTTTTCCCGGTCAAAAAGAAAGCGGTAGGTATGGTGGGTCTTGTAGATTTTGGCAAGCAGTTGCTCGCATACCCGCATCATCTTAGGATTGAAATCCCCGATCCAGTTCATCTCGATGGTTTTATAGGGAAATGAAGACTTTCCACTCATCTTATCGTAGCTGATGACGATGGCACTTTCCACTCCTTTGCCTTGATGCTCTGGCACCACGCCAAAAACTAGGCCGAGCATTTTATTGGGTGGGAAAAAGGTCTTGTACCAGAGAAATTTAAGTTTCCCGATCAGGTCCATTTTGCCATTCACATGCTTGAAAATCTGGTTGATCTCGGGGATCTGTATGAAAAACCCAACTGGCTCTTCTTTGTAAAAGGCGAAGTAAATCAGCCGCGGATCTAAAATGGGTTTCATTTTACCAAACATCAGCTGTGCTTCTTTCAGGGCGATGGATTTACCCAGGTGTCGTGCCCAAGCCTTGTTGTACACGGTCATAAAGTACTCGGGAGCCTTTTCTTGGAGTTCCTTGCCTTGGATGTAGCGAAAACTGTAGTCCTGATTGGCCAAGATCACCTCAGCACGCTGGAACATTTTTTGGTCAAAGCCGACATGCTGCACGTTTCGAGCATAGGTGAATTGCTTGAAATAGAGCTGAAAGCCATAGTTCTCAAAAAACTCCTGGTAGTAGGCAAAGTTCCAGGGCATGTTGTAGTTGGGCTCAGAATACCCATCTACGAGCAGTCCCCACCACTTGTCCCGCTCCCCAAAGTTGATTGGTCCGTCCATGGCCTCCATGCCTTCGCTTTGTAGCCAGTCTTTGGCTTGATCGAAAAGCATAAAGGCGGCTTCCTGATTTTGGATGCACTCAAAAAAGCCGACTCCACCCGTGGCTTGCTTTTCTTTCATTTTGGGATTAATAAAGGCCGCTATCCGCCCGATGGTCTTGCCTGAATCGTCTTGGAGCAACCAACGCTTGGCTTTGGCTCCATTGCGGAAAAGCTTGTTGGTCTCCGCATGAAAAAGTCCTTCAATGTCCTGATCTATGGGGCGTATCCAGTTTTTCTCGTTGCGGTACAACCACACAGCCATCTCAATAAATTCGCGTTGCTGTGCAGGGGTTGTAACTTCGATCAGGGTCATTTAACTGGGATTTTGATGCGAAATTAGTTAAATGGGGAGAAAAAAATGGAAATAGTATTGAAATACAGTGGAAATACACTAGAAATAAACCGAGCCTGCCTGCGGAAGGCAGGCAAGCTCGGTGAAATACACCAAAATCGTATTTCAACCTATTTCACGGAGCGAAGCGGAGTCTATTTCCACCGTATTTCCACCGTATTTCTTTTTAACTATTTCACGGAGCGAAGCGAAGTCTATTTCCATTGTATTTCCACCGTATTTCTACCATATTTCCCTTTTCCTCAATTCTCCCCATTCACCATCAAAGGCTGCTCGCCATTGGTAATGATCACCTTGGCATTGGGGGAAGTTGAAAGTTTATTGAATGCTTCAATAGTTTTGAAACGTAGGAGTAATGGAGACAATCCCTCGGAAATGATTTTTTGAGAATCCCGAATCCCTTCAGCCTCAATAATTCTTCGAGTGGCTTCTTGACGCTCTTTATTTAGGACAAACTCCATTCTTTGGGCATCTTGTTCTGCTTCCAACTTCTCTTCAATGGCTTTGGTAAGTCCAGGAGGTAGCACAATGCTTTTGAGTAGCACAGATTCAATGACAAATCCTCGATCCTTCAACTGCGAATCCATCAGTTTTTTGATGTCTTTTTCGATAACCGAACGTTGTCCAGTATGCATGTCTTTTGCAAAATACTGAGAAGATACATCCGCAACAGCAGATCTGAATACAGGTAGAATAATCACCTGCTCGTAATTTTTCCCCAAGTTCTCTACAATGGATGGAGCAAAACTACCCTCCATTCGGTACAAAATGGACACTTCAGACTGAACTGTCAATCCTTCCTTGGAAGGCAATGGAAGTCTTACCTCCATGTTCACCGTACGCACAGGAAGTTTAATGATGGTTGAAATAAATGGATTGTAAAGCTTTGCGCCTTCCATGATTGGCTTTTCCTGGATTTTCCCCACAGTTCTTTTTACCCCTACCTCTCCTTGTCTCACTACTGCGCAACTGCTCAATACAAGCAATAAACCGATCGCTAAAACAGATAACTTTTTCATAGATTAATAATATTTAAGTGTAAACATTTGGATTTAATGGTTAGAAATATGCGTTGTTATGTATGGATTAGTTAGTTGAAATACGGTGGAAATATACTCCGTGAAATAGGGTGCAAATACGGCCTGGACTTTCTATTTCCCTGAGCCTAACCGCCTGCGGCAGTTAGGCTCAGGTTATCTCCACCCTATTTCTATTGTATTTCTCCCCTATTTCAATGGCGCTTCTAGCGTATTTTCGATCAATTTAAAGGCATGCCCATTCCTCCATCCGGATTAAGCACCATGAATCGAGGATGGGCCATGCCTACTTTGTTGGGTTGGACAGGCTGATAAAATCTTGACCATCCAGTGCCACTCGCTCCCTCCAATGGATCTGCAGATTCTTGACTATCCGCCGACTGCCCTGATAAAATAAGCTCTTCACTAACCAACTGGCCTGAAAAATCATATTGCTTCCAGGTTCCTTGTTTCTTTCCATTGACATAAGTGCCTTTAAAAGATACTAAGTTGGTTTTTGGGAAATACGAATACCAGATCCCCGTACGCAAACCATTGGAATACCTCCCTTTTTCGATCCGATTTCCTTCCGAATCATACATCACACGCCGCCCATCGCCATCGGCCAAACTTCCTGCATCCAACTTGAGTCCCTGTCGGGTGGTAAACTCACCAATGGATACCAAGACTCCATCCTCAAAAGTCTCCTCCTGATGTACAAATGCGTCTGGGCCCAACACTCTCCAGGTTCCAGTCTTTACGTCATTATCATAATTTCCAACCTGAAAAAATTGAGGAACTGCCGCATACCTTTCCTGCCATTCTCCTTTGCGCTCCCCTTTTGCGAAAGACCCTTTCGTCACCAAAAGACCTTGAGCATCGTAACTTTCCCAGGGCCCTTCAAGAACCCCTTTTGAAAAATTTGCTGCAATTGCCAACTTTCCATCTGCATGAAATTGTTTGAACTCACCCTGCTCCTTTCCCGCTACAAAAGATACACGCTCCTTGGGCGATCCATCCGAAAAAAAAGATTCATAAACACCGCTGATCGCACCCCTCTCAAAGGGAATTCGTTCAGCAATCTGGCCATTGGGGTAGTAGGAAGTAGATAGACCCACAAGCAAATTGTTTTCGTAACTGTACTCAGATTCTACAGAACCATCTGACCTAAATACGGTCCAATCCCCTGATTTTTGCCCTTCAAAAAAATTGCCTGAAAGCAAAAGTTCACCCGACTCGCTAAACTCAAAAAAATCACCATGGAGCATCCCGTTTTGATAGTTTACTACTTTTTTAGGGCTGCCTTCTCTGTAAAACTCCTCGAAGACACCTTCCAATAAATTGTTCTTAAACTCTAGTTTGTATAGAGGCACGTCCAAGTAGAAATTTTCCTTAACCTCTAGTTCGTCCACCTCAGCAATTGCTGTATTCGGGTTATCAGCAAGTTCCTTTCGGGCATAAATTTTCCAAGCGCCTTCTTTTTTATCTCCCACCATCTTTCCTGTTCCTACCAAATTGGAATTCCCATAGTAATAATACCCTTGAGCGAGAATAACTTGGTTGACAAGCATAAGCAGAAAGGCCGTGAGTAAGGTTTTCATAAATTGTTAGTTAGATGAACTCTAGTGAATAGTTGACTTTTAAAACGCAGGAGCGAAGTTGAGGTTTTGTAATTCTTTTTATATCAATCATAAAAAAGGAGCAAGTGTTTGACTTGCTCCTTTCTTTTTAGCTACTCCACCACGGTGGCGTAGAGATCAAACTCGGTGGCATCCACCACTTTGGCCTGTACAAAGTCTCCTACGCGACAGTAATGGGTGGCCGCATCGATGAGCACCTCATTGTCTACCTCTACCGAATCAAACTCGGTTCGGCCTACAAAATGCCCGCCTTCCTTCTTGTCAATCAAGACCTTAAAAGTCTTGTCTATTTTCTGCTGGTTGAGGTCGTAACTGATCTGCTCCTGCACCTCCATCAGCTGGTTGGCACGAGACTGCTTTTCTTCTTGGGACAACTTGTCTTCCATCCCAAAGGCATGCGTATTCTCTTCATGCGAATAGGTAAATACACCCAAACGCTCAAATTTCATGCGCTCCACAAAGTCTAGCATTTCCTGAAACTCCCGCTCTCCTTCTCCAGGATGTCCGGCAATCAAAGTGGTGCGAATGGCAATCTCTGGGATCAGGTCACGAATGCTATGGATCAATTCCTCTTGCTTCTCGCGGGTAGTGCCTCGGCGCATGGCCTTCAACACATCCGTCGAACCATGTTGTAGGGGAATATCAAGGTACTTGCAAATGTTGGGACGCTCCTTCATGACCTCAATCACATCCATTGGAAACCCGGTAGGATAGGCATAATGCAGGCGTATCCAATCGATCCCCTCCACATCCGAAAGCTTGCGAAGAAGCTCAGCAAGGTTACGTTTTTTGTACAAGTCCAAGCCATAATAGGTGGAGTCCTGTGCGATCAGAAGCAGTTCCTTCGTTCCATTCGCTGCCTGGTGCTGGGCTTCCTTCACGAGCTCTTCAATGGGTCTTGAAATATGGCCTCCACGCATCAGCGGGATAGCACAAAAGGAACAAGGACGGTCACATCCCTCGGATATTTTCATGTAGGCATAGTGACTGGCATGGGTGAGCAGACGCTCTCCCACCAGTTCATGCTTGTAGTCTGCCTTGAACTTTTTCAAAATTGCTGGCAAGTCCCGGGTACCAAAAAATGCGTCTACCTGCGGAATCTCTTGTTCCAAGTCATCTTTGTAGCGCTGTGAAAGGCAACCCGTCACATACACCTTGTCTACCAACCCTTTTTCCTTCGCATCGACATATTGCAAAATCGTATCGATCGATTCCTGCTTGGCATTGTCAATAAATCCACAGGTGTTGATGATGATGATGTTGTTGTCCTGACGGTCGGACTCGTGGCTGGCATCGATGCCATTGCCCTTGAGTTGGGTAAGGAGGACCTCAGAATCCACCAAGTTTTTGGAGCAGCCCATCGTGATGATGTTGACTTTATCCTTTTTTAATGTTCTCGCTTTCACAGAATTTGCTTCGGTTTGGGAAGGCGAAGGTAGGTAAAAAGGCTTAAAAAAGCATATTTTGAAGCAGTCCCGGATTTCGATTCCCAACTATTTAGCCTGCCACGCAGAGGTTCTTAACACATTGATAAACTAACCTTAATGCAAAGATTGAAAGTTGGGGTCTAGTAATCCCTAATTTCGTCGTATACAGCAAAATTTTTTAACTCCTTGCATTTATTTTTAGCCCCCGATGAGAGTCGGGGTGCATTGCAGGAGAGTCAGAATCCCAGACTATCTTCCCCTATCCTGGTGACTCCCGCACAAAACCCTTGGGGGATTTGTTCCCTTGCCGTACCTTAGATACGAAAATTACCCCCTATGGAATTCACTGCCCCTAACGCCCAAAAATTAACTTTTGACCGAAAAAATTATTCGGACGCCACCCTACTGAAGTTGTACGAATCCCTACTCGTTCCCCGGAGAATCGAAGAAAAAATGTTGATTCTCCTTCGCCAAGGACGGATTTCCAAGTGGTTTAGCGGATGGGGACAGGAAGCGATTTCGATTGGGGCTGTAAATGCCCTTGCTCCCGATGAATTTATCCTTCCCATGCACCGCAACTTGGGCATTTTCACGGGTAGAAATATGCCTTTGGAACGCCTATTTGCGCAATTTCAAGGTAAAGAATTGGGATTCACCAAGGGCCGAGATCGCTCCTTCCACTTTGGCAGCATCGAACACCATGTGGTGGGCATGATTTCTCACTTGGGCCCTCAGCTGGCCATTGCCGATGGCATTGGCTTGGCGCATACCCTTGCAGGTGAGAAAAAGGTGGCCTTGGTTTTTTCTGGAGATGGAGCAAGCTCGGAAGGAGATTTCCACGAAGGATTGAATGTGGCGGCAGTTTGGAAATTGCCCGTGATTTTTGTGGTGGAACACAATGGCTACGGGCTTTCAACTCCCAGTGAAGAGCAGTTTGCTTTTCAATACTTCACTGAAAAAGGTCCTGGATACGGCATGGAAGCCGTACGCATCCAAGGCAACAACGTACTTGAAGTGTACGACACCATTTTACGCCTTGCCGAAGACCTGCGCGAAAATCCCAGACCGGTACTCGTCGAAGCGATCACCTTCCGCATGCGGGGTCACGAGGAAGCATCGGGCACCAAGTATGTTCCTAAGTTTTTGATGGAGGAATGGGCCCAGCTAGATCCGGTAGACCGATACGAAGACTACCTAATTTCCGAAGGGGTGCTTACCCCAGAAGAGCAGGAGAAGATCAACCAAGGTGTGAAAAAGAGCATCAACGATGCGCTCGAAATCGCCTTTGCAGAAGAAGCAGTACAAGCATCCGTAGAAAAGGAACTGGGCGATGTGTATGCTCCCTTTACACAAACCGTCGTGGAGCCGAGTGGTGCTACCACTGAAAAGCGCTTTATCGATGGGATCAGCGATGGCCTGCGGGAGTCCATGGAAAAGTACCCCAATCTGGTCCTGATGGGACAGGACATTGGAGAATATGGAGGCGTATTTAAAATCACGGATGGGTTCAAAGCCCAATTTGGCGGCGAAAGAGTCCGCAACACCCCACTTTGCGAAAGTGCCATCATCGGTGCAGGGCTAGGCCTTTCGATCAAAGGCTACAAGGCCATGGTGGAAATGCAGTTTGCCGACTTTGTGAGCGTAGGCTTCAACCAAATTGTAAACAACCTTGCCAAAATCCACTACCGCTGGGGGCAAAATGCAGATGTAGTGATTCGTATGCCTACAGGAGCCGGTACCGCTGCGGGACCTTTCCATTCCCAATCCAACGAAGCCTGGTTTTTTCATACACCAGGGCTAAAAATAGTGTATCCCTCCAATCCTCACGATGCCAAAGGCCTTCTCAATGCGGCCTTGGAAGACCCTAACCCCTACCTCTATTTTGAGCATAAACTCCTCTACCGCTCTATCTCAGGTCCGATCCCAGATAGCTACTACACAGTGGAGGTTGGAAAAGCTGCATTAGCTGCTACCGGAACACAGGCTTCGATCATCACCTACGGCATGGGCGTACATTGGGCGATGAAAGCGGCGGAGGAACTCGGCATTTCGGTGGATATTTTAGACTTGCGCACGCTCCTCCCATGGGATCAGGAAGCGGTGGCAGCTACAGTGAAGAAGACAGGAAAAGTAATCTTCCTACACGAAGATACGCTCACTGGCGGGATTGGCGCTGAAATATGTGCGTGGATCTCCGAACACTGCTTTGCCGATCTCGATGCTCCCGTGATGCGGGAAGGGAGTTTGGATACACCTGTTCCTTTTGCTCCCAATCTAGAAAAGCAGTTCCTGCCGGTAGACCGATTTAAGGTGAAATTGCAGGAGTTGATTGCATTTTAACCTTGCCTACTGGAGGCAAATCGCCAAAAAGTCTTCCTCTAAACCTATGATACAATTAAGACTGCTTGCCAAAGAAGAGCTGATTCTAGTCCAAGGCATCGCCAATGCAACCTGGCCATCGACCTTTGCAGGCATATTAAGTTTGGAACAGATCGACTACATGCTCAACTGGATGTATGACCTGCAGCTACTCGAATCACAAGTGGTACAGGGGCATGGTTTCTTGGTTGCTGAGGAAGATGGGAAAGCAATTGGATTTGCAGGTTACGAACTCAATCACCTTGCCGGCAATCTATCCAAACTACACAAATTGTACTTGCTGCCCAGCAGCCAAGGAAAAGGGGTGGGGAAAACATTGCTTTTGGAAGTGGCAAAAAGGGCGCGAGAAGCCGGACAAAAAAGACTAGTTTTGAATGTAAATAAGTACAATAAAAAGGCGATTGATTTTTACCGAGCCCTAGGCTTTGTGACCATCCGACAAGAGGTCAACGACATTGGGCAGGGCTATGTGATGGACGACGATGTGATGGAGCTTGCCCTTTGATTTTTACACCAGCTTCAGGACCGTATCCCAAAGTACCAGTCCCTGTGCAGGCGCAGTAGGTACAGCAGGCCAATCTTTTTCTGGATGCGCTAGGCGCTCTTGGATTTGGGCTGCGTTCCAGTTCCAAATGGCGTACACCATCTTACGCACCTGATGGTGCAAAAACCCCTTCCCTACTACTTCCACTCCAAAAACTTGAGAGGGGGCAAAGGCAGAAAGCGTGTCTCGAACCTCAAAGACAGCTAGAGATTCTACCTCCCGTTCGTAGCTCAACTTAGTGGCGGAGGGCTGGCAAAAAGGCTTGAAGTTGTGCCTGCCAACAAACAGCTGCGCATTTTCCTGCATCTGGCTCAGGGTATTGGAAAAAGGAACCGCCGAAACAAAGGAAGAGGCGAAAGGATGGAATTCCTCCGGCTGGGCAAAGAAATACCGGTAGGTTTTTTGGTAAACAGATTGGATCAAGTTAAAGTCCCGAGGCACTTCCCGCACAGCATCCAAGCGGATCTCTCCTCCGAGGTGGGTATTGATGGTCTGGAGCAGGTCCTCAAAGGCAATGATCTCTTCGACAAAAAGCTGCACATAGCCTTTGCGGCAGCTCACCCCAGCGTCCGTTCGGCTGGATCCGATCAGGGTAAAACTCCGACCCTCTAAAACAAAGCGGAGCACCCGCTCCAGCTTTCCCTCCACTGTGGGCTGCTCGGGCTGCTTAGCCCATCCTTTGAAGCGTGCCCCAAAGTAGGAAATCGAAAAAAGGTAAGAAAAGGGTTTGGCTTGCATGATTACGGGTGAAAAATAGGTATATTTCAGTAGATTGTTCAAGGTAGTAGCTTCCAATTGGCTCAAATTCAGCTCTACAGTATTTCAATACAGCGCATCATGAACCAAGTTACAGCGATAAAAAACAGGTTATTGGATCACAAAAAATCCCTATTCCAGAAATACCCCATCAAGGAACTGGCGATTTTTGGTTCTTATGCGCGCAACGAGCAAAGCCCAACTAGCGACCTAGATTTGCTCGTAGAATTTCATAGTCGGGTTGGATCGGAGTTTATTGAACTAGGCGATGAACTGGAGGACTTGCTCGGCATCAAGGTGGATTTGGTATCCAAGAAGGGAATTAAGCCTCGGTATCTTGAACAAATTAAAGAAGAGTTAATCTATGTCTAAGAGATCCAGTAATGTGCTGCTCTTGGACATGAAGGAAGCAGCAGAGAAAATTCTAAAATACACCAAGGGTTTGTCATTTGAGGAATTCTTGACCGATGACAAAACCATTGATGCAGTGGTTCGGAATTTTGAAATTATTGGAGAAGCTTCCCTTCGAATTGACGAAGATTTTAGATTAGAAAATCCTCAAATCGAATGGAAAAAATTAAGAGGGTTTCGGAATCGAATTGTTCACGACTATTTTGGAATTGACTATGAGATTGTGTGGTCCATCCTTTCCGAAGACCTAGAAGAATTAATTTTTCAATTGGAACAGCTATTAAACTAAAAAACCACCTGGCCAGGTGGTTTTTTAGTTTAATGCTTAACTCAAAATCCGTGCTGCCAGCCAGTCGCCCAGTTCGGAGGTTTTGTAGGCCTTGCCCCCTTCGGCGAGATCTTCGGTGACGATTCCTTCGGCCAAGGATTGATTGACCACATCGCTGATCAATTTGGCTTCGGCGGTCAATCCAAATGCGTAATCGAATAGCATGGCGGCGGAGAGAATGGTACCCAGTGGATTAGCAATGTCCTTGCCCGCCGCCTGAGGGTAGGAACCGTGGATCGGCTCGAATAGCTTCACCTTGGCTCCTAAGGAGGCCGAAGGCATCAATCCCATGGATCCAGAAATTACGGAAGCCTCGTCCGTCAAGATATCCCCAAAGAGATTTTCCGTAATCAACACGTCGTAGGCCTTGGGCCACTGGATGAGTCGCATCGCTACCGCGTCTACAAATTCATACTCTACCTTTACATCCGGATACTCAAAAGCCAATTCCTGGACAGTTTCTCGCCACAACCTAGAGGTGGCCATCACATTGGCCTTGTCCACGCAGGTCAGTAATTTTCTACGCTTTTGCGCAGCTTCAAAGCCCATTCGTGCCAAACGCACAATCTCTTCTTTGCTGTAGACGTTGGTATCAAAGGCCTTTGTGCCCTGCTCATTTCTTCCTCTAGGCTCCCCAAAATAGATACCCCCAGTCAGTTCTCGGAAAAACACCAAATCTACCCCATCCACCCGATCGAGCTTCAATGGGGATTTGTGCACCAAGGAAGGAAAGGTAAAAGTAGGACGAACATTGGCAAATAGTCCTAATTTTTGCCGCATGCGAAGCAAACCCTGCTCCGGACGTACTTTGGCTGTGGGATCGTTGTCGTATTTAGGATCTCCGATGGCACCAAAAAGAATCGCATCCGCTGCCAAGCAGATTTCATGGGTGGTATCTGGATACGGATCCCCCGTTGCATCAATCGCACAAGCCCCCACCAAGCCCTCTTGAAAACTGATTTGGTGGCCAAATTTCTTTCCGATAGCATTGACTACTTTCACGGCTTGTGCAATAACTTCTGGACCTATGCCGTCTCCAGGGAGGAGTGCAATATTCATTTTCATGAGTTAGCGTTTTGGGTGGGTGAGTTAGGGTCAAACATACTAAAAGGGCAGGAAATCGGACCCTTTTCCAAGGACAGTTTTTAAGATCGACGTGTGCGCTCAAAAACTCCTATTTCGGACGAAAGGCTGATTAGGTAATCGATGTCATCGAAACCATGCTGCATGTTATCCTTCTTGTATTCGTTGATATCAAAGAATTCAGACTCCCCCGTAGCAAGTAGGGTAATCGTTTGTTTGGGCAAGTTTACCTCGACCACCGTTTGCGGATCTGCCGCAACCGCAGCAAATAGTTTATCAGCAAATCCAGGAGTTACCGTAACAGGAAGCACGCCGATATTCAAGCAGTTATTTTTAAAGATATCTGCAAAAAAACTAGACACCACGCAGCGAAATCCATAGTCATACAAAGCCCATACGGCATGCTCCCGGCTGGAGCCGGAGCCGAAGTTTTTTCCCGACAGCAGAATTTTTCCGGAGTACGTGGGATCATTTAATACAAAATCTTTTTTGGGGTTACCCTCCACATCGTATCGCCAGTCACGAAATAGGTTGTCCCCAAATCCTTCACGCTCGGTAGCCTTCAAAAAGCGCGCAGGGATGATTTGGTCGGTATCTACGTTTTCGGTAGGCAGTGGAACTGCCGTGCTTTTTAGGATCGTGAATTTATCGTAAGCCATTTGTTGTTCGTTCTAAGGTGGTCAAGTTAGCGAGTGGGTTGGGCTTCAAAAACTCCGTATTTCGTACCTCCCACTTCGTATTTTATTTTCCAAATACTTCCCTCGGATCCGTAATCCGGCCGGTAATCGCTACCGCAGCAACAGTCAAAGGGGAGGCAAGCATCGTCCGCGCTCCAGGACCTTGACGGCCCTCAAAATTTCGATTGGAAGTAGAAACCGCATATTTTCCTGCAGGAATTTTATCGTCATTCATGGCAAGGCAAGCGGAGCAACCGGGCTGACGGAGTTCAAAACCCGCATCTTCCAAGATTTTTACCAAGCCTTCTTCGTGGGCCATTTTCTCCACCTCACGCGATCCGGGCACAATCCAAGCAGTGATGTTTTCAGCTTTTTGATAACCTTTTACAAACTGGGCTACTGCACGGATATCCTCGATGCGTCCATTGGTGCAAGACCCCACGAATACGTAATCCACCAACTTTCCCTTCACCGCTTCTCCCGGAGCAAAGCCCATGTAGTCGAGTGATTTCAGGTAAGAGGTTTTGTTGGAACCTTCCATTCCTTGGGTAGTTGGAATGTTCCCGGATATTTTTATTCCCATCCCTGGGTTGGTTCCATAAGTAATCATCGGCTCGATATCTGCCGCTTCAAATACCAGTTCCTTGTCAAAAATTGCTCCCTCGTCGGTTTTCAATGTTTTCCAATAGGCAACTGCCTTCTCCCAATCTGCACCCTTAGGAGCATATTGCTTTCCTTTGAGGTAGGCAAAGGTGGTTTCATCTGGGGCAATCAGCCCCCCACGCGCGCCCATCTCGATGGACATGTTGCAAATGGTCATTCGCGCCTCCATGGATAAGCTTTGGATCGCTGAACCCGCATATTCCACAAAGTAGCCTGTGGCCCCTGCTGCAGATATTTTAGAAATGATGTACAGGATAATATCCTTGGAGGTCACTCCTGTGCCTAGGGTACCCTCCACAGAAATTCGCATTTTCTTGGCCTTGGACTGCATGATGCATTGGGTGGCCAGCACCATCTCCACTTCAGAAGTACCAATTCCAAAAGCAATGGCTCCAAAAGCACCGTGTGTGGACGTATGGGAATCCCCACAAACAATAGTCATCCCAGGCTGAGTTACTCCCAATTCTGGGCCGATGACGTGGACAATCCCATGGTGGGCCGAACCCAGGTCATGCAATTCAATGCCGTATTTTGCACAATTTTCACGCAGCTTTTCCACCTGCATGCGCGAAAGCTTGTCCTTGATGGTTTGATCCTGATCGACCGTAGGCACATTGTGATCGGGGGTGGCAATGGTCCGGTGGGGATACTTGACGCCGATGCCTCTTTTCTCCAAATTGAGAAAAGCCACCGGTGAGGTTACTTCGTGAATGAAGTGCTTGTCAATAAAAAATACATCGGGACCAGCAGGCACGGATTTGACTACGTGTGCATCCCAGATTTTATCAAATAGGGTATTCTTTTCCATAGTTAAGCAGTCGCGTATTCTTTGACTGGAATTTTGTTGAGCGCATCGACAAATGCCTGTGCCGAAGCAAGTACAATGTCTTGGTTGGAAGCAAAGCCATAGTAGGGCTTGTCCGACTTGATCAAACGCATATGCACTTTGGCCACATCGTCACTTCCTTGGGTCATGGCTTGGATGAGAAACTCCTCCAGCTCCACTTGAGGTTGCACGATGGATTCAATCGCTTTCAAAACCGCATCCACAGGTCCTACACCGGTAGCTGTGGCCACTTGCAGCGCGTTCCCAACTTTGAGGGTCACCTCTGCGCTTGCCTCCCCGTCCGAGGAGTAATGTACACGATCCAACTCGATGAAGTTGGATTCGTCGATGTATTTACCGACCAACTCCAACAGGTCTTTTCTGCCCACATCTCGTTTGGAATCTGCAAGTATCAAAAACGCTTCGTAGACTTCCCGCAAGGCTTCTCCTTCGAGTTCCAGGCCCAAGGCATCCAGGTGATGCTTGAGTGCGGCTCGACCCGATCTGGCAGTCAAGACAATGGTAGATTCAGCCACACCTACTTCCTTGGGATCAATGATCTCATAGTTCTCCCTATGCTTCAAGACCCCATCCTGATGGATGCCTGAAGAATGCGCAAATGCATTTCTACCCACAATGGCTTTGTTGGGCTGCACCGGCATGTTCATCAACTTGGACACCAGTCGGCTGGTGTGGTAGATTTTTGGGGTCACAATCTCCGTGTGAACTGGGATGGATTGGTGGCATTTGATAGCCATCACCACCTCTTCCAAGGAGGTGTTTCCTGCGCGTTCTCCAATTCCATTGATGGTCACCTCTACCTGTCTTGCACCTTGCTGCACCCCAGCAACCGTATTGGCGGTCGCCATACCGAGATCGTTGTGGCAGTGCGTAGCAATGATGGCCCGATCGATGTTGGGCACTCGGTTTTTTAAGCTGGAGATGATGGCACCGTACTGTTCTGGCAAGCAATAGCCCGTGGTATCGGGAATGTTGACTACTGTAGCTCCTGCTTTGATGACCTCTTCGATGATTTTGCAGAGAAAATCAGCCTCAGCTCGTCCGGCATCTTCTGCGTAAAATTCCACATCCTCCACAAATCGCTTCGCAAATTTAACCGCAGCTACTCCTCGTTGGATGATGTCCTCAGGGGTGGAACGGAGTTTGTATTGGATGTGGTAGGGGGAAACGCCAATACCCGTATGAATACGTCCTTTCTTGGCATATTGAAGCGCTGCACCCGCTACTTCGATGTCTTTTTCTACCGCGCGCGAAAGTGCGCAGATGATCGGGTTGGTAACAGCTTTGGAAATTTCTATCACCGAGTTAAAATCACCCGGACTCGAAATGGGAAATCCTGCTTCAATGATGTCTACCCCAAGATCTTCAAGCGCCTTGGCAACAATGATTTTTTCTTGGGTGTTGAGTTGACATCCCGGCACTTGCTCCCCATCTCTGAGGGTGGTGTCGAATATCCATAGCTTTTCGCTCATGACCTGATTTGGTTTGGGTAGATTAATTATTCTCTGGTCTCAACTTGCGCACCACGGCGCCTGCCTGCCACATTTCTGAATCGCGAAGTTGGGCAAGTTCCACTTCCAACTTTTCTCGGTAGTCGGGTTTGGAATTGGAGTCAATGGATTTTTGAGCTTCTGCTCCAGACTTCACAGACTGATAGAGCGCTTCAAAAACTGGCTTGGTAGCATCGCGGAAAGGCTTCCACCAATCCAAAGCTCCTCGCTGTGCGGTAGTAGAGCAGTTGGCATACATCCAGTCCATCCCATTTTCAGCCACGAGCGGCATCAAAGATTGGGTGAGCTCCTCGACAGTTTCGTTGAAGGCCTCGGAAGGAGTATGTCCATTAGCTCGGAGCACTTCGTACTGGGCAGCAAATATGCCTTGGATGGCTCCCATCAAGGTGCCACGCTCTCCAGTCAAATCCGAGGTTACTTCCCGGTAAAAATCAGTTTCGAATAAATAGCCCGATCCCACACCAATGCCTAGCGCTACCACGCGGTCTTTTGCTTTGCCTGTTCCGTCTTGGAAGATAGCATAGGAAGAATTGAGTCCTCTACCTTCCACAAACATTCTTCTCAAAGAGGTACCGGATCCTTTTGGAGCCACCAAAATGACATCCACATCTGCTGGTGGAATGATTCCTGTTTTTTCCTTGTAGGTGATTCCAAATCCATGGGAGAAATAAAGGGCTTTCCCTGGAGTCAAGTATTTTTTCACCGTAGGCCACAAGGCGATTTGCCCTGCATCAGAAAGTAAAAATTGGAGGATAGTTCCACGAGAGCAGGCTTCCTCGATCTCAAAGAGTGTTTCACCAGGTACCCAGCCATCGGCAATCGCCTTGTCCCAGGTCTTGGACCCACTGCGCTGGCCTACAATCACTTTGAAGCCGTTGTCACGAAGGTTGAGCGCTTGGCCTGGGCCTTGCACGCCATACCCAATGACAGCGATGACCTCGTCTTTGAGCACTTCTCTTGCTTTTTCTAGAGGAAACTCCTCTCGGGTTACTACGTTTTCTTCAACGTTTCCAAATTTCAATTTCATGGTAGAAAATTTTAAGAATAGGTTTTTAGGTTGAGTTTAGTTGACAAATGAGTCTATGGTGAGCATGCGCTTGGCTACTGCCACCCTCCCGGATCGTGCAAATTCAAGAAGGCCATACTCTTTCAAGATTTCGAGTAGTTCTCGTGTTTTTTCCTTGTGTCCGGTTAATTCCAAAACGACAAAATCAGGTTCTGCTGCGATGATTTTGGCATGGTGGTCACGAATGATTTTTTCCAATCCCCCATCTAGTCGGGAAACTGGGATTTTGTACAAGGCCAATTCTTGGTAAACTACTCCCGTATCCTCGTGATGGAATGCCTTGATTACATCGATGATTTTTTCGATTTGATTGACGAGTTGGATGACCGTTTCCTCGGTGACCGTAACTTCGATGGTAATGCGGTGCACTCCAGAAATTCGGCTTTCAGAGGCTGTTAAGGCATCAATATTGATTCCTCTTCGCGTAAATATGATGGTGATTCTGTTGAGAATTCCAATGAAGTTTTCGGTGATGACAAAGATGGTATAACGTTTCATCGGGAGCATTTAATGGAGTCGAACTTCTTCTACTGAACATCCCGTTGCGATCATAGGGAATACATTGTCCTCTTTTTCAACAACAACTTCCAAGAAATAGGGACCATCATGAATCAGCATGTCTTCGATTGCTTCTTGAAGATGGGTTCGATCGTCGACCTTCTGAGCCTTGATGCCATAGGCTTCAGCGAGCTTGATAAAATCTGGATTATCTAGTTCGGTAAAGGAATACCGCTTGTCAAAGAACATTTGCTGCCATTGACGCACCATACCAAGGTAATTGTTGTTGAGGAGGACAATTTTGACAGGGGCCTTGGTCTGCATGACTGTACCTAGCTCTTGGATGGTCATTTGGATACCCCCATCGCCCACCACACAAATCACCTGTCGGGAATAATCGTGTAGCTGGGCTCCAAGAGCAGCGGGGAGTGCAAACCCCATGGTGCCTAGTCCTCCTGAGGTCACCTGCGTTCGCGTTTTCTTGTAATTGAAATACCGCCATGCAATCATTTGGTGCTGACCTACATCGGTCACCAAAACGGCATCGTCTGCCTTGTATTGGTTGATGTGGTGAATGACTTCCCCCATAGTCAAGCCTACCTTAGTTGGAGTCAGGTCATGCTGTACTACGGCTTCCTTTTCTTGCCGTTCTAAGGTTCGGAATTTGGTCATCCAATCCTCATGCTTTTGGGGTGTGATTGCTTCGGTCAATTTGGCCAAACTTTCTTTACAATCTCCAAGGATTGCGACTTCGGCTTTTACATTTTTGTTGATTTCGGAAGGGTCCAATTCCAAATGGATTACGTTGGCCTGTTTGGCATAGCGCGATAAATCTCCTGTAACTCGATCATCAAAGCGCATGCCTACAGCAATCAACACATCGCATTGGTTGGTGAGTAAATTTGGAGCATAATTTCCATGCATTCCCAATTTCCCTACATAGTTAGGATGCTCCTCGGAAAGTGCTCCTGAACCGAGTAAGGTAGAAGCGGCAGGAATTCCAGATTTATCCAAAAAGTACTTCAATTCCGCTTCTGCTTTTCCCAAAATCACGCCTTGACCAAATAGCAAATAGGGGCGACTGGCACTGTTGATTAGTGCTGCGGCTTCCAGGATTGCAGATTGCGTTACGGGGTGATGCGTTTTGTAGGATCTAAACTCTTGGCAAGGGCTGTAGTTAAATTCCCCAAGTTCCACCTGCGCGTTTTTCGTGATGTCGATGAGTACAGCCCCTGGTCTACCAGAGCGGGCGATAAAAAAGCCCTTGGCAATCGCTGGTGCAATGTCTTCAGCCCGCCTCACCTGAATGTTCCACTTGGTAGCCGGCATGGAAATCCCCATGATATCTGTTTCTTGAAAAGCATCTGTACCCAAGAGATGGGCTGCTACCTGGCCAGTAATACAGACCAAAGGCGTACTATCGATCTGTGCATCTGCCAAGCCTGTAATTAAATTGGTAGCGCCTGGACCAGAGGTGGCTAAGCAAACTCCTACTTTTCCGGAAACACGTGCATAACCTTGAGCTGCATGGATCGCACCTTGTTCGTGGCGCGTAAGGACGTGTTTGATTTGATCGTGGTAATCGTACAGGGCGTCATAGACCGGCATAATGGCACCTCCAGGGTACCCGAAAATTAATTCTGCCTGCTCGGCTATCAACGAACGGATTACAATGTCAGCGCCTCTCATCTTTGGATCCATGGAATTAAAACTTATCCGTGACACAGCCTTCAGAGGCTGTTGCAACAAGTCTATTGTACTTCTTGAGTGTACCTTGAAGGCCCTCGATAAACTTGGGTGACCAGGTCGTTTTGCGCTTGGCAAACTCTTCTTCCGACACCGCTACCTGAAGACTTTGGCTGTCGGTATCGATGGTGATGAGGTCCCCATCTTTCAGCAAGCCAATAGGTCCACCGCACCAAGCTTCGGGCGTGACGTGACCTACCACAAAGCCGTGTGTACCTCCAGAAAATCTTCCATCCGTAATCAAGGCCACATCCGCTCCTAGTCCAGCTCCAATGATCATGGAGGTAGGCTTCAACATCTCTGGCATACCGGGTGCACCTTTCGGCCCTACATTTCGAATCACGACCACATCTCCTGCTTGCACCTGATGGTCTCGAATGGCATTGTTGGCCTCCAATTCGGAGTCAAACACTTTGGCAGGACCTGTAAATAGCCTTCCTTCTTTTCCGGTTATTTTTGCCACCGCTCCTTCAGGGGCAAGGTTGCCTTCCAAAATGCAGAGGTGACCTGTGGTTTTGATGGGAGTTTCTACGGGATGGACCACATTGATTTGGGAAGGTACTAGTGCCTCCACCTTTTCTAAGTTTTCCGCAATCGTCTTGCCAGTGACCGTCATGCAATCCCCATGCAAATAGCCTTTTTCCAAAAAATACTTCATAAAAGCAGGCAATCCACCTTGCTCGTGTAGGTCTTCCATGAGGAATTTGCCAGAGGGCTTGAAGTCCCCGATCATGGGAGTCTTCCCATTGAGCTCTTTAAAGTCTTGAAGTGTGAAGTTCACGCCTGCAGTGCGGGCAATCGCCAGCAAATGGAGCACGGCATTCGTGCTCCCTCCGAGCGCGATGGCTACCCGAACCGCATTTTCAATGCTTTTGCGCGTAACAATATCCTTGGGCTTCAGATCCATCTCCAGCAGTATACGGAGGTAGTGGTTGACCTCCCTACACTCCCGTAATTTCTCAGGGGAGTTGGCGGGATTGGAAGCAGAGTACGGTAGGGACATGCCCAATGCTTCGATAGCCGAAGACATGGTATTGGCGGTGTACATACCACCGCAAGCCCCTGCTCCAGGACAGGCATTTCGAATTACTCCATCGTAATCTTCCGGGGTGATGGTGCCTTGAATTTTCTTTCCGAACGCCTCAAAAGCTGAGACGATATTGAGTTTTTCTCCTTTGTAAAGCCCAGAGGCGATGGTGCCCCCATAGACCATGATGCTGGGGCGATTGATTCGAAGCATCCCGATGATGGCGCCGGGCATATTCTTATCGCAGCCCGCGACAGCCACACAGGCATCGAAGGAATGACCAAGCACGAAGGATTCAATGGAATCGGCAATAATTTCTCTAGAAACCAACGAATAACGCATCCCCAAGGTACCCATGGAAGTTCCATCGGATATTCCAATCGTGTTAAAAACCAATCCTGTCAACTCTTCCTCCTGAGAGGAAGCTTTGATATGCGCAGCAAAATCATTGAGGTGCATGTTGCAGGGATTACTTTCGTAGCCGCAGCTGGCGATACCTACGAAAGGCTGCTTCATTTTTTTGTCAGACATGCCTGTGGCATACAACATCGCCATGCCAGCAGGATGTTCGGGGTTATCACTGATTTCCCAACTGTATTTTTTAAGCGGATTTTGGGCCATGGTATCGTCAATAAAAAAAGTGCCTCTTTGGATAGAGGCACTTTAGAAGGTATAGGTTGAATGCTATGATCTAGTGCCTCACTTGGAAATAGGAAGGAGAAAGCTAAATCGCAGAAGGAGCACCAAAGAGTAAGTCATCTGTTCACGGTTTGGTAATTCAGTGCTGAACTACCTTACAATAGTACTAATCTGGATCGAGAGTTACAATATTTAATTCTTCTCAAAAGCATTTATTCAGCACATTAAATTGGGTAAAATCATTTTTTACAAACTTTTATTTTATTTTTAAAAAAAAGTCAAAATCTCGATTGTAAAAAGAGCGTAAATATTCCATCTCATCAAAATTTTCTACTGATTTTTATTTTTTTCAATTTTTAGGAATTATACCTATGTTTTAACTAATTTTTTGACGTAACATCCTGATAAATGGTAAAAATTTACCCATTGTTTGAATTATTTAAAAAGTAATCGAAAGAACCCAATCTACCCTGATTTCCATTACTTTTGTCTAAACAGCGTTTTTCCATGATCACGTTTCCCAACGCCAAAATCAACCTCGGACTTCACATCACCCAAAAGCGGAAAGATGGCTACCACGAAATTGAATCTTGTATGGTTCCTATCCCCCTCTGTGATGCTTTGGAAATGATTGTGGACAAGAAACCTTCTTGGACAGTTACCGGATTGGACGTACCTGGAGACCCTAAGGACAACTTGATCTTGAAGGCAGAAAAATTGCTCAAAAAAGATTTTCAGGGATTGCCCAGCCTACAAATTCACCTCCACAAACACATCCCAATGGGCGCTGGCTTGGGAGGAGGTTCTGCCGATGGGGCATTCGCACTCAAGTTGATGAACAATCTCTTTGATCTGCACTTGGATGACTTTTTCTTAGAGGAATACGCTGCTGAATTGGGTAGCGACTGTCCTTTTTTTATAGAGAACAGCCCCAAAATTATCCGAGGCCGGGGAGAAATCCTCGAGCCAAGCTCCGTAACGCTCCAAGGATCTCACCTGGTGTTGATTCATCCTGGCATCCATGTAGGTACCAAGGAAGCTTATGCCGGGGTAACTCCAGCAGCACCTAAGAACTCGTTGGAAGAAATTCTTGCGGACCGAAGTCGCTGGAAAGAGGAATTGGTCAATGATTTTGAAAGAAGTGTTTTTCAAGCCCATCCCGAGATAGCTCAAATCAAGTCCTCCCTGTACCAGGCAGGCGCCTACTATGCCTCCATGTCAGGTTCGGGATCCAGTGTATTTGGGTTGTTTGAAGAAAAACCAAACCTACCTAGCTGGGCAACATCCTATTTCGTATTTGAATCCCAACTTTAAACGCTGAAAAAATTAGCAAGATAAATCAAGGACCTCAGGTTTATTGTTGAAGGCTGGGCTTTCTTTTTTTATTCCAATAGTTGAGCACGGGATAAATCAATACGGAAACGAGAATGATGGCTGTTCCTAGGTAAAACTGCTCCGTCATTTTTTCTTTCTCTCCAAAAATTGCCACCGCAAGCAAAATCCCATAGACCGGCTCCAAATTGATGGTGAGGTTGATGGAAAAAACAGGCAAGCGCTTCATCAATTCCACCGAAACAGAGAAGGCATAGACCGTACAGACACCCCCTAAAATTAGAAGCCAAAGCCAATCCAATCCTTCCCAGGCCCATTGAATGGCCGTGCCCTCAACAAAGGAATAGAGGGGCAAAAACAGCAAGGCGACCAGGCTAGCGGCACCCATTTCGTAAAAGGTAATTTGGTAGGGGCTATGTCGCAAAGCCAGGCGTCCATTGAGTACCGAGAAAAGGGCACCTAAAAATGCAGCCGCTAAGGCCATGGAAATCCCCAGCCAATAGCCATTTTCAAACTGAAAAATGACTAACAATCCTGAAATCACCATCAAACCCAGGGCCACTTCGTAGGGTTTTACCCGCTTTCGATTGATTAAGGGATCTACAAATGCAGTCCAAAGCGAGGTAGTCGCCATGCCTGCCAAGCACACGGAAGCGGTAGACACCTTGGCCGACCAAAAAAAGAAAATCCAATGCAACGAAATCAATGCACCTACGCCTAGTATTTTGAGGAACTCTTTGGGCGCCACACGGAGGGATTCTTTTCGAAATCCCATCACAACTGCCACTCCCAGCGTCGCTAAAAGCGTACGGTAAAACACGAGTTCTAAGGAAGGCAGGCTTATCAATAAACCAAGGATGGCGGTAAACCCCCAAATCAACACAATAAAGTGAAGAAGCAAGTAATCTTTAAAGGTTGAAGAAGGCATCACCTGGGAACAGTTTTATACAAAATCAATCCCGTAAGGGCAAACACCAAGTTAGGCATCCAAACGGCAAGCACGGGAAACTGGGTGCCTGCTTCCGCAAAAGTACGTGACAGAAGAAATAAGAGAATGTAGACAAAGGCCAGAAAAAAGCCCATTGCAATTTGAAATCCGGAGCCTCCCCTAGTTTTGCGTGCTGACATAATCACCCCAATAAATGTGAGGATTAGGGAGGCAAAAGGAGACATGTACCGTACAATGCGTTCGATTCGGTAATAGCTGACATTATCCGCACCACGTTCTTCCAAGAGGGTGATTTGCTGACTCAATTCTGGGAGCTTAAGCGTTTCGTGGTGGTTTTCAGGAAGGTCAAAGTCAGCAGGAGAAATGGAGAGCACGGTATCCATCGCATTCCCCGTAAAGTAATCTTCCCCTTTTTCTTTGAGCACACGTAGGCGCCAATTTTCCAAGGTCCAAACATTCTTGGTCGTATCCCATTGAATCAAATCGGAGGAAAGCTTAGAAATTAATTTGCCCTCACGGATTTCTTCCAAGGTAAAGTTGTAGCCTGTATTGCTCGTTTTGTAAAATCGACTGATGTAAGCATAGGCGTTTGGTCCGACTTTGATGTGGATATTGGGATCCGTGGATGCATCGCCTTTTTCCAGATATTGCATTCGGAATTTTGCTACGCCTGCAGTGGCACGAGGCAAGACCCATCCGTTCAACACAAAACTCGTGGCACCAATTAGAGCGGCGGCAAAAAGGAAGGGGCGAAGCAAGCGAATAAAGCTAATTCCTGAACTTAAAATGGCTACAATTTCCGTTCGGCCAGCCATTTTTGAGGTTATGAAAATGACGGAAATAAAGACGGTAATCGGTGTAAGCAGATTATTTAAATACAAACCATAGTTGCCCATATAGGCAAGAATGTCCCCCGTGGGCACCTGATTGCGGATGTAGGTGTCGTTTTTTTCAGTAAAATCCAAGACCAAAACCACCAGAATGAGCAAGACCACTACAAAAAAGTAGGTCTTCAAAAATTCTTTGATGATCAATTTGTCGAGAATTTTCATATTACAATCGTGTGCTTACTTTTTGGACCATTGCTGTTTTCCAGCTACCAAAATCTCCTGCTTGAATATGCGCTCTTGCCTCACCTACGAGCCAGAGGTAAAAGGAAAGGTTGTGAATGCTTGCGATCTGGGCAGCCAAAATTTCTTTGGAGACCGTCAGATGCCGCAAGTAGGCCTTGGTGTAGGTACTACTTACTTCATTGCCAATTGCGGGGTCTATGGGACTAAAGTCCTCCTTCCACTTTTCATTTCGAATGTTGATGATGCCTTCTGAAGTAAACAGCATGCCGTTGCGGGCATTTCGAGTGGGCATCACGCAGTCAAACATGTCCACACCAAGGGCGATGCACTCTAAGATATTAGCCGGGGTGCCCACTCCCATCAAGTAGCGGGGCTTGTCTGCCGGCAGAATAGCAGTCACCAATTCGGTCATTTCATACATCATCTCAGCCGGCTCCCCTACCGAAAGCCCTCCGATGGCATTCCCCTCTCTACCCTGTTTGGCAATAAACTCCGCGCTTTGAACGCGAAGGTCTTTGTATACCGATCCTTGAACAATCGGAAATAAACTTTGGCTGTACCCGTATTTCCCTTCGGTAGCGTCGAATCGATCTTGACAGCGAAGTAGCCAGCGGTGGGTCATCTCCATAGATTGCCGCGCATAGGCATAATCACAGGGATAGGGCGTACACTCATCGAAGGCCATGATGATATCCGCCCCGATACTGCGTTGGATATCCATCACGTTTTCAGGGGCAAAAAAGTGCTTGGACCCATCGATATGGGATTTGAAGGTCACCCCTTCTTCTTTAATTTTCCGTGTGCCTGCAAGGGAAAATACCTGATACCCTCCCGAATCGGTCAACATGGGCTTATCCCAGCCAATAAATTTGTGGAGGCCGCCGGCTTTCTCTAGGGTATCTAATCCTGGCCTCAAGTAGAGGTGATAGGTATTGCCTAGAATGATTTGTGCCTGAATGTCTGTCTTTAATTCGCGTTGGTGCACCGCTTTGACCGTTCCCGCTGTCCCCACAGGCATAAAAATAGGCGTTTGAATCGTTCCATGGTCTGTGGTAAGGGTGCCCGCACGGGCTTGGGTATGGGTATCTTTTTTTTCTAGGACAAACTTCATTGGGATGCAAAAAGGAGCAAAAATACAAGACGGAATAGACCAGACTTCTTCGTGCAAAAATATCCACTTATTCTTAAATGACTTGCTGAAATTGATTTTATATTTGCCGAGCAGTATTGACCTATGGGCCTATTTTTATTGTGGTTTTTCTTCGGTTTCGGAATCCTCATTCAAGGAGGGTACCTCCTGATGGTGTTTTCTAGAACGGCCTGGTATAACCGAGGATCAAAAAAATCTGGAATCCAATACCCAGAGGAAGGGGTGACGGTTTTGGTGACGGCACGGAATAAATTCCAGCACCTCAAGGTATTGATCCCCAAACTTTTTGAACAGGATTATCCAAAATTTGATGTGATGATCGTCAATGACCAGAGCAGCGACAGAACCAAGCGGCTATTGGAGGATCTCATGATTCAGTATCCCAAACTTCGATCGGTGACGATAAAGTATACCCCTAAGCACGTAACAGCAAAAAAATTCGCCATTACACTCGGTATAAAAGTTGCTAAAAATGACGTCATCCTCCTCACGGATGCAGATTGCCTTCCCAACTCGAATCAATGGATTCGTCAAATGAGCGCTCCAGTACGTGAGGAAGGAAAAACCTTTGCACTAGGATTTTCTGGGTACCAAGAAAAAGGGGATGCCTTAAACCAATGGATCCAGTTTGAAACCATTTTACGGGCACTTTTCTACCTGTCCTTTGGACTCTGGAAATCCCCATTTATGGCTACAGGGAAGAATTTGTGTTACCGAAAAAGCTTCTTTATGGAAGTGAAAGGCTTTAAAGGATTTTGGGATATAGAGGGGGGAGATGACTCTGTTTTTGTCAATACCTACGCCACTGGAGCCAATACGAAGGTCATCATTGATCCTGCTACCATTACCTTGTCTGCGCCTAAAGAGAATTGGAAAGAATACCTACAGCAAGAACGCAGACTCTTGCACGCAGAGAGGTACTTCCGTGTGGAAGACAAACGAAAAATGGGTCTTTATGGTGTATCTCACGCACTTTATTGGATTGGAGGGATAGGCCTCTTACTTTTATTTGGCATCAGTTTGCAATGGGAATATTTTTTAGTGGTTTTAACCATCATGGGCTTTCGATCGCTTGTGTTGCTGGCAATTTTTAAGTCTGCTTCAAAAAACCTGCAAGGAAATGTTCCCAAAATGAAAGCTTTACTAAATGATTTGTTGTACTTGGCATACTTTTGGGTTCTAGGATCCATATCCTATCAGGCAAAAAATACCAAATGAACGGCAACGAACGCGAATTTTCATCTAAGGCCCTTGAGGATTTTGAGCTCATCGACCGAGCGGTTCAGGGAAAAGATCAGTCTGCCTATGCGACCTTGATGAAGCGCTACAAAAAGGCGGTTTATTTCATGATCCTAAAAATGATTCGCGATGCGGATGATGCAGAGGACTTGACCATGGAAGCCTTCGCCAAAGCCTTTCGTAACCTCGAGCGATTCAAGAAGGAATATACTTTTTCCACCTGGCTGTTTCGCATTGCCACCAACAATGCCATTGACTTCATCCGGAAGAAAAAACTCAAAACCATGAGTTTAAACAATACCCTTTCGGACGACAATGGCAATGCCGTGACCATGGATGTGGAGGACAAAGACGATAACCCACAAGATGAGTTTATCAAGTCTCAGCGAATTGAGATGGTCCGACTATTTGTAGACAAACTTCCAGCAAAATATAGAAAGCTCGTGCAGCTACGCTATTTCGACGAGTTGTCCTACGAGGAAATCGCCCAAGAACTTGACAAGCCACTGGGAACGGTAAAAGCACAATTGCACCGATCACGGGAACTGCTGTATGAAATCGCTTCTGGAAAAGAAAACCAAATTTAATGCCCCTAACTAGCGCTTTGATTGCTTCCTACTTTCCAGGACTTAGTCCCAAACAGGTCCAGCAATTTGAACAATTGGAAGAGTTGTATCAGGATTGGAATGCCAAAATTAACGTGATCAGCCGCAAAGACATGGAGCAATTTTATGTGCACCATGTCCTCCACTCGCTAGGAATCGCCAAAGTATTGCAGTTTCAACCGGGGACGAAGGTATTGGACATCGGTACGGGCGGTGGATTCCCTGGCATCCCGCTAGCAATCTTATTTCCAGATACCCACTTCCATTTGGTAGACTCCATTGGCAAAAAAATTACCGTCGTCAAAGAAGTAGCCAAAGCACTGAAGCTCACCAATGTCGAGGCGCAACAAGTACGTGCAGAATCCTTGGTTCGGAAATACGATTTTGTGGTCAGCCGGGCCGTCACCCGAATGATCCAATTTTACCCTTGGGTAAAAGGGAAAATCAAGAAGGAGGACATCAACGACTACCCGAATGGCATCCTCTACCTCAAAGGCGGGGATGTAGATGAGGAAATGGAGGAAACAGGCAAGTCCTACGTTTGCTACCACTTGGAAGACTACTTCAACGAGGAATTTTTTCAGACCAAAAAAGTGGTCTATATGCCTTGGGAAGACAAGCGATAAACTCCTACCTTTTTTACTAGTACTGGGCTTGGCCGTATCGCTGGAGAGTAGCCCTTTGAGCTACTGAATTCAAATTTATGCGCGTTTTTGAGCTAAAAAATCAACCGAATTTTCTGTACAATTTCAAAGTAAAACCCGTACAATTTCAAAGTTGACCTTGTACAATTTCAAAATTGAAGCTGTACAATTTCAAAGTTAACCTTGTGCAATTTCAAAATTAATCGTAACTTTGTGGCCGATGGATGTAATCAACAGACACATTTACAAGGCGATACGGGAATACCAAAGCAAATACCCGATACTCGCAGTGACCGGGCCAAGGCAATCGGGCAAGACCACTTTGCTCAAGACACTTTTTCCCGATTACCGATATGTCAGTTTGGAAAATCCAGATGCCCGCGACTTCGCACTCAGGGATCCCAATGGATTTTTAGCTGAATACAATGACTTCATGATCTTCGATGAAGTTCAGCAGGCTCCGGCATTATTTTCTTACCTCCAAACCTTGGTAGATAGTCGGCCTGATCGGATGGGCGGATTTATCTTGTCTGGCTCCCAAAATTTTCAGTTGATGGAGCGCATCACGCAAAGTCTCGCAGGCAGAGTTGCGCTATTCAAGCTGCTACCCTTAGACACGCAAGAACTAAAGGAAGCTCATTTGCTCGCAGAGGACCCCTTGGATCAGTTGCTTCACGGTTTCTATCCGGCACTCTACGACCGAAAAATCACTCCAGCGGTATTCTACTCCAATTACGTGCAGACCTATGTGAATCGTGATGTGACAGAACTGCTAGAGGTGAAAGATTTGAGGTTGTTTAAAAATTTTCTAAGCCTCTGTGCCGCTCGTGCGGGCCAGCTCTTGAACATGAGCTCCCTAGCCAATGAAGCCGGAATCAGTCAGCCCACGGCAAAATCCTGGCTCTCTGCACTAGAGTCTAGTTACATCACCTTTCAGCTGTATCCTTACCATAAAAATTTCAGCAAGCGGGTGGTCAAAACGCCAAAGCTCTATTTCTACGACACTGGACTCTTGGCCTACTTACTAAAAATCAAAACCAGGGAAATGCTCGTTACGCATCCCGTAAAAGGAGCCTTGTTTGAAAACATGATGGTTGCCGAATTTCACAAGCAAATGCATCACCGCTATCGAGACGAAAGCCCCTGGTTTTGGAGAGACAATCATGGCAATGAAATAGACCTGCTGGTGGATCAGGGGATAAACCTAGATACTTATGAAATCAAAGCGAGCGAGACCATTCTCACCGAAAACTTCAACGGTTTGACAAAATTTGAGCAGATTGCTAGCAGTCCGCTGCGAATAAAAGGACTCGTTTATGCAGGAGATCTCAACCAAAAACGAACCGCTGGGCAAGTGATTTCTTGGAGGGATTTCCCTGGATTCTAGTATGAAATTTCTTGCTAGGTCCGGGTCCCGATCCCATCCAAAAAATGGGCGCTATGAAGGCATATTTTTTTTGTTTTTCAGTTTGAGTTTTTCCTGCCGCTTAGAACCCTGTTTCCAAACCAACGTTATTTAACATAGTTGTCAACTTTCCTTTGCAAATAATTATTTAACTAGCAGCGCTCATTTGTTATTTACCCTATCAATTGAGTGATTTTTTAGATTTATTACACTGTATAAAATAATTTTATACATATTTTTTATAATTATTATAATTAAAAATATGAAGTAGAAAAAATGAAATTGATCCTGCCCTTCTTATTGTTGTTCACCTTCACTTTTGTAGCGCAAGCGCAATCCAAGCTCACTATCCGAGGAACGGTAAAAGACACCACCAACATCCCGCTCGATTACACCTCAGTGCTCCTTCTTAGCCCAAAAGATTCTGCCTTGGTGGCATACACGCTGACGAATAAAGCAGGCGAATATCTATTCAAGAACGTAGATCGACAGCCCTTGCTTATCAAAGCCACCTACATGGGCTACATCCCCTTCCAAAAAGAACTGGTTCTCCCTGAATCAGATATGTTGGAGGTAGCGGAGATCCGCTTAACTCCAATCCTGCAAGAACTGTACGAAGTGGTCGTAAAAGCCGCCAAAGCACCCCTGATGATGCGTGGAGACACCCTTGAGTACGATGCCAGCAAATTCAAAGTTCCACCTGGAGCAACCTTGGAAGACCTGCTACGAAGACTGCCAGGAATACAGATCGATGTGGATGGCAATATTGTTGCCCAAGGCCAACAAGTTCAGAAGGTTACCGTAGATGGCCGACGCTTTTTTGGCGGAAACACAAAAATGGCTACGCAAAATTTAAATGCAGAGTCAATAAGCAAACTTCAGTTATTCGATGATAAGTCAGAACAATCCAAACTCACTGGAGTGGAGGATGGCGTAAAAGAAAAAACGTTGAACGTTGAACTCAAGGAAGAAGCAAAAAATGGAGGATTTGGAAAGATTTCAGCGGCAGGGGGAACAGACCAAAGGTGGACTTCAAATGCTTCCTACAATAAATTTGACAAAGTAAATCAGTTTTCAATCATCGGCTATGGCAACAATGTCAACGAAAGCGGCTTGAGTTTCGAGGACATACAAGAGTTTAGAGGAAACAGCGCCTTCCAATTCGGGGATACTGGAGATTTCGGCTTTAATGGAGATGGAGGAATGAATTTCATCTCTTTTTCTGGAGGAGATCGCGAAGAATCTTTCGAAATTCCTTTCAACAACCTCAGTTCTGGCTTCTCCAATAATCAAGCGATCGGAGTCAATTATAACCGCCTCAAAGACAAGAAGGATTTCAGTGGGAACTATTTTTATAGCCGAAGTGACCAACGCATAGAGAGTTTCAACAGTAGAACCAACTTCCTTCAAAACAATACTGCCTTTACTTCGACTGACCAAAATTTGCAAAACAACATGGCCGGTCACCATCGGGCAGATGTGCGCTATCAAGACGAACTGGACAGTGCAAACACGATTACCGTCAATGCAAAAGGGAGGTTAAGCACACTTAATTCCGCATTGGGCAGCTTTCAGGAGCTGATACGCAGTAATACGGAGCAAAGCCAAATGGAACGAGACAACCAATCGAATAGATGGTCTGGCTCCTTTCAAGGCACTGCAATTTTTAGGCATAAATTTGAAAAAAAAGGTAGAAACTTTGCTGCCAGCATCAGTAATACCTACAGCAAGGCTGATGAAGAGGGGGTCCAAAAATCAGTGGTAGACCTTGTCAACTCAACAGATCCAAACACCTATTTTAGGAATTTGGACCAATTGAACCAGTCCTTGAATAGTGCCAACACCTTCAAGTCCAGTTTACTTTTTGTCGAGCCTATCAAAAAAATATTTTTTTGGGAAACGTTCTACAATTTCAGCCAATCCGCTAGCGAAATAAACCGCAGCGTATTTGATGTAATGACAAGTGATACCCAAGAACTGAATCCTGACCTCAGTCGATTTTTTGACAACACAATTACCTACAACAGGCTGGGATCTACCATCCGATATGCCAACAAAGGCTCTAATTTAAGTGTGGGATTAGCAGCCACCAACTACAATTTGAGTGGGCAGTTTTCAGTAAAAAAAGAGAGTGAGATTCTTGGTAGAGTAGACAAGAATTACCTCAATTTCACCCCTAATCTGTCCTATTGGAAAACAATGAAGGGCAACAAGCGAATCAGCGCAGGATATTCAATGGGCGTGACTCCTCCAAATATTTCGGATTTACAACCTTTCAAGGATATCTCTAATCCGCTTTATATCCGAGAAGGAAATCCCGATTTAGAGCCGGAAGTAAGCCATTCTTTGAACACGGGATTTTACATGTATGATCCTGCTACATTTGTGAATTTCAATTTCTCAGTGAATTCAACCTTTTTTCAGAGCCAGGTGGTTCAAAACCAATCCATTGATCCAGAAACCTTTGTCACAACTTTTATGGCAGGAAATGTTTCTGGTGGACAGCGCTATACTTCGTATTTAGGTTTTGGATTTCCTATCGTGAAAACTAAGGTAAACGCTTACTTATCTGCCAATCCTTCCTACACGAGAAGCCTCGCCCTAATCAATGCTAGCGAGACCGAGACAAATACCTTGAGTCAAAACGTTGGGGCATCTCTAGACTTGACACCGACAGACTGGCTTGGCATTTATGCCGGCTCCTCGTTTCGTCTGAGCAACACCAAATACATTCAGAATCCTTCCCAAAACCAGGATATTGTCAACTGGAGTGCCTACACAAACATGAATATTAAGCTCCCCAAAGCATTCTACTTTGACATAAAATTCAATTACAACCGATTTGAAAACGAAAGTTTTGGATTCAACCAGGAAGTACCCATTCTCAATGCATTTGTGTACAAACTTCTCGGCAAGGCTAAAAAATGGGAAGTGAGACTATCAGCCTACGACCTCTTCAATCAAAATCAAACCATCAGTCAGTTTGCAGGTCAAAACTTCGTTACCAATGGAAGAATTGAAACCTTGTCAAGGTATTTCCTTTTCGGAATCACCTACAACATGCGGGGAGTAGAAGTGAAAACCGCTAGTTTTTTTGATTAACCGCTAACCTTTTCAACAATGAAATTAAAACACCTACTAACGTTTGCACTCATCCTGATTGCCACAGGACTTCAAGCCCAAAATATTGTGGGAGAAGTGGAATACCGATACCGGATTTTCTATGATAAAATATATTCCTCCTTGCCCTACCTGAGCCAACAAGAACGGGATAGGATCTCACTCACTTGGAATAATCCTGAAGGCTACAGCACCCGGATGAAGCTCCAATTTAGGCCAGAAAAAAGTGTCTATACCTTCGGTGAACCCTATGAGGTGCAGAGTTACTCTTGGCAGGTAGAAGACTATTTCATTGAAAACAACCTTCAGGAGCAAACCTATCTGAAGTACATGGACCAGATGAGCAAAACTTTTATTGTTCGTGATAGTCTACATGCCCCAAAATGGAGGGTGATGAACGAAATACGCGATATCCTCGGACACATGTGCATGAAAGCCGTGAGTGAAGATCCTATCAAAGGCCAAAAGATTACGGCCTGGTTTGCCTCTGATATCCCCGTTCCTGTAGGTCCTGAGGAGTTATTCGGTCTACCGGGTTTGATTTTAGCTTACGACATCAACGACGGCATGCTCATCGTAGAAGCAGAAAAAATCACCTTTGGAGAACCAAAAGAACCCATAGCCCTGCCAAAAAAAATGAAAGGCAGAGCGTTAACGGGCGCTGAATACCAGGAAATAGTCAAAAATTTTATCCAAACTTCCATAGAAAGTAAGCAATCGTGGATGTGGGAAGTAAGGTATTGAGTTGGATTGGAGTTAGATGGAGGGAAGAAACAAAGTTCCGAATTTCACGTTCCTGTCCATGGTCTTACTGGTTTTTACTCAGGGTATCGCGCTGAGAACCGTTTTTAGTAAGGAGAATAAATCAAATCACTGAGTTATGCGAATTTCTATACTTCTGATTTTGTTGCTTTTTTCTGCTTTTAGTCAAAAAGCAGAACGAGATCCCAGATTGGTGGGAAAGTGGATGTTTCTTTACGACTTGGATCCTAATGGTGAAGTGGTCAAAAATGAGTTTTACGGTAAAAAATATGTCACAACCTACCATGGGGATGGAAGAATGGTTCATGATCCGCAAATGTTCAGAGATGCCGATAGAAGACATGGAATAAAAACTCCTTTTGATTATTCCGATATCCCTATTTTGGAGTGGAAGACGACTAATAATGAAACCCTCACGCTGACGCATGCGATGGGGACTTTGCAGAATCGATATGGTTTTGCAGGAGATACGCTCATCATTGGCACTTCAAAGGGGTATACTGCGTATCATCTGAGAGTGAAATGACCAAAAAGCCAATTGACCGACTTTATGAAATACCTTTTCGATTCATTGAATTGGCAGTTTTAGCGAAGTATAGTAGCTAGGACAACCTGAATCGTGCGAGGGATGAAAAATCCCCAGCCCATTCCAACTACAGCAGAAAATAGAATATGATTGTAGTAAATCAAACCTATCTTAAGCTACTGGCCTAATTGCGGATAATCACATCAATTTTTTTATAAGAATTTAAAAGCCAAGGCTTTTGTATTCATCTCCGACAATTCTCGTCACTCCATTTTTTGCTTCCCTTTTTAAGCCGTATTTTGAGTCTTTATTCCCCATTCCCCTATGTACTTAATTTTTGATACGGAGACTACTGGCTTACCCAGGTCGTACAATGCGCCCATGTCTGACTTGGACAACTGGCCAAGGCTGGTTCAACTGGCATGGCAGCTGCATGACGCTCGGGGAAAGCTCCTTTCCAACAAAAACTACATCATCCGCCCCGAGGGATTTACGATCCCTTACAATGCTGAAAAAGTACACGGCATCTCGACCAAGCGCGCCTTGGAAGAAGGGCATGACCTCAAAGAAATCCTACAAATCTTTCGCGAGGATGTCATCCAATCCAAGTACCTCGTTGGCCATAATATTGGGTTTGACATCCATGTAGTAGGTTCAGAATACCTTCGTGGCGCACTCGTCATGCCCTTTGAGGGCATGGCAGAACTCGACACCAAGGACATTTCCACCCAGTTCTGTGCGCTCCCTGGCGGAAAAGGAGGCAAGTTCAAATGGCCTACCCTAACCGAGTTGCACCAAAAACTTTTTGGCGAAGGATTTGGGGATGCCCACGACGCTGCCTACGATGTGGCTGCTACTGCCCGCTGCTTTTTTGGGTTGATTGCACAAAAGGTACAAAACCCAGAACCGGGAATCTCCTCAGCCGAGGTGCTGTACGAGGCCCCAATACTCGCAGAAGCCAATTTTGCCCAGCGCACTACAGAAGTCCAAGCATCAACAGCGGGTGCCGCTAAAAAATCAACCCCTCTAGGAGAAGCCGCCACAAACGAAAGCCCTTTCACGCACCTGCATGTGCACACGCAATTTTCTGTATTGCAGGCAACCTCCGAAATCCCAACGCTGGTAGCCAAGGCAAAAGCGCTGGGCATGAGCGCACTCGCAATGACCGATCACGGCAACATGATGGGGGCGTTTCACTTCGTGAAGGAAGCGATGTCCAAAGAAATTAAACCCATCCTTGGTTGCGAGTTTAACCTGTGTAGAGACCGGAAAAACAAAGCGGCCAAGGACGATGGCTACCAAACCGTCCTACTGGCAAAAAATAAAGCGGGATACCACAATCTTGCCAAGCTTGCCTCCTATGCGAATACAGAAGGGTTTTATTACGTGCCCCGTATCGACAAGGAACTCCTTGCCCAGTACAAGGGAGACTTAATTGCTAGCACCGGAGGCATCTGGGGCGAGATCCCCTACCTGATTCTCAATGTGGGAGAAACACAAGCAGAGGAAGCCTTTGTCTGGTGGAAAGAGCAGTTTGGGGATGATTTTTATGTAGAGCTCAACCGACATGGAGTCCCCGAAGAGGACAAAGTCAACGAGGTATTGCTTGAGTTGGCCCATAAATATGGGGTGAAGTATTTTGCCTCCAACAACTCCTATTACAACGAAAAAGGGGATGCAAAGGCACATGACATCTTACTTTGTGTCAAAGATGGGGAGCTCCTAGAGAAGCCTAAAAAGTATGTAGGCAAGCGAGGCCGCGAATTTAGATTTGGCTTTCCCAACGATGAGTTCTACCTCAAAAGTCCCGAGGAAATGAAGCAGCTGTTTGCGGATTTGCCGGAGGCGATCCACTGCACGCAAGAAATCGTGGAAAAATGCGAGGCTTACAAACTGGCTCGAGAGGTGTTATTGCCCAAGTTTGACATCCCTGAAGAATTTAAACATCCCGAAGACGAAGCAGATGGAGGCAAGCGGGGAGAAAACGCCTATCTCCGATACCTCACCTACGAGGGGGCCAAGAAACGGTACCCAGAGCTGAGCCCTGAAATCCAGGAAAGATTGGATTTTGAGCTGAAAACCATTGAAAACACAGGATATCCCGGCTACTTCCTAATTGTCCAAGATTTTACACGAGCAGCTCGCGACATGGGTGTCTCAGTAGGTCCAGGAAGAGGATCTGCTGCTGGATCTGCCGTGGCCTATTGCGTGGGGATCACCAATGTCGATCCCATCAAATACGATCTCCTGTTCGAACGATTCTTGAATCCCGATCGTGTATCCTTGCCCGATATCGACATTGACTTTGATGACGAAGGTCGCCAAGCGGTCATCGATTACGTAATCAACAAGTACGGGACCAACCAGGTGGCACAGATCATTACCTATGGTACGATGGCCGCCAAATCTGCGATTCGAGATACAGCTCGGGTTTTGAACTTACCGCTACCAGAAGCTGGAAGGCTGGCCAATTTGGTCCCAGACATCAAACTCAAAACCTTATTTGAGCTTGCCAAAAATAGACCAGCCCTCTTGGACAAATTGAAGGGACAAGGCGAACTTCTTCAAAAGGCGGAGGAGCTTATAAAAATAGCGCAAGGACTAGACGATTCAGCGAAGACCATCAACCAAGCCACAGTTTTAGAAGGATCTGTTCGTAACCTAGGCATCCATGCCTGCGGGGTGATCATCACTCCTTCGGACATCACCAACTTTGTTCCTGTGGCCTTGGCCAAGGATTCGGACATGGTGTGTACCCAATTTGACAATGCCGTGGTGGAATCCGCTGGCTTGTTGAAAATGGACTTTTTGGGATTGAAGACCCTCACTCTAATCAAGGACGCCATCAAAATCGTCAAAGAACGGCACGGAATCCAATTGGATGCGGACACCTTCCCCATAGACGATGTAAAGACCTACGAACTCTTTCAGCGAGGAGAAACTGTCGGGATCTTCCAATACGAAAGTCCGGGGATGCAGAAATACATGCGGGAATTGAAGCCAACTGTTTTTGCCGACCTCATTGCCATGAATGCGCTTTACAGACCGGGACCTTTGGCCTACATCCCCTCCTTTATCAAGCGAAAGCATGGCACAGAGCCTATTTCTTATGATTTGGAGGACATGAAGGAGTACCTGGAGGAAACCTACGGCATCACCGTTTACCAGGAGCAAGTCATGCTGCTTTCTCAAAAAATTGCCGGATTTACCAAAGGTGAGGCCGATGTGCTTCGAAAGGCGATGGGGAAAAAGCAGAAGGACGTATTGGACAAGATGAAGCCCAAATTTGTGGAGCAGGCAGCATCCAAAGGACATGACGCCAAGAAGCTGGAGAAAATATGGACCGACTGGGAGGCTTTTGCATCCTATGCCTTCAATAAATCGCACTCGACCTGCTACGCTTGGATTGCTTACCAAACTGCCTACCTCAAGGCCCATTATCCTGCGGAATACATGGCTTCCGTGTTGAGCAACAACATGAATGACATCACCCAGGTGACCTTCTTTATGGAAGAATGCAAACGGATGGGACTCCAAGTTTTAGGACCTGATGTCAATGAATCCAAAAGTGGGTTTACGGTAAATACCCAAGGAGAAATCCGCTTTGGCATGGCTGCCATCAAAGGCGCTGGAACTGCAGCAGTGGAAGAAATCATCAAGGAGCGAATCAGCAAGGGCCCTTACAAGAACATCTTTGAGTTTGCCAAACGTGTCAACTCCCGTACCCTCAACAAGAGGTCCATGGAGGCCTTGGCTATGGCGGGAAGTTTTGATTGCTTCAAAGAGCATCACCGCAGGCAGTACTTGGAGGCTCCAGAAGGAGATGTGAGCCTAATTGAAAAGGCTAGTCGCTACGCACAGAAAATACAACAAGAAGAAGACAGTGCCCAGGTGAGTCTCTTTGGAGGGAGTAGTGGCACCGCAGAAGTGCCATTGCCCTCCGTAGCCCCAATGGAGCCATTTTCACAAATTCAGCAGCTCAACATTGAGAAGGAAGTAGTGGGCTTATTCATCTCTGGGCATCCTCTGGATCAGTACAAGCTGGAGATTGACTCTTTTACCAATGCTACCTTGACTGCACTCAACGACCTTGACTCTTTAAAGGGGAAAAACGAGTTGCGCCTGGCAGGATCTGTGGCAAGTTTTGCCCACCGAACCACCAAAAATGGCAAGCCTTTCGGCACGCTCACGATGGAAGATTACCATGGCACTTTTACCTTCTTCCTCTTTGGAGAGGATTATGTGAAGTTTAAGCAATACTTCATGACGGGCTGGTTTTTGTTTATCAACGGAGGGGTAGCCCAAAAGAAATGGGGCAGTGAAAACGAATTGGAGTTTAAAATCAATTCCATCTCCCTCCTCAGTGAAGTTCGAGGCCGCATGATCAAGGGACTTAAAGTCAATATCAATTTGGATGATTTGACCCTTGACCTCATGGAAAAACTAGAAGCTATTACCGCAAAATACAAGGGAGATGCCAAATTGTATATTGAGGTCCTGGACCAACAAGAAAATATTAGTCTAGAACTTTTCTCCAAAAAAATCAAGGTAGACCCCAGTGCGGACCTGATCCAGGAATTAAAACTACTGCCTGAAGTCGCCTATAAGATCATGGATCGCTAAACTATCCTATAAAAAATCCTTCAAGCTCAGCATTTAATTAAAATTGAACGGAACTAATTCGGATTCAATTGCATTTTGCTGATATATTTGGAAAAAGAACCTTACCTGAAAGCATCCCATGGCAAAAGCAATTGAAATTACCGACGCAAACTTTGAAGAAATCATCTCTGGAAGCCAACCTATTCTGGTTGATTTTTGGGCAGAATGGTGCGGTCCATGCAAAATGATTGGTCCCGTAGTAGAAGAGTTGGCAGGAGATTACGAAGGAAAAGCAGTGATTGGAAAGGTGGATGTTGATGCCAACCCTTCTGTAGCACAGGCTTTTGGCATTCGTTCCATTCCTACCCTCCTGTTTTTTAAAGGAGGCGAAATCGTAGACAAGCAAGTGGGCGCTGTTCCCAAATCCGTTTTGGCACAAAAGCTAGACGCGCAGCTTTAATTTAAAGCCAGCATACCCTAAAGCCGTAAAGAAACCTTTGCGGCTTTTTTTATCTTCACTAACTCCATGCCTGAAGTAACCCTCACCCTTGACCGATTTTGGACCCTGCGCCAGCAGCTACCGGTGGTAGATGCCCGTAGTGAGGGGGAGTTTGAACAAAGTCGTATTCCCGGAGCAGTTAATATCCCCATCCTCAACAATGCCGAACGCATTTTTGTAGGTACCCTTTACAAGACTGCAGGAGCTGAAAAAGCGACCTTGAAGGGCTTTGAACTGGTAGGCCCCAGGTTTCACCTCATTCAAAAAGAGGCTTTGCAACTATTTCCAGCTAAAAAATTGATCCTTTACTGCTGGCGAGGAGGGATGCGTAGCCAGATTCTTTCTTGGCTACTGACTCAGGTGGGATTTGAGATTTTTAGGCTCGAAGGAGGATACAAAACCTACCGAAGTTTCACTTTTTCCTGGGTAAGGAAGCCTTTCCCCATCCTGATTTTGGGTGGCAGAACAGGAGTTGGAAAAACCATGTTGCTCCATCAACTCAAAGCGAGAGGGGAACAGGTCCTTGATCTGGAGGGATTGGCAAATCACAAGGGTTCTTCTTTTGGCTCCATTGGACAGCCCGCTCAGCCTACTGTAGAGCAATTTGAAAATCTACTTGCAGAAGCGTTACGGGAAATAAATCCCCTGAAAGCCCTTTGGGTAGAGAATGAGAGTAGGAAGATTGGGCGCATCATCCTTCCTGATACTTTTTATGAGCAAATGACCCAGAGTCCAAGGATTGAAGTAGAGAAATCGGATGCTGAACGCATTACTCACATTGCACAGGAGTATGCGGATTTGGACCAGGATGAACTCCTTGCAGCAGTACAGAGATTGCACAAGCGCTTGGGAGGAGATAGAACTCAACAAGCACTAGAAGCCATTCGAGCCCATCAACCTGAACTATGGATTGACCTCCTATTGGGCTACTACGACAAGAGCTACGAATTTGACTTGCAGCGCCACGAGCCGTCAAAAACTATTCGTTTGAGCCTCGAAGGAAAAACCCTAACCGAACAGGTAGACCTACTTTTACAAACCAAACAAAGAAGCAATGGAACAAGGCATTCGATTGACAGAGTGGAGTGAAGGATCCGGCTGTGGCTGCAAAATCGCACCGGCAGTTTTGGACCAAATCCTTGGAGCGAGCGGCTCTTTTGTACAGGCTGACCCAAGACTACTTGTAGGAAATTCAAGCAAGGATGATGCGGCTGTATATCAGGTATCCGAGGATATTGCAATCATCAATACGGTAGATTTTTTTACCCCCATTGTGGATGACCCATTTGACTTTGGACGCATTGCGGCGACCAATGCCATTTCCGATGTATACGCTATGGGCGGAAAGCCTCTTTTCGCAAATGCCATCTTGAGTTGGCCAGTGGAGAAATTAGCCCCAGAACTCGCTGCGAAAGTACTGGAGGGGGCTAAATTGGCTTGTTCCCAGGCAGGCATAGAACTCGCAGGAGGACATTCCATTGCAGCCAAAGACCCCATTTTCGGGCTTTCTGTGAATGGGTTGGTGCACCCGAGAAAAATCAAAAAAAATACAGGAAGCAAGGAGGGGGATTTATTGTTTTTGACCAAGCCACTGGGAATTGGCGTATTGGCCACCGCGCTTAAACGGCAGAAAATTAATGACCGTGACTACCGCAACTTAGTGGACATCGCTTGCCAACTCAACTCCATCGGTGAGGTCTTAGGCAACCACGAAGAGGTGCATGCCCTCACGGATGTCACTGGATTTGGCTTGTTGGGACATGCCTTAGAGATGGCGGAAGGAGCAGGCCTCACCTTGCAGTTGGAGTTTAACAAGCTGCCCATGATTGACGGGGTGGCTGATTACATTCAGCAATTTATTTTTCCAGACAACACCTACAGGAATTGGAATGCCTTCAATTCCAAGGTAACCGGAGTGAATGGAATGGAGTTGGTGCCGCTGTGCGATCCCCAAACAAGCGGTGGACTATTGATCTCAGTAGGTGCGGAGGATAAAGCCTGGTTTGAGGAGACAATGCGCTTGCAGGAGCAAACTTTTTGGGAGATAGGGAAATTTTTACCGAAGGATAATTTTTGGGTACGGGTGGTAAACTGAAAAAATAAATTACTGCTAACTTCATGAAAATCAATACCTAAAGAACTCATGAGGAAATCAGTACTGCTCGGTTTGTTACTTCTAATTGGAATTAGAGGATTTGCTCAAGTTCAAGAAAATGTAGCAAGTGAGCTTGTTATTTTAAATGTAAGTACGGGTGAAGAAAGAAGTCTTCTTCGTCAAAACAGGCATTTTGAAGCCCCAAATTGGTCCAGAGAGGGGGATTATTTGCTTATCAATTCGGGAGGGCTTCTGGAAAAAATTGACTTAAGTGGTCGGAGTTTAGGCCTTGTTCAAGAAGGTTCAATTTCTACCGTAAACAATGACCATGGACTCAGTTTTGATGGGAAAACCCTTGTTTACAGCAAAAATGAAAAAGGCTTAGGTTCCCGGATCTACACCGTCCCACTAGAAGGCGGGACGCCTAAATTAATCACTCCAAATTACCCTAGTTACTGGCATGGAATCAGCCCAGATGGAAACTATTTGGCGTATTGTGCCCAAAGAGAAGGCAAATGGGATGTTTATCAAGTACCTACACAGGGAGGGGAGGAAGTTCGCCTGACCACAGCAGAGGGCTTGGATGATGGGCCCGAATATTCTTACGATGGACAGTGGATCTATTTTAATTCGCACCGAACCGAAAGGATGCAGCTCTACCGGATGAAACCGGATGGCAGTGAGCAGGAGCAGTTAACCTTTGATGAATTGGACAATTGGTTTCCTCACCCTTCTCCTGACAATCAAAAATTAGTTTATATAGCCTATTTGGAAGATCAAAAAGGATCACATCCATTTGGTAAAGACGTAAAGCTTCGGATTTTTGACTTGAATACTCGAAAAAGCAGGGACCTGACGCCTGTGTATTTTGGAGGGCAGGGAAGTCTCAATGTTCACAGTTGGTCTCCGGATGGACAATGGATTGCGTATGTGCGCTATGTTAAACTTTAAGCCTGAAAATGGTAAAAAGTACGAAGTACCTGCTGGCAATGTACCCTCACTCACTTCCTCGTTCTTCCTTCAGCATTCGCTATTGGCAAGAATACCGTATTTCTGACTTCGTATTTCGTATTTACTACTTGGTACTTTTTTTGTACCTGCTTAAAAAACAAAACCATTCATGAAGGGTATAAAAAAACTTAGTCTCCTGCTATTTGCAATTATTGGTGTAGGTTTACTTTACCCACAAAATTTTTCAATGCCCGTAGAAGGAGCCTCAACAGCTAGCTACAATCCACAATCATTTTGGTTTTACCCTTGGGGAAAATCAGGCACCCACAAGGGAGTGGACATTTTTGCAAGACAAGGCACTCCTGTTCGTTCTTCCACAAGTGGACTTGTACTTTATACCGGTCAACTCAAACTGGGTGGAAATATCGTGTTGGTTTTAGGTCCCAAATGGCGCTTACATTACTATGCCCATTTACAGGAAATTAACACCTCAAACTTCTCTTTAATCGAGAATGGTGAGCAGATTGGATCAGTGGGCACCAGTGGGAATGCTGCGGGCAAGCCGCCCCATTTGCACTATTCTTTGGCCACTCCCATTCCTTATTTGTGGCGAATAGATACTGACAGGCAAGGTTGGAAGAAAATGTTCTACCTGAATCCTATTGAGTACCTGGAGGGTTTGTAAGACATGATTAAAAAGACGCAAGAACCGAGAGACAAGATTACATTGTACAAGGTACAAAGTACCAGGTACCAAGTACCTTCAGAAGTACCATTTGAATCAGCACACGAATCCCCACTTCTTCATTCTTCAATCGGCATTGGACATTAAAAGAGTATCAAGTAACTAGTATCAAGTAGCAAGACGCTAAGAGAAGCAAGATTACGTTGTACAAAGTACGAAGTACAAGGTACCAAGTAC
>JACCDV010849283.1_pt1 | contig 51705 bp, 48 predicted proteins | sample 7446131 | NCBI WGS metagenome assembly JACCDV01 (sample SAMN15323448, study PRJNA562643) | freshwater metagenome | isolation source: river surface water | place: USA:Blue River Watershed | collected 2017-08-17
TGCGAATTTTACTGAAGATGTTAATTTATTATGGGCTTTTGTTTTAACCAATCTAAAGCATCGTAAAGATATTCGTAATATTATTATTATGGATCATGGCGGTTATATGTTAGCATCAGTTCCAATTCAGCTAATTGACACTTATAATATAATCGGTATTGAAAAAACTACTGCTGGATTAAATAACTTTGATAGTCAAAAGTCAACTTTTCCTATTATAGAAACGGCTTCTTGCGCAGCTAAAAAAATTTTAGAATCTCCGCTTATTGCGGAAGCAATTGTTAACAAACTTATACCATTAATTCCTATAAATAACATTGATTTAGTGTGTGGAGTTTTAGGCTATGGTTCTATCGGAGCTGCAGTAACAAACAAGCTTATTTCAATGGGTCACAATGTTATTGTATATGATAAGGATAAGAAAATAATAGAATATAGTGATAATATCAATGTCGCTTCTACTAGTGACGAGCTTATTATAATTGCTGATTACATTTTTGGTTGCTCAGGCGTTTGTTCAATAGCTTCCATCAACGATATTATAACCAGCGCAAAGGATAAAACATTTATTAGTTGTTCTTCCGAAGATGTAGAATTTTCGTCAATTTTACAATTTATACAGGAATCTACACATCAAAATAAAGTAGTAACCTCAGCAAATGATATTATTTACCATACAGATAGCGGTGCTGTAATTCGTATTTTAAAAAGTGGATTCCCTATTAATTTCGATCATTCTGGTGAATCCGTACCTGCTAACGACATTCAATTAACCCGAGCGCTTGTATTCGTTACCTTATTGCAGGCCATAAGATTTCTTAAAGGAATGACTATTTTAAAAAGAGGCGAGCAATACATGTTAGATCCTTACTTGCAAAAACAAGTAGTTAATGAGTGGCTTAAGTATCAACCTGTCGATCGATTTTCAGTGGAAATTATTCAAAGCTTCCAAAATGAATCATGGGTTATCGATCATTCAAAAGGCATCTATCAGCCATTGTCTGCATTACTCAGCTAGTATCGTTTTGGTAAAAAATTATAGTAATATATGTTAAGATCAACGCATATTACTTAATCTGCAAATGAACGACTTGGAGGTTTGGGTGCCGAAGCTAACACTTGCGTATAATATAATTCTTCAGGAACTAGAAGAGTTAAAAGTCCTTGTTGCAAAACAAAAAACGGAAATCTTTGAGCTAAAAAATATTATTGATAATCTTCCAGGCGATATTTATTGGAAAAATAAAGAAGGCGTGTATTCTGGACTAAATATTACGGGTCGCAAAAGTTTAGAACGAATGGGGTTTATTTTAGAGAAGGATGAGGTAATTGGAAAAACGGATTATGACTTGTATTCCCAGGAAACTGCCGATAAATTTAGAGAAAATGATCTATCTGTGATGCATTCGAAAATCGAAATGACTAGAGAAGAATCTGCCATTTTGCCTTCAGGTGAAGAAATTACTCAGCTTTCAACTAAACGACCGTTATGGGATGAGAAGGGTAATATCATCGGTATCGTAGGGAACACACTTGATATTACAGAATTAAAAAAGGCTAAAGAAAAAGCCGAAGTTGCAAATGAAGCCAAAGCATCCTTTTTACGTAATATGCGTCATGATTTGCGTACCCCATTTTCAGGTATATTAACTTTGGCGCAATTGATGGCAGACGATGAGACAGATCTCGAAAAACGCACTAATTTACAGCATATTGCTGATTCTGCTACGGTATTGTTGACTTATATGAATACCATTTTAGATCATGCTCAACTAGGTACTGATGCACGAGCTATTGCTAAAAATCCAGTACATCTGCAAAAATTGCTACACGAGTCGTTGTTGACTATTACCCCGACAGCCGTAGCAAAACATCTCCGGTTGCATGAACACTATGCAGATAATGTGCCACATATTATTCTTAGTGACGCATGGCGGCTAAAACGTATTATCATCAATCTATTGAGTAACGCGGTAAAATTTACTGATAGTGGTGATGTTAGCATTGGTGTTGATGTCATTTCTGAAACCGCCGATCAAATTACCTTGGCGATTTGGGTTAAAGATACGGGTATTGGTATTCCTGAAAATAAATATAATGATATTTTTGAAAAGTTCACTCGTTTAGAAATGGCTTATTCTGGTAAATATGGAGGAACGGGTTTAGGATTATATGATGTAAAACAACTTTGTTATGATTTAGATGGGTATATTACTATAAAAAGCGAACTCAATAAGGGATCTTTATTTACCTGTACTTTTCCATTTGCTAAGGTAAACACATTAATAAATGAGATTGATGATATAGAGCAGCAAACTGAGGGACAAAGCAATTTACAGATGGTAAATAATGTTTCTGTGCTTTTAGTTGAAGATCAACCAATTGCGGTGATGAGTGCAACACGAATGTTACGCGCTCATGGCTATTTAGTTGATAGTGCTGAAACGGGGTATTCAGCACTAGAAAAATTTACTGACAAAAAATACGACATTATTTTAATGGATATTGGGTTACCTGATATTGATGGCATTCAAGTAACCCATAAAATACGACAATTGGAAACAGCGAATAAAATCGCTAAAACACCGATTATTGCTGTCACTGCTCATCCTGATGGCAGCGAAAATGAATTAAATATTTTTGACAAAGTCTGTGACAAACCTTTTTCACCGGCAGTGTTAGAACAAATGAATAATATTTTGAATGCTAAATCCTAATACTCACCATTTTCGATTTATAATACCGTTGCTTCCGTACAAGCATTCACTGAAAATGGAACCGGCCAAGTAGCGCGAGTGACATTAAATCAAATGGATCGTTTAGACTCAAGCACCGGTGATTTAATCTAATCTAGGATTGCCTATTCATCCTCAACAAACCCACCTTGCAACACATAGAAATCGACGATCGTTTTAATCATCGTCAAATTAATCGGTTTGGCGATAATGTCTTTCACGCCTTGATCGGTAATTTGTTCTTTTTCTTCTTCTGACACATGTGCCGTGATCGCCACAATCGGGGGTATCTTTACCATATTATTGTTGACAATATAGCACTTACCACATAGATTCATACGATAAAAAGCGTTATACTAGTTGAGGGTAAAGAAAGAACAGGAGTCTTCCATGCCATCCCCTCACAGTGGCTTAAACTAAATTGAAGACACGCCCATGAAGATCTTTAAAAATAAATAACCCTTCAATAAAAATTCATTTTTGCATTTTTGCATTTTTATATTTTCGAGCCCAATCGAATATTTTTTAACTTATTGTTTTAAAATATGATTTCTTATATATTGTTCTCTATAATACATTTGCATATTATCTCGGGATTTTTAGGTTCGAAGGGGGAAAAAGAGTAATGTTAATTAATGCTGAAACAGAAATCTGCCGATTAAAAGAAAAACTAAGCGCTTTAGAAAAAGAAAACGATCAACTCAATGAAATTATTGCTGTTTTACCTGGCCATATTTATTGGAAAGATAGACAAGGAATGCTATTAGGCTGTAATGATGAGCAAGCTAAAGATAGTAGTTTAAAGAGTCGTTTTGATGTAGTAGGACTGACAGCAATTGATCTTGTTCCGTCATTTGTTTCTGGAACCTCGCGTTTAAAAGAAGCCGAAAGGATTAAAAAAGCGGATCAAGAAATAATGCAAAAAAACCAATCAGTTATATTAAAAGAGCCATCAGCTTTTGAATCAGGGAAAGAAGTCATGTATTTATCAAAAAAGGCTCCGCTTCACAATAAACAAGGAGAAGTGATTGGGTTAGTGGGTACAACATTAGATATTTCTTCCATCGTCAGTGAGTATGAGGACTTGCTTCAAGATGCGAATAAAAATAAATCTCGTTTCATTTTAGATATTAGTCGATTAATTCGCAGTCCCTTATCGCTTATTAATGGAGCGATAGGATTGCTGGGAGAGACAAGCTTGTCACTCGAGCAACAAGAATATATCTCCTTAATTGAAGCAGGTGCTCAAAAGTTGATACCGTTATTAAATCGATTTCACGATTATGTAGACTTGGAAGATGAAACGTTGCAAGTTTGCCTCAAAAAATTTCAGCCGCGCGAATATTTCCAACGGTTTGTTAAAGAATACCGTCAATTAGCCGAAGTCAAACAATTGGGCTTTGACTTTCATTATGATGAGCAAATCCCAGCTTGGTTAAAAGGGGGAACGCACTTTTTATCTCAAGTGCTAGATAATGTGTTATCGAATGCATTGCGTTATACTGCCACCGGGGACATTAGTATGCAACTAAAATTAGTCGACGATAAATTAGTTATCGCCATAAAAGATACCGGTCAAGGTATCCGTGCTGAATTATTACCCCGTTTGTTTACCTTATTTGATCGAACGAATAATGTTGATTTTACCACTTGCGGTTTAGATTTATCGATTTCCTATAAAATGATGGAAGTGCTAGGTGGCGACATCAAAATTGATAGTGAAATAGGTAAAGGCTCATGTTTCACTATTCTGTTTCCAATAGAAGCCACTACGGCGGAGACTCGGCCAACGTATGACTATTATTCTACTTATATGCCCGCGCGTAAAACACCGCATTGGATCAAGGCTAAAGATAGTTTAATCAAGATCTTTATATTAGAAGATGAACCCTTGGCGCACAAAGTGTTGCAGCATATGTTAAATAGCGAATACAATTGTGAAATTGTCAGTGCTTTTTCAGTTAATGATGCGAAACAAAAATTAAAAACTAAGCATGATTTAGTGTTAACTGACATGAGTTTGCCCGATGGTACCGGTTTGGATTTTGTGAAACATTATCATGAACAATACGGTAATGATACCCCGATTGTGGCGATCACGGCGCATGTGTCAGAAGAAGAAAAAGAACAAATTACCGATCAAGGCGTGAAAGACATTATCGCCAAACCGATTAATTTGACGATGATTAAAACGATCGTCGATTTTTATGTGTTGCAAGGTGGGTTTGTTGAAGAGGATTAAGCATAGTTATCATTATATCTATTAACTTTGTTAGCGGCCATAATCACTAAAATGTAGTAGCTCAGACTTGATCTGACAGTAACCGGTTTTGAAGAGGTGACTGTCAGTCGAAGTTTAAACGATAAACTTTTCCCGCCAGATTTGTTTGGCCTCAATTATAGTGGACCCATAAAACTAGACCAATGGAAGAGATAAATTAAGATATAATCCTAGCGGCCTAACGAGGAGCGAAGATGAGTATCAAACGTAGGAAATTTACGATAGCTGAAAAGGCTAAGATTGCACTGGAAGCAATGAAGGGTGAGCTGAGTGTTGCGCAAATCAGTTCTCGATACGAGGTTCATGCAACCCAGGTTAATCAGTGGAAAAGACAAGCCTTGCACCATTTGCCAGAAGCGTTCAGTGACAAGGCTGCGCAAGAGAGGAATAATCACGAAGAGGAGCTGGCAGAGCTGTATAGGCAAATAGGAAAACTCAATGTTGAAAATGAGTTTTTGAAAAAAAAATCTGAGATATTCGGTGGATAACCGAACCGCATTAATTGAGCCGAATTATCCAGGGCTGAGTATTCGTCAACAATGCGGATTGCTGGGAGTTAATCGTTCAAGCTTGTATTACAAACCTCAAGACGTAGACGAGGAGACATTGAGTTTATTGAGATTAATAGATGAGATTTACACCAAGTACCCGTTTTTTGGAACACGCAAAATGGTCAGTTATATAGAGCGTCACCATGCGCTGAGTATTGGTCGAGCCAGAGTGAGACGACTCTATCAAATACTAGGAATTGAAGCGGTTTGCCCAGGTCCGAATACCAGTAAACCTCATCCAGAAAATAAGATATACCCTTATTTACTGCGTGATGTTAAGGTTGTGAAACCTGATCAGGTATGGAGTACTGATATCACCTATCTGAGGTTAACAAAAGGGTTTGCCTATTTAGTTGCAGTGATGGATTGGTATAGCCGCTATGTCTTGGATTGGGAAATTAGTGTAAGCTTAGAGGCTGATTTCTGTGTTGATACATTAGAACGTGTTGTCGCCAAAGGAAAATGTGATATATTCAACACAGACCAGGGTTCGCAGTTTACCAGTCATGCTTTTGTGAATGTGCTTCAGCAGCATGAGATTGCCATTAGCATGGACGGTAAAGGTAGAGCATTAGATAATATTTTTGTGGAGCGTCTTTGGCGTTCTGTAAAATACGAATGTGTTTATTTGCACGAATGGGATTCTGTTAAGCAGATTCGACAGGGCATTAATGGTTATTTTGATTTTTATAACCATGAAAGACCCCATCAGTCTCTTGACGGTAAGACGCCTCATGAGGTTTATTTTTCATGAGTTTTAAGTAAAATGCCAACTGGATTTATATCTTAATTCCAGAAAAAATTGGTCTAGACAATTGACCCACTATAAATCAATGTTTGCATCGGAGTTCTTCCACAACACATTTTACCTTGATGGATGCCCCCATTAAGATAAAGAAATAATTTTTTCTACAAGTTTTTTAACACCAGCAAACACTTCTCCAATAGAGTTTGCCAACATATATGCAGGTGTGGTGACTACCTTATGTGAGTCATCAGTTATGATATCTGTTACAGGGCAGTTTTTATGATCATTTCCCATGGCGATCATGGCTTGAGCTGTATCAGGATCATTACCAATGGTCATGATGATATTGGGGCCATAAATTTTAGCAATCATTGCTGGAGCTATACATATAAAGCCTTGTGGTTTTTTGAGTGTCGCCATTTTCTTTGCGAAATTCAAAATCTCGGGGATTACATGATGATTGATGCCGGCTACCGCAAAATTACATAAATTTAATGCTGCTCCATACCCACCAACATATATTGCCGCATCGTAATCTTCTGGATTGGCAGTTGCAATATCTTTAATATCGCCTCTGGCAATTCTTGCGCTTTCTATTAGTACATTTCGTTTTTCATTTTTTATTGCCTCATTAGTGACATGGTTAACAACTCTAGCTTGCGGCGTAGAGGGAGCTAAGCAGCAGTATTTTGCTTTTGCTTGGTCAATTGCCAAAAGTGTTGAAACAGCTTCATGGATCTCGCTACCATCCATTACTCCACAGCCTGATAAGATAACCGCAATTTTTTTCATGTTTTCTCCGGTTTATTTAAGTTCAAAATAATTTTTTTCTCTTGTATTTAATTTGCGTATCGCGTTAAGCGATCCGCCAAACTCGCGAGACAGGCGCAGCACTTTGTAACTTAACATTCAGCAACGCAATATTTTTTGCAGTGGTGTCGGGGTTAAGGGCAAATAAATCATAGTTGCCATGTTCATTTAATTTAACCTTGCGCAACAAGGTTTCACCATCAGCTAATTTAACGAGGCAAATTTTGCTATCTAACTGCCGCATATTTTCATCTCGATATTGAATGCCGCCCACATAATCTTGAGGGTGATACATTGGCTCCATGCTGTTGTCGGTGAGCATCCAGGTAATTGCATCTTGCGCGTGATGTTTAAAGACGGTCATTTCTTGTTGAATGCGATCCGCTTCTGATTTATTACTCATCATATTGAGGAAAGGTAAATTGGCGACAGTCGCGTCGACATATTTTGGTGGTTCTTCTTCGCCACTGTAGAGCCAATCGACATTACAGCTGACATTACTGCCATGCAATTTGCTGATGATGCTATGAGCACCTTTGTGACTCAATCCGCTTGCCCGGCCTTGTTCCCATTGACGAATAGTGGATTCACCTTTACCACAGAAAGCCCCAAATTCTTCGATTGTCATACCGAGCATGTTGCGGATTTGTCGGAGACGATGCCCCCGCTCAATAGTTTCTTGTGAAATGACGCCTGTAGTTGTTTTTTCCATTATTTTTCCAAAAGTAGCGCTTTAATAGAAAATAATATTGACAAATTAGCTAAAAACCGCTATTTTTATTTCCTTAGTTTAGGTCTTAATTTTACCATCGTCAAGCCGATGTGCCTAGCAAGAACATAAGTGTTTCGGATTGGAGTACAGTGTAAGAGTAAAAAGAAGGAGTTGGCGAGCAACTCACAATAAAAGCAAATGCTTCGCTGGCTCAATTTTTTGGAGAAAACAAGATGTATCCCTTAATCGCCATACAGCAAACTAACTTTGAACAAGAACGTGATCGCTTAATCCATCGAGCGACGAAATTACAGTTGGCACTAGACCGCGTTGAGCGAGCAATCTTGACCAAGAGTTACTACGATCCAAGAATCGTGACCGCTCATTGTGGAGATCGCCATGTGTAAATACTGTGAGTTTAAACCGGGTAAGCAACCCTATTGTTTGTTTGGCAAAGAAATCTTAAACCATAATATTCCCTGGTGGCGCGAAGTGTGTGAGATTTTATACTTTAGTAAAAACACCAAGGCGTGGTTAGCGGGGCAAGTCGGTACAACGGTAGAGATTATCGATAGAATTCTCAATCGCGATTATTCGGAGCTAGGGTTTGAGCTGGGTGCTAAGATTTTGTATGAGCATGAAAGGGTAAATCCCGTTCCTTACATGATAACATTCGATTTTGAATAGAAGTTTATGAAAACAAAAGGTTATTTTTATTTTGAAATCGTTATTGGCATACAGTAGAGAGATTGTTTTTTTGCTCATAAATAGACCTATTTTGCAGGAAAACTTGATTTATCGGCATTTTAACGGCATAATGGATTTCTTTTATATGCCGATAAAGTGCTGTTATTATGCTGATAAAATTCGAACCCCATTATACTATTACACCTAAGATTGTAAATGGGTTGCTTCGCATTGAAACTGTCAAAGAAAAGGTTATTCATTTACCTTTGACGGCGATGGTTTTAAATTCGTTAAGAGAGACCGCTCGCCTCTATACTACCCATTATTCCACCATGATCGAAGGTAATCAGCTTAGTCCTGATCAGATTGAGGTCGTTCTTAAACATGAAGGGCATTTCCCGGGGCGGGAGAGAGATGAGTATGAAGTGAAAGGATACTATGCTGCTTTAACCCAGGTAGAACAGTGGGCGGCTGCTGGAACAATGACCAGTGAAAAAATGATCCAAACTTTACATGCCTTAGTGATGGCTGAAGGAAAGACAAGGGTTAAACCGACGGAATATCGGGATGGTCAAAATGTGATTCGTGACGGTCGAACCAAAGCTATTGTGTATCTACCACCTGAAGCGAAAGATGTGCCGAGTTTAATGAAAGGGATGCTAGAGTGGATTAGAAGCAGCAAAGAATTATCTTATCCTATTATTGCTGCGATCGCGCATTATCAGTTTGCTACTATTCATCCTTACTATGATGGTAATGGTAGGACCGCTAGATTGCTTACCACTTTAATTTTATATTTGGGCGGCTATGATTTAAAAGGACTTTATTCTTTAGAAGAATATTATGCGCGTAATCTGGGTGCTTATTACGAAGCTATTAGTGTTGGAGAATCGCATAATTATTATATGGGGCGAGCTGAAGCGGACATTACCCAGTGGATTGAATATTTTGTGGAGGGAATGGCTGTTTCATTTGAAAAGGTTATTGCTCGTATGATAGAAGCTAATGCAATAGGTTCTTCCGATCAAAGTATGCTATTAAGAAAGCTGGATCCGCGTCAACGCAAAGCCCTAGAATTATTTCAAGATTTTGAAGCGATTACTAGTCACCAAATCGGCGAGCTGTTTGGATTCAAGCCCCGTAGCAGTAGTCAAATTTGTCTTAAATGGGTAGGAGAGGGCTTTTTAGAAATAGTTGATTTATCCAAAAAAGGGCGAAAATATAGATTAGCCGATTTATATAAAGCCTTATTAAAAATATAGGCCACCCACAATAAATCTATTTTTTTAATTTAAAAACTAACCCTAACTGTTTGAATGTAAATAAAAATAATTTTATATTATTTGTCAGCGTGACGTTTGGCTAAGCGCTCCAAAACCGCTTTCAGCGCAGGGTCATCCATATCTTCGGCTAACGCTTGTAGGGTTTCGGCATTTTCGCTAGAAATATTGTGAAGAGCAGGCGAGCTTTTCTTGGCAACTCGTGGTTTGTCGAATAATTGAACTTTTCCTTTGATTTGGCGAATAGAGGCATAGCGGGGGTCTTGACGTAAATGGCGGAGCAAATCCATCGTTAACGCACGAATATGACTCATCCACACTGTGTTATCGACGCCGATAGTCAAAGCGCCATCTTCAAGATTAGCCGCCCAACAATGGGCATTTAGTGGTTCGGGTAAAAACGCTTTTAATTGGGCGGTCAGCGTTTGTAAGGCAGCCACTCTTTCTAAAATATCGTTTAAAATTTTATCGTTTTTGGCGATGGAATGTAAGTCGCGTTTTGCATTCATTCGCCTAGTATAACATTAGGTCTATCACTGATTAAATGCTGGATATTCATAATATTATAGTGAAAAATTTGTTATACTGCGTAGCATTTATTAAATGCTTTTATAGAGAAAGAATAGGAACACCCATGATCGTAAAATTGCTAACCCGTCTACTTGGTAGCCGTAATCAACGGTTACTTCAAACTTACGAAAAAAATGTACAATCTATCAATGCCTTAGAGCCGACGATTCAAGCGTTAACGGATATGGAGTTAAAAGCAAAAACAGCTGAATTTAAACAACGTTTAGCCAGTGGTGCTAAATTAGATAGTTTATTAATTGAAGCGTTTGCGGTGGTGCGAGAAACGGCACGACGCGTATTAAACATGCGTCATTTTGATGTGCAATTGATTGGTGGTATGGTGTTGCATCAAGGCAAGATTGCGGAAATGCGTACCGGTGAAGGTAAAACGTTGATGGGTACCTTAGCGGTTTATTTAAATGCGTTGACCGGCAAAGGCGTGCATTTGATTACCGTTAACGATTATTTGGCGAAGCGGGATGCGGCGTGGATGGCGCCCGTGTATGAATTTTTAGGTATGACGGTCGGGGTCATTTTAGCAGGCCAATCGGTGGAAGAAAAACGCCAAGCGTATCAAGCGGATGTGGTGTATGGTACTAATAATGAATTCGGTTTCGATTATTTGCGTGACAATATGGCGTTTAGTGTAAATGAAAAAGTACAGCGCGAATTGTATTATGCGGTCATCGATGAAGTGGATTCCATCTTGATTGATGAAGCACGGACACCTTTAATTATTTCCGGTGCCGCAGAAGATAGTTCTGGATTATACATCGCTTTGAATCGCATTCCCGCTCAATTGACTCGTGAAGTGACAGAAAAAGGTAATGATGGCGATTATTATGTGGATGAAAAAAATCGCAGTGTGTTTTTAACCGAAATCGGTCATCAACATGTTGAAGAATTATTAACGAAAGCCGGCTTACTAAAAGACAGTAAAAATTTATATGATGTCAGTAATATCAGTTTAATGCATCATTTGAATGCCGCTTTACGTGCACATGTTTGTTATCAGCGTGATGTGGATTATATTGTCGCGAATGGTGAAATAGTTATCGTCGATGAACATACGGGGCGAACGATGCCGGGGCGCCGTTGGTCAGATGGGTTACATCAAGCGGTAGAAGCGAAAGAAAAAGTTAAAATTCAAAATGAAAATGTTACGTTGGCATCGATTACCTTCCAAAATTATTTCCGATTATATAATAAATTGTCGGGCATGACCGGTACGGCTGATACCGAAGCTGCTGAATTTTGGCAAATCTATGCGTTAGAAGTGGTGGTGATCCCGACTAATAAACCCATGATTCGAAAAGATTTAGCTGATCAAATTTATGCGACCACGCAAGAAAAATTTGCAGCGGTGATAGAGGCGATTAAAGTAGCGCGTGAAAAAGGTCAGCCATGTTTAGTGGGTACCGCGTCGATTGAAACGTCAGAATATTTATCTGGCTTATTAAAAAAGGCTCACATAGAACATCAAGTATTAAAGGCTAAATTTCATGAAAAAGAAGCACAAATTATTGCAGAAGCCGGGCGTCCTGGTACCGTGACGATTGCCACCAATATGGCAGGTCGTGGTACGGATATTGTGTTAGGCGGTAATTTAGCCAGTGAATTAGCTGCTTTACCAGCCGATGCGAGTGAAGCGACCATCGCTACATTAAAACAAGATTGGCAACAACGTCATGAGCAAGTATTGGCAGCAGGTGGCTTACATATTATTGGTTCCGAGCGGCATGAATCAAGACGCATCGATAATCAATTACGTGGGCGTTCTGGTCGTCAAGGTGATCCCGGTAGTTCACGTTTCTATTTATCTTTACAAGATAATTTAATGCGTATTTTTGCTTCTGAACGCATGGCGGCGCTTATGCAACGTTTAGGTATGAAAGAAGGGGAGTCGATTGAGCATCCCTGGGTGAGTAAAGCGATTGAAGGTGCACAACGTAAAGTAGAAGGTCATAACTTTGATATTCGTAAACAATTATTAGAGTTCGATGATGTGGCGAATGATCAACGTAAAGTGGTATATGCGCAACGTACAGAATTGATGGCAGCAGATGATATTTCTGAAACGATCGCCGCTGTGCGCGAAGATGTCGTGAATCAAATTATTAATCAATATATCGCGCCTCACAGTTTAGCCGAGCAATGGGATATCGCCGGTTTAGAAAAACATGTAGCTGCTGAATTGGCGCTGTCACTTAATTTACAAGCTTGGCTAGAAGCCGATGATAGTCGTCATGAAGAAACGCTGCGCGCTTATGTTTTGCAAGCCGTCATGGATGAATATGCGAAGAAAGAACAGCAAGCGGGTGCTGCCTCGATGCGTCAGCTGGAAAAATCCATTATGTTGCAATCGTTAGATGCGCATTGGCGAGAACATTTGGCGGCGATGGATCATTTGCGCCAAGGGATTCATTTGCGTGGTTATGCGCAAAAAAATCCGAAACAAGAATACAAACGTGAAGCATTTGAAATGTTTGGCTCAATGTTAGAAGCGATCAAAACCGACGTCATTACGCTATTAACTAAAGTACAGTTATTAACAGAAGCGGATGTCGCTGCTTTAGAAGAACAACGTAAACGTGACGCAGCTTTTACCATGCAATATGAACATGCCGCTCCTGATGTGATCGGTAGTAATGAAACAGTGGCGCAAGAGGCACCTTTAACGCAACCGTATACGCGTCAGCAGCCGAAAGTCGGCCGTAATGAAACTTGTCCGTGTGGTAGTGGCAAAAAATATAAATATTGTCACGGGCAAGTTTAACGATCGGTGGATTGCATTGCTATTGCAGGCAGACACATAGGTCTGCCACTACAATTAATTAAATATTCTTGTAGGGGAACACCTGTGTGTGTTCCCGCGACGCTATCCCCCGAGCGAATTACAAAATACAATAGGTCAATTTGAAAGGAATATTGATATCCACTTGCTTAGGTTTATCGTGGATATCAGCTTCTCGAAAACGAATAGTGAGACGATGGCGACCAACGCTGATTTCAGGGAAGGCTTTTTCTTTCATGTCTAATTCGATGCAAAGTAATTGATAATTTAATTTAGGTTGCAGGTTCTCTTGATAAAAACCCTGTTTGGCTAAATGTACTTGTTCTTTGCCACTATAGCGAATTAACATCAAATAATTTTTTATGATATTGACGATAGGTTCTAATTCTTTTAGCCATACATTAAAATCTTGGTGCCGTTGATACGCGGGTTCATGTAGCCAGTAGTGATATAAAGGCGTATCAAAACAATTGCTGCCGCCTGGTCGAGCTAAGGCTAAGCAGATGGTATTAATAAATTCATTGCTACGTAAATCTTTAGAAAACTTGCCTTGTTGATTTTCTAAGATATAGATATGTTGTTGTAAACCCACACCGATTTCGGTTAATTTGCGGTGGTCGACTCCTTCGTGATCAATTAAACTTTGAAAATATTCTTTAATGCGCATTAATTCTTTGGTTAACTTGCCCCGGAAATCCGGTCGATCAAATAATTGCACCATTTCTACTAATAAGCATAATGCCGCACGGCTGTCATAGGGTTCAGTTTTATCAGCATGAAATTGAATTTGGCTTAACATCTGTTCAATACGCAAACAGAAACCAGCGAGTTCATTAAACGGTTGGGTAAAGATAATGGATTTACTGGCCATGAATGAGTACTTCACTTAAGTTTAAATATTTTTTATGCAGCTTATCTACTTGCGTGCTTAATTCTGCGCGATGGCCGCGATTATGAATGATATCATCGGCTTTGGCAAGGCACTCTCGCTTCATTTGTGCTTCTATCATGTTGTTTGCTAAGGTTATATCGATATTATCGCGTGCTAATAAGCGTTGTAGACGTATTTCAGCTCCGGCTTCAACCATTAGGATACGATCGTAGAGATGTTTGGGGGTATTTTCATCGAGTAAAGGGATGACCATGATGACGTAAGCGCTACTAGCTTGTTCAGCCTCTACTTGCATAGTTTCACGAATAAGAGGATGCAGTAACGTTTCTAACCATTTTCGATGATGAGGATCGGCAAAAATCAATTCGCGTAATGCAGTTCGATTTAATTGGCCATCATCTTGTACAATACTATTACCCCAGCGTTCTGTAATCGTGGCAAAAGCCGGCTGGCCCGGTTCTACGAGAGAGCGTGCGATGATATCGGCATCGACGATGTGGATATGATGCTGGGCAAATAATTCGGCTACCACGGATTTTCCGCTAGCGATGCCACCCGTTAATGCGACTTTCAACATATTCAAAAGGAGCCTGAAATAGAATAATACCAAGCTAAAATATTATTACCCCACACTAAGGCTATCCATCCTGACAATGCTAAGAAGGGTCCAAAAGGGATGGGGGTTAAACGCGATTGTTTTTTAACAAGCAACATTCCGCCACCAATCACAATACCGCTGATCGCTGCAATAATCACAACGACCGGCAGCGCTTGCCAACCGAGCCAGGCACCCATGGCGGCTAGTAATTTAAAATCGCCCTGACCCACCCCATCTCGATGCGTTAAACTTCTATATATCCATGCCACAAACCATAACGATAAATAACCCAGCATCGCACCGATAATGGCATCTTGCGTGGCTGTGAACATGCCGAAAATATTAACGAACAAACCTATCCAGAGCATCGGTAAAGTAAGATGATCGGGTAAAATATGATGTTCGATATCGATAAAAGTTAACGCTAATAAGGACCAAGTAAAGAGTAATGCTAAAATCAATTCCCAAGTGGCGAAAAAGTACCAAGCCAAAAATGCTGACAATAATGCTGTCAGCAATTCAACGACGGGGTAGCGCCAAGAAATTTTGGCATGGCAATAATAACAATGACCGCGCAAAACGATAAAACTCAGTAAGGGAATATTGTGCCACCATCGAATATTCTTTTTACATTTAGGGCAATGGGAGCGCGGGGTTTTTAAATTAAAGCGATTAGGTTGTTCGATAGGGGGTTTCGGTTGCTGTCCCAGATAATCCAAGCTATTGGTATGCCACAGTGTTTTTAACATGATAGGTAAACGATGAATCACAACATTAATAAAGCTACCGAAGATCAAGCCGAATAAACCCGTGGTGATCATCAAGGCAGTCGTATGCATTTCTAAATAACTTACTATAAACATTAAAACACCGATCCCATTTGGAAAATTGGTAAATACATGGCAATAACTAAGCCTCCTACTATAACACCAATAAACCCCATAATTAAAGGCTCTAATAATGAACTTAATCCATCTACCATCGTATCCACTTTTTCTTCATAATCCTCGGCAACTCTGTTTAACATTTGGTCAATTTTTCCCGTTTCTTCGCCAATGCTGATCATCTCCAACATCAAAGCGGGAAATAAGTGGGTTTCACGCAATACCAGATGCAGTTGACGTCCGCTGCTAATGGCTTGGCAAGCGTGAGTTAAGGCGCGTTCATACACTAAATTATTAGGCGTAGGTGCAACTAACCTCAATGCATTGACCATCGGTAATCCTGCGACAAAACTGATCGCTAAAGTGCGAGCAAAGCGAGCGATAATCGACATGACAAGCAATTTGCCAAAAATAGGCAATTTCAAACTCGCTTTGTCGACCCAGAAAGCCACAGTGGGAATGGTTCGTTTTGCTCCAATGAATAAACATAAAAAGATCATACCTATGCTGCTATACCATAACCACGATTGTTGAAGGGTAGTCGATAAGCTAAGTACTAAGCGAGTGAAGGCGGGTAGTTTTGCTCCGAAATTATTAAATAGTGTTTCAAATTGTGGAACGACTTTTACTAATAATACAATTGAAACTCCCACGGCGGCAATGATAACAGCGCTAGGGTAAAAGAGAGCTTTCTTAATTTTACGTTTTAACGTTTCATTTTTTTCTTGATATAACGCTACTCGCTCTAACATAATGGCTAGCGTGCCCGATTCTTCACCCACTTTAATTAAACTGCAAAATAACGGATTAAAATATCTAGGATAGGCGTTTAATACCTCACCTAATTTTTTACCTGTTTCTATTTCATCACGCAGATAGGTAATTAATTTTATTACGCGCGAATGAGTTGAACTTTTTATCATGATGGTTAAACTATCCACCATCGGGATTCCCGCTTGCAGCAGGGTTGTCAATTGACGTGCAAAGGCCGTGATATGCGCAGAGGTAATTGGCTTGTATTGCAAAATGGTTATTATCAGTGAGGGGCGATTAATTGATAGTGGCATAATGCCTTGTTGGCGTAATTGTAATTTTGCTAATTGCTTACTGGCTGAGAGGATTTCTCCACACATGATTTTGCCTTGTAGATTTTTTCCACGATACACAAACTGATAAAGTTTCGTTTTTCTATTAGGCAGCATAGTCTACTCGTTAATGATAAGTTAGCGTGTTGATTTCTTCTAAACTCGTAAGGCCGATTTTGACTTTCAAGAGGGCGGCACGGCGTAGCGATACCATCCCTTGTTTTATTGCACAAGCTTCTATCGCTAAAGAATTACCATCACCCATGATAATGTGTTGAATATCTTTATTGACCGTTAATACTTCATAAATACCAATCCGCCCTTTATAGCCATTGATACAATATTGACAACCTTTAGCTTGATAGAGAGTGATATCGGGTAATTCAGCTTCATCAAAACCCGCTTGAATTAATACTTCTTGGGTCAGTAAATATTTTTGTTTGCAACGTTCACATAAACGTCGCACTAGACGTTGAGCGATCACTAAGCAAACCGATGTAGCAATATTAAAGGGTGCTACTTTCATATTAATTAAGCGAGTTAAGGTTTCGGCCGCATTATTGGTATGAAGAGTAGAAAAAACTAAATGACCGGTTTGTGCCGCTTTAATCGCAATTTCCGCTGTTTCAGTATCGCGAATTTCACCTACCATAATAATGTCAGGATCTTGCCGTAAGAAAGCGCGTAAAGCAGTAGAAAAGTTTAATCCCGTTTTACTATTAACACTGACTTGATTGATCCCCGCTAAATAAATTTCAACCGGATCTTCGACGGTGGAAATATTTTTCTCTGCATCATTTAAAATATTTAAAGCAGTATATTGGGTCACCGTTTTTCCGCTACCGGTTGGACCGGTTACCAAAATCATGCCTTGCGAACGTTTAATGTTTTCTTCAAATATTTTTTTCTGCTCTGGTAAAAAACCTAATGCATCAATGCCAATGGCAGCGATAGTAGGATCGAGTACACGTAACACTACTTTTTCGCCAAAGAGAGTGGGGCAAGTATTGATACGAAAGTCAACAGCATGTTTAGAAGATAGGCTTATTTTAAAACGACCATCTTGCGGTAAGCGGCGCTCAGAAGTATCTAATCCTGCCATAACTTTTAAGCGAGCAACTAATCGGCCCGCTAATTTCACGGGTGGTTTAGTGATTTCATATAACACGCCATCATTGCGATAACGGATGCGAAATTCATGTTCATAAGGTTCAAAATGGATATCAGAAGCATGGCTATGAATGGCATCGATAATAATTTTATTGACAAAGCGTACTAGCGGTACATCTTTAGCGGCTATTTCTTCTTGTTCCGCTACTTCATATTCCGTTGCGGGTTCATTAATGTCGATAGAAGCTAAATCCGTATGAATTAATTCTTCAATACGAGTTAAAATGGATGAATCAGAAGGAGGGGTGTTAAATATTTTATGAATCAGATGTTGTAATTTGTCAAGCTCTACCACAATAGGTGCTATGGTTAAACCGGTATTAAATCGCAGTTCATTAAATATTTCGATACGAGTAGGATCAGCTAAAGCCAAAAATAAGGTATTATCCCGAATAAACAAAGGTAATAGTTGATGTTTTTTGATTACCTCAACTTCCATTATTTTCGGCGAATATTGACTGTCATAACTATTTAAATCAAAAAAAGGTAAACTAAAATCACTGGCTAAGGCTTGGGCAATTTGAATTGCGGATAAAAGATTTTGTTTTACTAAAAATGCGAGAAAAGGGGCATTTTGTTTTTTAGCTGTCTGTTGAGACTCTAGGAGGGTGGCTTCATCTAATAAATGATGCTGAGCTAAGCAGCGGGCGATACCGGTTAATATGACAGTTTCCACGTTTGCCTCCTTCAATAGACTTCTTGCCTAACTGCCATTGGCGGCAGATCTCTTCGCAAAATTTCCCTCAAAGTCCTCATGTATGTTCATATACACTGCGCCTTTTTCGGCAAATTTTGCTTTGACCTCTGCTCACCAATGATGGTTAGGCAAGAAGTCTCATCTTAGGGAGGCTTTTTTTTGGCATAAAAAAAGCCCCACAAGTTGGGGGCTTTTTGTGTAGAGACTAGAGACTTTTGCTCACCACGGATGGTTAGGCAAGAAGTCTACATAATATTAATTAGCACAACCACTGGGTAATAAATCCGTGTCAATACCATTAGTCGTGCCCGAAGCACAGGATAATTGACCAGTAGAAGCATTAATCGCAACATTCATCGTTTTACCGGCTAAATCGCTTGAGGCTTTAGCACCAAAAGTAACGACGAAAGTGGCAGTGGTGCCATCTTCAGAAACCGTAATGCCATTGACATATTTACCGCTAGTAGCGCTAAGACCTGCAGCGGCTACATTGGTGTTGACGCTACCGATACTGCCTGAGCGTTGGTAAAGTTCACCCAATGCCGCTTTCGCAGGATTAACTAAAATAATACCTTCAGCCGCTTGACTGCGAGCAGTGTATTTTTGATATTGGGGAATGGCGATGGCTGCTAAAATACCAATAATAGCCACCACAATCATTAATTCGATTAGGCTAAAGCCTTTTGATTTACGCATAGAACTCTCCTCTGATGTGTTTCACAAATATAACATAACAATCTTTGTATGTTGATGCAAGTTATAAATAGCCTCGTGAAAAAAAACCAATTATTTTGTATATTTAATATACTATTGACAATTAGGTAAGAAGTCTACTCAATAAAAGGGTGTAGGATTATAATTTTACTTTAAAATCCATCGCCATTTTTTTCGCAACTTTTACTTTTTTTAGATTAGGTCGATAATCTGGCATACCATTTTTATACGGTGGATATGCTTCGCCTTGAATCAACGGTAACATATAATCGCGACAAGCCTGGGTAATATGATAACCATCCTCGCTGATAAAATGGCGCGGTAATTCTTTAGTAAAGTTTGCTACGGTAGTGAGTGGTGTGGTACCCACTTCCCAGCGATAAGGGGATTGTTGAACCCGCTCAATGGTTAACATAATATCGGTTTCACCGGCCAAGGCGCGCTCTATCGCCGTTTGTCCAACGGCATACGCGTGATCAAGGTCAACTTGTGAAGCTAAGTGTCGAGCTGAGCGTTGCAAATAATTACATACCGCATAATGACATTTGAAATCAAGATTACGCTTAATGGTTTCGGCGATCACATGACCAGTGCCGCCTAAACGATGATGACCAAAAGCGTCAGTATTGCTAGATTCTATCACATGATGTTGAGCGATATTGCGAATACCTTCTGCGACGATAATCGCACAGTGACCATATTCCGCTATACAAGCATTTATTTTTTCAAACAATTGCACTTCATTATAAGGAATTTCCGGAAATAAAATAATATGAGGTGCATCGCCATCTTGTTCAGCGGCTAAGCCACCGGCTGCTGCGAGCCAGCCCGCATTGCGGCCCATTACTTCCATGATAAATACTTTAGTAGAAGTCGCAGCCATCGTCGCGACGTCTAAAGCCCCCTCGCGAATGGATGTCGCGATATATTTAGCGGCGGAACCGAAACCTGGGCAACTGTCAGTCATGACTAAATCATTATCGATCGTTTTTGGGATGCCGATGCAAATGAGTGGATAACCCATTTGTTGACTCATGGCTGAAATTTTTTGCGTCGTATCTTGTGAATCATTGCCGCCATTATAGAAAAAATAGCCAATATGATGCATACGGAAGACATCGATGATGCGTTCATATTCGGCTTGATGTTCCTCCAGGCTTTTTAATTTATAACGACAAGAACCAAAGGCCCCACCAGGCGTATATTTTAACGCGGCGATCGCCGCATCACTTTCTACACTCGTATCGATTAAATCTTCCATTAAGGCACCGACAATACCATTATGACCCGCGAATACTTTACCTATTTTATCGGCATGTTGGCGGGCTGTTTCTAATAAGCCACACGCACTGGCATTGATGACGGCGGTAACACCACCGGATTGAGCATAGAATGCATTTTTTTTACTCAAAATAAGGTTCCTTGCTAGCTGAAATGGCCCCTAGTATAAAATAGCTCAGCTAGAGAATCTAGCCTCAACTTAACAGACGAAACAGATAGCTGCTATGCTATAATGCGCCAAATTTTACTGATAGGAATTAGACAATATGAAAGTACATATTTTAGGGATTTGTGGCACATTTATGGCAGGTATTGCCACTATCGCTAAGCAACTAGGCCATGAAGTACGTGGCTGCGATGCCAATGTCTATCCTCCTATGTCAACGCAATTACAAGAACAAGGCATCGAATTAACCGAAGGGTATGGGGCGGCGCAATTAGATTACCAACCCGATATGGTGATCATCGGTAATACCATGAAACGGAGTATTGAAGTGGTCGAAGCGGTATTAAATCGCCATTTACCCTATATGTCAGGTCCACAATGGTTAGCTGAATATGTCTTGCAACAACATGATGTCTTAGCAGTAGCGGGAACTCATGGGAAAACGACCACTTCGAGTATGTTGGCGTGGATTTTAGAATGCAGTGGTAAAAATCCGGGATTTCTTATCGGTGGCGTGCCACAGAATTTTTCGGTTTCTGCGCGCGTAACCGATAGCGATTATTTCGTAATTGAAGCTGATGAATACGATAGTGCATTTTTCGATAAACGTTCCAAGTTCGTGCATTATCATCCGCGCACCTTGATTATGAATAATTTAGAATTTGACCATGCTGATATTTTTGTCGATTTAGCCGCGATCCAAAAACAATTCCATCAATTGGTGCGAACAGTACCTGGGGAAGGACAAATTATTATGCCCGCTAATGAGCCAGCATTAGCGGAAGTCATCGAGCAAGGTTGTTGGACGCCGATTCAATATGTGGGTAGCGAATGGCAAGCCGAATTAGTGGTGGCTGACGGTAGTGAGTTTCATGTCTTACACCAAAAAAAATGTATGGGCACTGTGCGCTGGAATTTATTAGGTAATCATAATGTCGCGAATGCCTTAGCTGCGATTGCGGCGAGTGTAGCCATTGGCATTACAACTGAGCAAGCGATTGCTGCCTTAGCGACCTTTGCGAATGTTAAACGGCGTATGGAATTAAAAGGTGTCATTAACAATATTACTATCTATGATGACTTTGCTCATCATCCTACTGCTATCGCGACGACATTGGCGGGGTTGCGCGCTAAAGTCGGCAAACAACGGATTATTGCTGTGGCAGAATTAGGTTCGTATACGATGCGCTTAGGTAGCTATCAACAACAATTGCCGGATAGTTTTGCGGAGGCCGATCGCGCCATTTTATATGTTCCGAGCGATGCGAATTGGGATGTCGAGGCATTAGCTAGCCCACGGATTAACGTTTTGCATGAGGTGGATGCGATTGTGCAACAAGTGGTAAAGGAAGCCCAATCGGGTGATATCGTATTAGTGATGAGTAATCGAGGCTTTGGTGGTATTCACCATAAATTACTGCAACAATTGGCTTAAAGATTTATTATTGCAAGAAGTCCATTAATTGATATCGACCACAAAGTGGGATTGTGCCGTTATGATCGGTTGATAATCATGCAGGTTTTGCTTGAAGGTTAAGAGGCTATACAATCCTGCCACGACGAAAAAACTTACCGCGATACATAACAAAAATTTTCCTTTTGGCAATTGCGGCACGAGTCGGCGTTGATACGATAAGATAGTAAAACACACGGCAGCTCCGCCTAACAATAATCCTCCTAATATGTCGGTTAACCAATGCATGCCTAAATATAAACGCGAAGTACCGACTAGTAAGACAAATAAGGTAGCAATGGCATAGGGCCAATGTTTACTGTATTCCGATAATTGACGCGCAAATAAATAAGCGGTAAAGCCCCAAAAACCGCTAGCAAACGTGACATGACCGCTAGGAAAGGAAAAATCAGTTGGTCCAGCGATTAAACCCATCGGCCGGATAGAGTGAGTTAATTCTTTCGCTAGCCATGCGACGATAATTAAACTTATTAACAAGGCGGCATAATGAGCAGCCGTTCGCCAGTATTTGTTAATGATCAAATAACTACAAACGATCGCTAATACCGGTAATAAAACTATTTTTTCACCGAGTAGGCTGATAAGGATAAAGATTCTATCGAGACTCAGGTGGCGTAATTCCATGAAGCTGACATGGCTAGAATAATTAATCGTTTGAATACCGAGTTTAAACCAGACAACTATTAACAATAGGGCGAAGAGGCCGCTTAAGACGAAAGTCCAAATCAATAAATTTAATTGATGATGAGAATGAGGTTCGTTGGGATCGGTTAACCATTGTTTCCAGCCGTGTGCTTGCATAACTTTCCAACCTTTTTCTAATTTATTATCGATCAATCTATATAGCTTAAGTAATAAATTACGAAATACCACATAGAGTATCGAGACGATGATTAGAGAGACTAGCGCATGAAAAAATAGATGTCCAGCTTTATGTGGGGAAATATGTAAAGCTCCTGCACCGACTAAGACACCGGGCAATAAATAACCGGGTGCCCATAATAGAGCAGAGCCAATATTCGCGATAAAGAAGCGAGTCGGTTGTAAATTTAACATGCCTGAAATGATCGGCATGGTAGGGCGCAATGGTCCTAAGAAACGACCTAGAAATACACTCTTACCACCATGTTTAGCAAAGAATTTTTCTCCTTTGTCGAGTAAACCTGTGAAGCGTGAAAAAGGCCAAATCTTACGAATAGCGACATGGTAATGATAACCTAGATAATAACTGATGGCATCACCGCTGACGGCACCCAAGATGGCGGCAATAAATGTCTCTATACCCGATAAGACACCGACACCGACGAGACTACCGATAGCAATTAACATGACAGAACCCGGAATGAATAAGCCGACGATCGCAAGCGACTCAGTAAAGGCAACGAGGAAAGTGACTAAGCCCGCCCAAGCTTGATGATGTCTAACCCATTGTAAAATATGCGGGATGATATCGTGCATCAGTTCACTACCGCGCCTTGAGCTTGTGCATCGGCATGGTAAGAAGAACGTACCATGGGCCCACTGGCTACATTATTAAAACCTATTTTCTTGGCGAGTACTGCAAATTCAGCAAATTCTTCGGGAGTGACATAACGATCGATTGGCATATGATAAGCGCTAGGTTGTAAATATTGTCCTATCGTGACCATGTCAACTTGATGTGCTCGTAAATCCAGTAATACTTGTTCTACTTCTTCATCCGTTTCACCTAAGCCTAGCATAATACCCGATTTAGTCGGGATATGGGGATGGCGTTGCTTAAAGGTTTCCAATAAGGTTAGCGACCATTTATAGTCTGAGCCGGGGCGAGCAATTTTATATAAACGGGGAACCGTTTCAATATTGTGATTGAAGACATCGGGTAAAGCGGTGGCTAAAGCAGCCAACGCTTTTTCCATCCGGCCACGAAAATCGGGCACCAATATTTCAACTTTAATGTCGGGGACTTGAGCGCGGGTCGCCGTGATGCACTCGGCAAAATGATTAGCGCCGCCATCCCGTAAATCATCGCGATCGACTGAAGTGATGACAATATATTTCAAACCCATTTGGGCGACGGTGCTAGCTAAATGATGCGGTTCCTCACTATCGAGAGCGTCGGGGCGCCCATGAGCGACATCGCAAAAACTACAACGTCGTGTACACTTGTCACCCATGACCATAAAAGTCGCAATACCCTTGCCGAAGCATTCCGCCAAGTTAGGGCAAGAAGCTTCTTCACAAACCGTATGTAACTTATTGTCACGTAATTGTTTTTTTAATTTAGCAGAATTGGCGCTAGATTTTAAATCGATACGAATCCAATCAGGTTTGCGTAAATAATGACCGGTTTTTTCAATTTTGACAGGAATACGGGCAAGTTTATCTTTGGCTCGTTGTTTAGGGTTCGCTTCAGTGACATTCGTCATAATTTCCTCTTAATTAAAACCCTTAATCTCTTATGCACAATTTGCCACTCATGGACATTTCGAAAGAAACCTATTATACCAATTTGACCGCGACCTGCCACCTTTAAGAGGGAAAACAATAGTTCATTATGAAAATAAATCTTCTTCGATTAAACCACCTTGTAAGACATAGAAATCGACGATCGTTTTAATCATCGTCAAATTAATTGGTTTGGCAATAATATCTTTCACACCTTGATCGGTAATTTGTTCTTTCTCTTCTTCCGACACATGGGCGGTGATCGCCACAATCGGTGTGTCATTGCCATACTGTTGTTGATAATATTTAATGAAATCTAAACCGGTACCATCGGGTAAACTCATGTCAGTCAAAACCAAATCATGTTTTTCCGTTAATTTCTGTTTCGCATCATTGACCGAAAAAGCACTGATGATTTCACAGTTATAAGCGCTTTTTAACATATGTTGCAAAACTTTGTGCGCTAATGGTTCATCTTCCAAAATAAATATCTTAATCAAGCTATCGGGAGATTTTATCCAATGAAGAGGATTTTTTTGCTCTGGTAAATATGTGGCATAATACTCGTAAGTGGGGCGAGTAACAGGCGTCGTTTCTTCAACGGGGAAGATAACCGTAAAACACGAACCTTTACTTATTTCACTTTTTATTTGTATATCACCACCTAATACTTCCATCATTTTATAAGAAATCGATAAGTCTAACCCACATGTCGTAAAATCGACATTGTTAGAGCGTTCAAATAATTTAAATAACCGAGGCAATAATTCTGTGCGAATCCCTTGGCCAGTATCTTTTATTTTGATAACTAATTTATCTTTGGCTAATTTTATATTAATTGTAATCTTTCCTGTGGTCGTATAGCGTAGAGCATTGGATAAGATATTATCCAATACTTGTGATAAAAAATGAGTGCCACCCTTTAACCAATCGGGGATCGTTGCATCGTAATAAAATTCAAACTGTAATTGTTTTGCTTCAGCTAATTGACGGTATTCCTTCACGAAACGTTGGAAATATTCATGAGGTTTGAATTTACTAAGGCAGACTTGCAGAGTTTCATCTTCTAAATCAACATAGTCATGAAATCGATTCAGTAAAGGCATAAATTTTTCAGCACCCGCGTTGATTAGTGATAGATAATCTTGTTGTTCAATTGATAATGGTGTGGCTCCTAATAGTTCCATTGCTCCATTGATAAGTGATAGAGGGCTTCGCATTAACCGACTAATATCTAAAATGAATCGAGATTTATTTTCATTTGTCTCTTTAAGGAGGTTTTCATACGCTGCCTCAAGTTGCTGCTGAATTTTTTTCAATGGTGTGATATCGGTTGAAATACCAACTACGCCAATTATATTACCTTTTGAATCTTTTAACGGTACCCGCGAAGACATGTAATAAATAGGTTCGTTATTATGATTATAGATTAAGGGTTCTGCAACATTGTACATAGCTTTACCGGTGCGCATCACTTCATTATCATCATGTTGAAAAGAGTAACCTTGTTCTTTCCAGTGAGCTAAGTCAGTCATTTGTTGATAATTTAAACCAGGACATTGTTCGCGCGGCAAACCGAACATTTTTGCTACATTATCATTGCAGCCCAATAAAATATTATCGCGGCTTAGCCAGTAAACATTATTCGGCATACAGGCGATAATGCTTTCATAATAATTTTTTAAATTAGTAACATATTCTTCGACGCTTCCTTGAGTGAATTCTTGCCCCATAATTTTTTGGCTTAAATCTGCTAAAAATGTTAATTGTTCTTGGTCGCGAATCACCGCTTCACGATTTTTAGTAAGTAATTCATGGATAAATTGAGTTTCCGATACTTGATTAGAAATGCCTAAGGTTCCTATGATATGATCATTGTTATTTCGCAAAGGAATTTTTAGTGAAATAACATTGAGAATAGAACCATTAGCAATTTGACTGCTTTCCAACCAATATTTAGCATTGCCTGATTGGATGACTTCGCGGTCATGCATTTGATAAACAGCGGCTTGATCATGCCAGGGTAAATCAAAGTCTGTTTTGCCCACAATTTCGCTAGCTGAATTAAGTCCAGCCATAACCGCCATATTGTCATTACACCCTAAATATTGACCATTCTGGTCTTTCCAGTAAACATTGCCTGGCATGTGAGCAATGATATCTTTAATGAAATTGGGTTGTTCTTGAATATCTCCAAAGAATTTTTTTCCCAATAAAATACAGTGATTTGATTGGGGATTAATGAAGCTACTCCATGTCAAATTGTGGTTTTTATCTATATACTGGTGGCCTCCACCATTTTTTATACTAGCCTGCACTATTTCAATCAGTTGGTGTTCGATTGATTTGAGTTTCAAGAAATTTGATTTAAAAAATAGACGTTTTGGCAAAGAAAAATATTGTTGAGCGAGCATATTACTGCTTAGAATTTTACCGCTTTTATTTAAAATTAGGATAATAACATCAATCTGTTGGGCAATTTGTTGGTAGTCAGATAATTTCGACATAATATTAATCATCAGGTTTATTATTACATAAGCTATAATAGCATCGAAAAATATTATTACAAATGGTGCAATTAGGATTTACTCAGTGGCTTCTTTAGAAATAGGTTAGCTACTAAGTGAGTGGCTAATCGTTCTTGAAGTCTAATTAATGAACAGCCTAAAATAGGGGGGTAACCATAAGTTCAACAACTTGAACTTCCAGCCCATGGATTAAATTAACGGTTAAAAGTAAAATGCTTCTTCACCAATGAAGAGGATAGAATAATGACTAACGAAGAAGCCAGCAAGTTTGCACTTGATTCTTTTGTCACTGCTTTCGAAGCAGGCAATGAATCTATAATCGATCGATATTTTGCTGCCGACTTGGAATTCCGTAACCATTCGGTTGCCAAGAACTATACGTTGCAGCAAATAAAATTGAGCGTACTTGAGGTACAGAAAAAATACCGAAATTTAACCAGTGAAATAAAGGATGTGATTGTCGAAGATCATTCCATTGCTTTTAGGGTTGAGCAACAGGCATTTTTTGTGCCCGATGATGAATATGTCCATATGGATGTCATGAATTTATATAAACTCGTTGATGGCAAAGTCAAAGAGTGGCGTTTGTGGTTTAGTCAATATGTCGATTTAAGTAAAGTATAAACCATGACGACACTCGATCAAATGCGAGCCTTTGTGGCTGTGGTAGAAGCAGGAAGTTTTACCGCTGCTGCACTGCAATTCGATATCTCGGTGACAGCGATGAGCAAGAAAGTTTCTCTGTTAGAGAAATCATTAAATACGCGATTGTTGATGCGAACGCCGCGCTTGATTACCATGACAGATATCGGTCAAAAATATTATGCTCAATGTAAAAAAATATTGCATGAATATACGCTGAGTAACTTGCTGATTGAAGATACCTATAATCATTTAAGCGACACATTAAATATCGTTTGTCAGCGAGAAGTGGCGCAACAATTGGTTTATCCGAGTATGGCCCTGTTTTTAGAGCGATATCCCCATATGGTAACGAATGTCACGACTAAAAAAGAAATATCCGGTATTACGCTGAATGATTATGACATTGCGATCGGCTATGAAAATTCGAATATTTTTAATGATTGGTGTAGCCGTAAGATAGGCAAGCTATTATTGTATTATCCCAGCATTAAACCATTGCCCTTAAAAATAAAGGCTTATATAGATTATTTAGCTAAACACTGATATGTGAAAGGGTGCCGGTGCGAAACTTATATTTGTTCATTGATAACTCCGCTGTATAGTTTATAGTATGGTGGTATTTAAATAGGAGATAAAAGTGAAGTTTAAGTTAATTAGTTTGCTGCTTTTAACTCTCAGTATTGGGGTTCCATATTTGGCGCAAGCCAATAGTATCTCTACCCTGCAAGGGTCATTAGCTAAGCTAGAATCTTCTTTTGGTGGACGAATCGGTGTTTATGCAATTAATACGGCTAATAATGAAACGGTTTCCTATCGCTTTAATGAGCGATTTCCATTGTGTAGTACTGCAAAAGCGATGGTATGTGCGGCTATATTAAAAAAGAGTATGAAAAATCCTGATTTACTGCAAAAAAATATTAAGTATACAAAGAAAGAACTTGTGGCTTGGTCGCCGATCACTGAAAAACATGTGCCAAATGGAATGACAATTTCAGCGTTATGCGCCGCGGCGCTTGATTATACGGATAATACCGCGATGAATTTACTAATCAAACAATTAGGGAAGCCACAAACGGTAACTCAATTTGCACGTTCAATCGGCGATAACAAATTTAGCTTGGTTCGTTGGGAGCCAGAATTAAATACGGCCATTCCTGGCGATATGCGCGATACCACTACGCCAATGGCGATGGCAAAAAGTCTACAAAAGTTAACGTTTGGAAATGTATTGGGAGTAACTCAGCGTGAACAATTACAGACATGGCTTAAACAAAATACGACAGGCGATACACGGATCCGCGCAGGCGTGCCCCAAGGTTGGGTCGTCGGTGATAAAACGGGAACGGGTGCTTATGGTACCAATAATGATATTGCGATTATTTGGCCACCCAAATGTCTTCCGATTGTCATAGCAATTTATACTACCCAAAGAAATCCTAAGGCAATTCCTAATGATGAAGTTATTGCTGCTGTAACTCGAATCGTGCTAAGTAAACTGGCGCCAACTGAGCAGTGCGCTAATTAAACGGGAAAATTTCAGTGTTGATCTTTTCATATAGCCGAGTTAAAGTTTGACCATAACTGACTAGTTATGGAGGTGTTCTATGGATACTTGGCAATTACAAGACGCAAAATCGCGTTTCAGTCAAATGATACAACAAACATTACACGATGGCCCACAAGCCATTACACTTAGGAATAAACCAGTAGTGGTAGTGATGTCAATTAAAGAATACGAGCAGTTAATTGCGTCTAAGCTCTCGTTGGTTGATTTGCTGGCACAGTCACCCTTTAAAGGTTTGGATATGGAATTTAAACGTGATAAATCACCAAACAGAAAGACTACATTATGAGTTATTTGCTGGTGGATATTATAAACTATTTTAGCATCGAAGAATATTATTACAAATGGTGCCATTAGGATTTAAGTGACGACTTCTTTAAAAATAAGTTAGCGACCAAGTGGGTGGCTAATCGTTCTTGCACTTCCAATAGATCGATATCGGTTATCCAATCTTGCATTTGGCACATACGCATATCACGATAACCGCAAGGATTGATGCGTTGATAGGGGGCTAAATCCATAGCGACATTTAAGGCTAAGCCATGGTAAGTACAGCCTTGTTTCACTCGTAGACCCAACGAACAGATTTTTGCACCATCGACATAAACACCCGGCGCGTCACAGCGAGTGTGAGCGCTAATCGCGTAGTCAGCTAAACAATCCATCACACTTTTTTCTATATTCGCCACAAATTGCTTAATACCGATTTTTTGTTGTTTTAAATCGCAGAGTAAATAAGCAACTAATTGTCCAGGGCCATGATAAGTGACTTGTCCACCGCGGTCGGTTTCTACCACCGAAATATCACCCGCATCTAAAATATGCTGCGCTTCGCCGGCGTAGCCTTGGGTGAAGACTGGAGGGTGTTGGACCAGCCAAATTTCATCTTCAAACGGCTTACGCGAAAAGCGATCTGCTTCGTTAAAAATTCGCTCACAGTCCTCATGTATGTTGCTATACACTGCGGCTGTTCGCTCATTTTTGCCTTGCATCTCATCTTTTGGCGTAAGCCTTTCATCAAATTTACGCGAAAAGCGATCTGCTTCGTTACAATCTTGCCGAGCAATGCGATCGGCGATGCGTTGCTGAGTAAACTCGTGCATCGTTTGCCAAGTGATTAAATAATCTTGTAAGCCTAATAATTTAATTTGCATCGATTATAAAGCCATGAGTACGAGAGGGTGTTGAGTTAATTGCTGATAAAGCCCATCGATTTGTTCTCTGGATTCGGCATGGACCGATACTGTTAAAGAAAGGTATTTGTTTTCTTTACTGTGACGCGTGCGGCAATTTTCTTGCATGACGGTTGGAAAATGCTGTTGCACAATAGCCAACATCTCTGCAACAAAATTATCGGTATCGGCGCGTCCCATGACTTTGACATCAATATCACATGGATAGATTAGGGTAGGGGGCGGGGATTCTAGTTTAGGCATAAGATTGCTTTACTTGTTGAAATAGATGATAAACTTTTTCCCATACGGGACCAACTTTCCCGCTACCCACTTTTGTATGATCGATGTTGATGATGGGGGCGACTTCTTTGGTGGAACTGCTGATCCACACTTCGTCAGCTTCTAATAAGCTGGCTAAACCAAAAGCACATTCTTTTATTTCATAATCCGTTTGCTGCAAGATCTCTAAAATAAGATTGCGAGTAATCCCACCTAGAATGCGATGATCGCTAGGATGGGTGAAAACTTGTTTATTCTTAACCATAAAGACATTGCTAGTCGAACCTTCGGTGACAATACCTTGATTAATTAAAATAGCTTCATCGAAGCCCGCTTGTTTCGCTTGTTGTTTCGCTAACACATTCGGCATCAATCCTGTCATTTTTAAATAACAATCATGACGTCTTTTATCTTCAGTCGTCATGGCACTTAAACCGACGCGCAAGCGTTCATAAGTCCAAGGTAGTAAAGGTGTGATTTGCACAAAGATGGTCGGTTTAATGGGTAATTCAGGAAAGTCGTGTGTTCGCGAAGTGCTAGCGCCTCGAGTGACTTGTAAATAAATTTGGTAATGCCCGGGTGTTTGTTCGGCTAATAAAGTGTCGAAGATGTGTTGCCAATCTTGCCATTGCATGGCTATATCAATTTGCAATACGCGCAAGCCATTGTTTAAGCGTTCAATATGTTCTTGCACACGAAAGGGTTTTTTATCATAGGCGGGGATCACTTCATATAAAGCATCGGCAAATAAAAAGCCGCGATCTAATACAGAAATTTTTGCATCGGCAATCGGTATGTAGTCACCATTGAGATATACGATAGACATAGATCCTCTACTCGTTACTGACAGTTTGGAAAGCAGTCTATTAACTCAAACCGACGTTGTATCGGTTTGAGTCGTTAATCAATAGGATTTAAAAAATTGCAGCAATCCAATCAGTCAAGCGTCGGAACATGCCACCTTTAGCATCATCTTGCAGTGCAACTAATGGCGTGGTCATAATGACTTTATCTTTAATCGTAATGGTCACTTGTCCTAATACTTGGCCTTTTTGGACTGGGGCTTTCACGCTTTTTGGTGCATCCATCGACGCTTTCATATCTTTGTAAGCATTCGTTGGAATCGTCACATTCAAAGGTTTTTCAGCGCCAATGCTGACATATTTATTTTCACCACCATAGACACGTACTTGAGCGATCGCTTGGTTAGCATCATATAGTTTAGTGGTGGTAAAGAAATGGAATCCATAACGTAATAACGCTTGCGCATCATTGTTACGTGCCGCTTCAGAGGGCGTGCCTAACACGACAGCGATTAAACGCGTATTATTTTGTAACGCTGAGGCGATTAAGCAATAACCGGCAGCATCGGTGTGACCCGTTTTCATACCATCGACACCTTCATCACGCCATAATAAGCTGACACGATTAGGTTGTTTAATGCCATTATAGGTAAACCATTTTTCACCAAAGAAATGATAGTACTGAGGGTAATCTGACACGATAGCGCGCGCTAAAGTACCCAAATCACGAGCCGTCGAGAAATGATCGGGGTTAGGTAATCCGGTTGCATCCATGAAATGCGTATTAGCCATGCCTAAAGCACTCGCTTGTTGATTCATGATTTGTACAAACGCATCTTCTGTGCCGCCAATAAATTGCGATAACGCCGTAGATGCATCATTACCGGATACAACCACAACACCTTGAATTAAATCTTGTACGGATATTTGTGAACCCGGTTTAATGAACATGCGTGAACCACCGGTGCGCCAAGCATCATCGCTGATGGGCACTAAAGTATCGAGCTGCAAACGGCCGCTGGCTAAATCTTTAAAGGTAATATAAATCGTCATCAATTTAGTTAAACTTGCTGGTGGGTGATGGATATCGGCATCTTTTTCGGCAATCACATTACCGCTGGAGGCATCGATAAGAATATAAGAAGTGGCATCAATATCAGGAGCAGAAGGGATAAAATAATCCGCATATAATTGTTTTAACGCAATCGCGGGATCGACATTATTGGTGGGTGTACTTGCTGCACCATTATTCGTCGTCAAAGGGACGGCAGCGGGAGTTGTGGCGGCTGGAGCATTGCCAGCAGCGGGCGGTAATGCTAATGCCATTTGGTCAGCATAACTATTTTGAATAAAAACTAATGCTGTCAAATTACATAATAAGGCAATAATGCGTAAGCTTTTCATCGTTTTTTCTCTCCCTTCTAAAAACGCCAAATGTATCATATCTACTGGACGACTGCAAAAGCATCTCCAAAGCCGGCACGCTTATAACGAGCGGTTAACATATCAGTGCGGCTAACTGAATCGATTGGACCTACTTGGACTTTGTAAAGTTCTTGACCATTGTGTGATGCGGTTACTAAATGTACAGGATCTTTACCCATTTTCTGTACTTTTGCTGCCAAGACTTGAGCGGATGGACGGCTTGCATAAGCGCCTAATTGTAAGTAAATATGGGCTTTACGCGGGGTAGCGTAAGTGACACTGGTAGGTGCTTTACTGAAGATTTTAACTTGTTTAGCCGTTAACGCTTCGACTTCTACTAAGGCTGTGCCATGTTGCAACATATTGAGTTTTTTGGCGGCGACATAGGATAAATCGATGATGCGATTAGCGACGAAAGGACCGCGATCATTGACTTTGACAATGATTTGTCGACCATTTTCTAAATTAGTGACTCGTACAAACGTAGGTAATGGTAAGACTTTATTGGCTGCCGTCATGGCAAACATATTGTACGTTTCACGATCAGAGGTTAATTGTTTATGGAATTTAATACCATACCACGACGCGATACCGCGTTGTTTATAACCGACGGCGCTTTTTAAGACATAATAACGATGATGATCGACGACGTAAGAATGCTGATTACCATATTTGCTGTGAGGTTCATTATCAGGCTGAGCATTAGGAATCTTATTGACATCGACTTGTTCATAGCCAGGAGGTGGGCCATCTTCCGTCGTGGATAAATTACTACTACAGCTAGTCAATAAGCCTAATAAAAAACTCATGACTAGGAAAATCAGGCAATTTTTCATGCTCACATCCTACCATGAGAGCATCATTTTAGCAATTTGAAAAAGCCTTATTTACCGCTGGGTTGATTATAAGCTTGTTCAATTGCTTGGGCTAATTGCGTGACAGCCAAGGCATATAAGGCACTGGTATTATAACGAGTAATTACGTAGAAATTATGGAAGCCTAGCCAATATTGTTGATCACCTTGCGCATTGATTTGGACATTAAAAAATATAGCCTTGGTGGTGGGGTTAACGCTTGTATTGGTTGTCGTGATGCCATAATGAGCCAATTCGTTCAAGGTTAATTGGGGCTTGGTCGATTGATTGGGTAAGGTTTTGTAGTCATCGCCGACTAATGTTGCTGTGCTGACAGTCGGTTGATCCATTTGCCAACCATAGGAACTTAAATAATTGGCGACACTGGCGATGATATCATCGATATTATCGAATAAGTCAATTTTACCGGTTTTATCATAATCAACGGCATATGCACGATAAGAGCTCGGCATAAATTGTGGTTGACCGACGGCACCAGCATAAGAGCCTAATACTTTTTTCGCATCCCATCCTTGTTCGCGTGCCAATAATAAAAATTGTGTTAATTCATTGCGGAAAAAATCTTGACGAGGAGGATAATCAAAACCTAAAGTTGCCAAAGTATTCAATACCGGATAAGTACCACGGTTAGTACCGTAGTGAGTTTCGACACCGATAATAGCGACAATGACACTGACAGGAACATTATAATCATTACTGATTTTCGTTAATACTTTTTCATGAGCGTGCCAAAAGGCGACACCGCCTGCGATGCGTTGCGGAGTTAAAAAATGTTCACGGTAAATATACCACGGTTGTGCTTCATAAGGTTTTTTCATCGCATCGATGAGTTCAGGGCGTAAAGTTAAATTATTAAATAAACCTTCTACATCAGTTTGTTTAAAATGATATTTTTGTACTAATTCTTGAATATAACTTTGAACATCGGGACGAGTAGCAAAATTATCATCTGCTTGTGCGACGAAAGTGAATATCCACAATACTAATAATAGCAATAATCTAACCATCTATTGATCCTTTAAGAAACTAAGCGTCGATGGGTGCTAATCGACATTAATATTCCCATGCCTACCAGTAAAGTGACCACCGAAGTGCCCCCATAACTTAATAACGGCAAGGGTAATCCTACCACAGGCAGTATGCCAGAAACCATACCTATGTTAACAAAAACCGATAAAAAGAAAGTTAAGCCTAAGCTACCGGCTAACAAGCGAGTAAAATTATCATAAGCATGATAGGCAATGTATAAACTGCGATAAGCGACTAGCGCATAGAGGCTGATTAAGACGATGCTACCGACTAAGCCGAATTCTTCACCTAATACGGAAAAAATAAAATCGGTAGAATGTTCAGGCAAAAAATCTAATTGTGATTGAGTTCCCTGCATCCAGCCTTTCCCTAATAATCCGCCGGAGCCAATAGCAATTTTTGATTGAATAATGTGATAACCGCTACCTAAAGGGTCGCGTTCTGGATTTAAGAAAGTTAATACGCGTTCTTTTTGATAATCATGCATGAAATACCACGCCAAGGGTAAACACGCTAGAGTTAGTGTTGCGCTAAAAGTGATGATGCGCCAACTCAAACCCGCTAATAAAATGATGGTTGCACCGGAGATCGCTACGACAATAGCTGTACCTAAATCAGGTTGCTTGGCGATCAAGCCGATCGGAATTAATAACAAAATGCTAGCTACCAGCAGATGGCGTTTTTTGGGCGGCAAGTGGTGTTCACCTAAATACCAAGCGATCATCATCGGTAAAGCTAATTTCATTAATTCTGATGGCTGGAAGCGAAATAAACCTAAATTGAGCCAACGTTGCGCGCCTTTACCCGTATGGCCCGCGACTAATACTGCGACTAATAATAAAAGACTTAAGGCAAAAAACCAGGGAGTCCAAATTTTTAAACGATTAGGATGAATTTGTGCAATGAGAAACATTAAGACAAAAGCCATGATAAAACGAATTAATTGTTGCACCACGACCATATAATTTTCACCAGCCGAACTAAACAAAATAGTGAGGCCGACGATGATAATTAAAATAAGACCGGTGAATAGCGGAAAATCGATATGCAAGCGCTCCCAAATACTCAACTGTGCATGACCTAAACGACGAGCCGGAAATAAACGTTGGAAGAGGGTAGTATTATCAAAAGCCATCTTATTTACTCGCAGGGGGTGGTTGCGTGACAGTTGCTGCGCTAGAAGGCGCAGGAGTGTCACTATCAAATAAATGTTTTTCATTAATTAAATAATAATCCATGACTTTACGTGCCACGCTGGCCGCATACGCTTCATTCTGAATGGCAACGGCTACCACGATTTTAGGGTTTTTTACCGGTGCAAAAGCAATAAACATCGAGTTATCGCGTAAGCGGGCTTGGACTTGAGAAGCGACATATTTTTGATTATCCGCCACATCAAATAATTGCGCAGTTCCGGTTTTTGCGGCAACCGTATAAGCCGGATCGCCGAACCGATAACCGGTACCATTGGCAGAAGCGATCACATCCACCATGCCTTGAATCACGGTATCCCATGCCGATTGGCGTAATACTACGGGCGCTTTTTCAATCGGTGGATTTTCCACTATTGCTTGACCTTCTGCTTGAGTTTTATAGACTAACGTCGGTTGAAAATGAATACCACGATTGGCAATAATACTGGTAGCGACAGCTAATTGAAGGGGCGTGACTAACGTAAAACCTTGGCCAATACTCGTATTTAACGTATCGCCATCAAACCACGGTTTGCCTGTTAAACCGCGTTTGACGGTTGGTGACGGCACTAATCCTTTCAATTCTTCATCCATTTCAATGCCGGTGTATTGGCCAAAACCAAATGCTTGCATAGTATTGGTAATTAACGTGATCCCCATTTTTAACGATAGCCAATAAAAATAAGTATCACAGGAACGCGCGATGGCAGAACGCATATTGATCCAACCTTCACCTTCGGGACGCCAATTGCGATATTTACGTGAATGTTTATTGATTTGGAAAAAGCCGGGATCAAAAATTTTATAATTGGGATCGACAATATTGCCATTAGCCGCTGCTAAAGCAAAAAAGGGTTTAATAGTCGAACCGGCGGGATATTGGCCTCGGATAGTCCGATTAAATAAGGGTTGATCTGGGGAATTGCGTAACGTTTGGTAAGTCTTGTTATCGATGCCTTGCACGAATAAATTAGGATCATAACCGGGGCTGGATACCATCGCTAATACTTGACCAGTACGTGGATCAATTACCACGACAGAACCGCGATAATCACTCATAGCCTTTACGACCATTTCTTGTAAGGCACTATCTATCGAAAGATAAATATCCACACCGGCTTTCGCGGAAATGTTAGTTAAAGTGCGGACTTCGCGTCCGGCGGCATTGACTTCTACTTGGCGATAACCGGTTTGTCCATGCAGTTGATCTTCAAAATATTTTTCGATACCTAATTTGCCAATATAATCTGTTGCCGCATAATTACTTTGATCGAGTTTAGCTAATTCTTCTTGATTGATACGGCCCGTGTAACCGATCACATCGACGAAATCTGCGCCATAAGGATAGTAACGAATTAAACGTGCGGTAATTTTAGCCTCTGGGAATTGATATTGATTCACCATGAATTTCGCTACTTCTTCTTGCGATAATTTAATTTTTAACGGCACTTCATCAAAAGTACGATGTTGTTTCACTTGTTGATAAAAACGGTCAACATCACTGTCATCGAGATCTAACAATTTTTGTAGTTCTTCTATCGTTTCTTTTAAGTGTTCGCTACGATCCGGTACGATATCTAAACTGAAGACGGGAAGATTTTCAGCTAATAAAACCCCATTGCGATCATAAATTAAGCCGCGCGGCGGTTGAATGGGGACTAAATTAATACTGTTATCGCGCGACATGGTCGTATAATAGCGGTGTTGTAATCCTTGCAAATAGCTTAAACGAGCAATTAATAAACCCGATAAGATGACGATCATGACTGCTGCGACAATAATACGTTGACGAAAAATCCGGGCATCGTCCAGTGGTTTATTGAATGCTGTTGAGTTGCTCATGAGTTTACGATAAAGCTAGTAGACTTCTTTCCAAACCGCCATTAACGGTAGATCTCTTCGCAAAATTTCCCTCAAAGTCCTCATGTATGTTCATATACACTGCGGGCTTTGAGGGAAATTTTGCCTTGACCTCCACTCGTTACTGTCAGTTTGGAAAGAAGTCTAGTAAAAGAGGCATCATAGCATGGTGTTTCCGAAGCTGTCTATTGATCATTTTAATCGCGGTGATAAGGATGATTATTCAAAATAGTCCAAGCGCGATAGAGTTGTTCGACCAACAAAGGCCGTACGAGAGGGTGGGGGAAAGTCAAGGGTGATAATGACCAGATTTGGTTGGCGCGAGCTTTGCACGGCGCGGTTAATCCTTCAGGAGCGCCAATAAGAAAATGGACGGTTTTGCCGTGTTGCATCCAGCTTTGTAAGTGTTGGCTAAGTTGATGAGTATTCCATAACTCGCCTTTTTCATCGAGTGCTACTACGTGATCGTGATCTTCAATTTTAGCTAAGATTTTTTCACTTTCAATGGCTTGGATTTTCGCTAAATCCATCGATTTGCTACGCTTTTGGAGAGGGATTTCATGCCAATGAAGTTTTAATTCACTTGGCAAGCGTTTACTATATTCAGCGACTAATTGATTAATCGTAGCTGGCATCTTATCGCCCAAAGCGATGACATTAATCTTCATGATCCCATAATTTTTCTAATTGATAAAAATCGCGGCATTCTTGTTGCATGATATGAACAATCGCACTACCAGCATCGACGAGAATCCATTGCGCGGATTCTTCACCTTCTACGCCTATTATCGGATACCCCGCAGCTTTCAATTTTTCCACTACCTCATTTGCCAAAGATTTAACATGACGGTTAGAAGTACCGGTGCAAATAATCATGCTATCGGTGATGCTAGTGTGCTTGCGTACATCGATAGTCACGATATCTTTGGCTTTTAATGCGTCTAGCGTTTTAGTGATGATTTTATTAATAGTCATGAGTTTATTATGCCAGATTTAGCGGTATAAATCATGGGTTTTTATATATTCCGCGACGGTTGGAGGTACTAAGTTATCAATCGGTTGCTGGTGAACAACACAGTTGCGTACTTGCGAAGAAGAAATCGAGATAGGAGGCGTATTTAATCGATAAATTAAACCATGGGCTTGAGTTTTCAATAAATTTGGATCGGTGACTGTTTGTTTTTGGATATAAGTTGTCATGGGTCCAAATTGATCCTCAAGAAAATCAGGGCGTTGAATAATAATGAAATGAGTGAAGTCTAATAGTTCTTGCCAACGTTGCCATTGAGCTAAAGTAGGCACGATATCGCTGCCAATAATAAATGCCACCGGATAATCTTGGCCGATTTCTTGGCGGATAGCGGTTAAGGTATCGATAGTGTAAGAGGGGGTGGGTGATACTAATTCACGAAAATCTAAAGTAAAACCGCGTTGATCTTTGAGTGCGAGTAATAACATGGCATGCCTTTCTTCACTAGAAGCCGATAATGTTTTATGAGCGATGTGTTGATGACACGGTAAAAAACGTAATTCATCGGGTTGCAAGTGTTCATACACATGGCGTGCAATATATAAATGGCCATTATGGATGGGATCGAAACTGCCGCCTAGTATTGCAATCATCGTATTATCTTATCCAAATTAACATTAAATAAACTTAATTGTTGCCACACATTCCCTGAAATAACGCCTTTAAGCGTTTTATCAATTTGTGCGGCTATTTTTAACCAGTGATAATAATCTTCTAAAGTATGTTGTTTTACATGTCGTTGTACTAATGCTTGGCGATTTTGCCAGACGCCATATTGTTGGCAAGCATTTGCTAGTGTAGTACCTTGTTGATAAGCGTAAGCAATTTTAGCGAGCGTTCGACATTCCCGATTTAAGCCCCATAAAATTAAAATAGGTTCAACGGCTTCTTGTTGCAAGTGATCTAAAATTCGTTGGTAACGAGACGTATCTTGAGCTAACCAGGCATCAACTAAAGCAAAGACATCATAGCGCGCATGATCACTGATCGCTTGCATCACTTGCTGAGAAGAGATTTCTCCCTCTGGGAATAGTAAACTCAGTTTTTCAATTTCTTGTTTGGCAGCAAGTAAATTGCCTTCTGTATATTGGCTGAGTAATGTGATCGCTGCTAGTTCCAGTGTTAAATTGGCTTGTTGACAACGTTGTTGCAACCAGGCGGGAAACTCTTCCAATTTGATAGGCCAAATCGGTAAAACCGCTCCCACTTGTTCGATCAATTTATACCATTTACTCGTGGTGACAGAATTTTCTAATTTAGGCGCCGTCAATAATAGCACTTTATCGTCAGGAAAATGATTGAGTATTGTTTGAATACTTTCACTACCGGCTTTACCAATACTGCCGGAATTTAAGCTGATTTCTATTAGTGTTTTTTCGCTAAATAAATCTAAGGCGGTAGTTTGCGCCAATAAATCTTGCCAATTAAAACCCGTGTCGACAAAATAACGTTGCTGTGATTGATAACCTTGCGAGCGTAATTGTGCCAAAATAGTTGAGCGTGCCTCTTGGCATAGTAAAGTTTCATCGCCGTGAATAAAATAAATAGGCAATAAGGGTAACGATTTACTTAATTGAGCGAATGTTAACTTCATTTAATAGCTGTCGTATTTTTCTCTACGTTGGCAAAACCTTGTCGTGTTAAATCAGAACCTAAAATCAAGGATAAGCGGAAAGCCGCATCATGTAACATTTGTTCTTGCAGATTTTGTTGTTCGGTATTACCGCCTAACACTTGATTGACACTGGCAGTATATTGGTTGCTGAGATTAATGGTGTGAGGCGGCAGAGCAATCGCACCGTGGGCAGTTAAAACGCTGAAAGTGATGGATATACTGATCAAATACTGGCGCAATTGTGTATTCGAGCTGACATTATTACTGCTGGTATTAACGCTGTTGGTACTGATGACCAAGATCGCAGTCGCTTTTTCGGGAGAGGTAACGATAGTGATATTCGAATTACCCAACATATCATGTAAAACTTGCTCAAATTCTCCATAAGGCGTGGCGCTTTGAATATATAAATAGCGCAATTCTTTAGGGTAATTGCTTTCACTGCGAAAATGAAAACCACAAGCGGTTAATAAAGCAAGCGTTAATAAAATAATACTGTATTTCATAACCCATGAAATTTTCATTAACTGACCACAATATTGACTAAACGTTTTGGGACGACGATGACTTTTCGTATCGTTTTATCGGCAGTATACGTTTGTACTTTTAGATCAGCAAGGGCTATTTGTTCGACTTGGGCAAGAGTGGCATTATTGCTGACAGTGATTTTATGTCGAGTTTTGCCATTGATTTGTACAACTAATTCAATATTATCGGTTTTTAACGCTGCTTCTATGACGGCAGGCCAAATAGGTAAATCTCGATAGCCTAAATCTTGCCATAACTGGGTACAAATATGCGGAGTGATCGGCTGTAACAATTGCAAGAGAATCGTCAAACCTTCATGTAATACTGCGTGATGAGCCGTCTCCTCCATATTGATTTCATTCAATAAATTTAATAGCTTCATCGCTGCAGAAACGACTGTATTAAATTGTAAACGCTGCATATCAAAGCTTGCTTGTTGTAAAAGTTGATGAAATTGTTGACGAGTTTTTTGGATGTAATCTGTTTCTGCAGAGTCATTCATGTTAATAGCTTGTCGATTTATTTGTTGGATGATATCGCGGTATTTATAAGCAAATATCCATAAACGATTCAAGAATTTAGCGGCGCCTTCTACCCCATGATCTGACCATTCTAATGATTGTTCTGGTGGTGCGGCAAATAAAATAAATAATCGTAAGGTATCTACCCCATAACGGTCAATTAATGCCCCCGGTTCAACCACATTGCCTTTTGACTTCGACATTTTGGCGCCATCTTTTAACACCATACCTTGAGTCAATAAACGAGTAAAAGGTTCATCACTGTTGAGTAAACCGAGATCGCGCATGACTTTGTGGAAAAAGCGTGCATAGAGTAAATGTAAAATAGCATGTTCAATCCCCCCGATATATTGATCGACAGGTAACCAATGATTTGCACGTTTATCTAACATAGTCTGTTGTTGGTCAACACAAGTGTAGCGCGAATAATACCAAGATGATTCGATAAAGGTATCAAAAGTATCGGTTTCACGGCATGCAGGCTGGTGACAAGATGGGCAAGTCGTTTGATAAAATTCAGGATAAGATTTGAGTGGCGATTGACTACCATCAGGCAATAAATTTTCTGGTAGTATGACCGGTAAATCTTGTTCAGGAACGGGCACCGCACCGCAAGCATCACAATAAATAATCGGGATAGGCGCACCCCAATAACGTTGGCGCGAAACACCCCAATCACGTATACGATAATTAACTTGGCGCTGACCACAGCCGAGTTGTACTAATTTATCGGCGATCGCATTAAAAGCAGCCGAAAAATCTAAACCAGTAAATTCTTGAGAATTAACTAAATTAGCCTTTTCAGTAAAGGCAGCGGTTTGATAATCCCATTGATCGCTGGTTAAGACGGCTTTAATCGGTAAATGATATTGATGGGCAAATTCAAAATCGCGTTGATCATGTGCAGGTACCGCCATAATAGCACCCGTACCATAATCCGTTAACACGAAATTGGCGATCCAAATCGGTAATAATTCACCGGTAAGAGGATGAACGGCTTTAAAGCCACTATCCATACCTCGTTTCACTAGGGTGGCGATGGTAGCTTCTGAAACATCCGTGCGATTAAAATCTGCCAGTAATGGTTCAAGGGTTGGATTATGTTGTGCTGCCAATTGCGCGAGAGGGTGTTGGGCGGCGATGGCTAAATAGGTACAACCAAATAATGTATCAGGACGGGTAGTATAAACGCTGATTTTCTCATCGCAATCGATAACGTTGAAATCGATATTGAGTCCTTCCGAGCGGCCGATCCAATTGCGTTGCATCGTACAAACTTGTTCCGGCCAGCCAGTCAGTTTATCGATATCCGTTAATAATTCTTCTGCATAATCGGTAATTTTCAAAAACCATTGAGGAATTTCGCGGCGTTCAACTAAAGCACCTGAGCGCCAACCGCGGCCATCGATGACTTGTTCATTAGCTAATACCGTTTGATCGACGGGATCCCAATTAACGATGGAATTTTTCCGATAAGCTAAACCTCGTTTAAATAGCTGAATGAATAACCATTGTTCCCAGCGATAGTAAGCGGGGTCACAAGTCGTTAGCTCGCGAGACCAATCATACGATAAACCCATACGCTGTATTTCAGTACGCATACTAGCGATATTGCTATAAGTCCATTTGGCGGGGGGCAATTGGTGTTTGATAGCAGCATTTTCTGCCGGTAAACCAAAAGCATCCCAGCCAAAAGGTTGTAAAACATTTTTACCCAATAAGCGTTGATAACGGGCGATGGCATCACCAATTACATAATTGCGCACATGCCCCATATGTAATTGCCCGCTCGGATAAGGTAACATACTCAAACAATAAAATTTTTCTTTATGTTCGTCTTCGGTGACAGTAAAAGCAGCGGTATCGTGCCATTGTTGTTGAATAGCCGTTTCAATTAATTGTGGCTGATATTGTTCATTCATAGTAGAAACCTAATGTAAAAATGAGTTAGCATACCTGATTTTGCTTGAGAAGCAACCCGCATCATTGTATACAAAAATGCTAGCAAATTGTATCGAATTTTATCGTTAATATTCATTTAATATTATTTTGTTACCGTGAAGCTTATTTTTTAATGGAAAGATTATTTTTATGCGCTTAGCCCTGTTACTAAAACCTGAGCATTCCTGGTTTATTGATTTATTAGATCGTTATCATTTGGAAGTGTATTGCATTAGCCTTAAGCATCGAGAATGGATGCCTTTTTTTCGTGCATCCCTTGGTAACGAATCGATAGGAGTATGGAATACCCCCTTAAATAGGCAAGTTTTAGATGAAAGATTGGTGCTAGATCGCGTTAATGATCCAGGCATTCAACTCATTATGCAATGTACAGTGACTCAAAAAATGTTGGGTTTATTATGCTCAATTCAATCAACTCGCTTATTGGTAGGCAAAGTAGATATATTAGCCTCGATGAGAGGGGTCCTCAATGAATTATATGGAAAAAAAGTGGATTCTCATGACGGAGAAATGGGCACTAAAATAGGCTCATTGCTGTTAACGAGCTATTCTTTATTTTTATTGTCACAAACACAAATCACTTCTTTTAGTTTACGAGCTCTGTCGCAATCTAAAAATTTTTATGAGCGTGTGATAAAAATGCGTCCATATTCAGAAGGAAAAGAATTTATAACGGATACATTACCTTGTCCAGGAAGAGAATATTATGAAGAATTGTTGACTCCTAAAGCTATATTGGGGAAAGATGAAGAAATATTATTTGACAGCCACCAGATACAGAAATGGACACCTTGGGCGCTGAAAGCTCAACGATTATTTAGAAGTAAAAAAGTCATGCAGTTATGTAGCACTCTGAGTGAATTAATAGCTGATTTAAAAGTTATGCAATCCAGTGAACCGATAGATTTACGTTCTATTGCTTTAACAAAACTGATTTACTGTCTACAGTATCCATCGTTCATAGTAAGTAAGCAACCTTTTGAAAATTATCCGCACAAAAATGGTGATATCAAAACGGAAATGGAGAAAATTTTAGAGATGCCTTTCATGGAACCCTATAAAAATATTGGTTTGGTTCAATTTATAATGAATACTTTAAGAATCAATAAAAAAAAGCTTTAAAAAAATGAAATTAATTAATCTTTTGCCCCCAGGAAAATATCCATGGTTTATCGAATTGATCGATAGTCAACAATTAGAAGTATTTTTGATTTCTGAAAACACTGAAGAAACAGATTATGGATTTTTCTATTCGGCTGCTAGAGGATTGCATAGTCATGAATTATATACTGCTGCGCCACGTCGAATAACAAAATTATGGGATTTTGCAAAGCTAGATGGTGTTTCCGATCCGGGTATTCAAATTGTTATCCGCTGTAAAGTTAGCAAATTAATATTAGGTTATTTGTGTTCTAAACCTTCTGATGGTGAGCAAGCAGAACTAGGTTGGCTTGCCTCTATTAGAGGCATACTAAATCATTTGTGTTTTCCAACCAAATTTGGTACTAATATCGGTGCGTTGCTATTAACAAGTTACTCTTTGTTTTTGTTAGAAAAGACCAATATAAAAATATTGCAGTTATCAGCTTTAGATGAAGCTGTGGAGTTCTATAAAAAAGTGGGGATGGATTTTATTGGTAAAGAGGATGAAGATGAATCAATATTTTCGACAAATAAATTACCGATTCCCAATAAAGAGTATTATGGAAAAACTTCATACTCACCAATGGATAGTTCCGCCATTGTGTTTCAGCGTATTTTACGCGGCCATAAAATATTTAAAATGTGTGCTGAAATTAATGAAGTGATTCAATATATTGAAAGTAAGAAAGCTGGTCTTGCAAAGCAAGATTATCAAGCATTATGTAATATACAAGACTGCTTTTACAATACCAGTGTAATCATAAGAAATAGCACCTATAATCCTATACAATCTCAAGCTGAGTTTTCGGCAGTATTTGCTGTCACTCAAAAATATTTAAGAATGCCATTTATACAAAAGTATAAACATAACCCGCTGGTAAGAGAAATTCTTATACAATTTAATTGCAATGAAGTTTAAATAAAAAACCTAGTTATGTAATGGTTTTTATAAATTTTTACATAGTTTAAAGAAGGAATATGCATTCATTATCTCTACCAAGATTTATAAAAATTTTAGAAGCAGATAAGGCTTAGTTTTCTATAAGATAGAATAAAGAGTCTGATGGTGCTGCAAATTTCCAAAAAAATTGGTGTGAAGTAAACAATAAAGAAAAATTGTCAATTAATGGGGGTTTAATTTTTCTTCATATCTCGTAAAGTATTCGGTCGATAAAGCCAAATAATGAATAACATCACGAATAAAATAATGATGATCGGTTTAAGCCCTAGCCATACTAAAGGGGTAGAGCCTTGCATAGCATACACAGATCCCCGTAAAGTCGTTAAAATAAATTCAGGTGCTGTACCGATAATATGGCCTTGCGCATCAATAATGGCTGTGGCGCCATTATTACTTGCCACTAATTGATAGCGGCCACTTTCTAACGATCGCATTTGCGAAATTTGTAACTGTTGTTCCGATGCCCATGATTTTCCAAACCATGCATCATCACTGATCGTGATAATCAAATTACCACGCGGCAGTGTCAATAAAAATTGATTGAGGTAAGCAATTTCATAACAAATGAATGAAGAAATGGAGAAATCGTCAACTTGCATCAGTGTTTGTTGATCATTTCCCGCGGTGAAATTAGACATGGGTAAATTGAAAAAATTAATAATACCACGCAAATAATTTTCTAACGGTACATATTCGCCAAAAGGTACTAAATGACGTTTATAATACATACCCTTAGCCGCACCTAGCCCGACCATGCCATTATAAAATATCCTTTCAGTCGTGCGGATAGGAACGCCAGTGATGAGGGCAGTATGATGCTGTTTGGCTTCTTCACTGAGTGGGTTTAATAGCGGAGCCGCTTCATCTAATACCAAAGGGATAGCCGCTTCTGGCCAGACGATGATATTAGCATCCCAATTTTTTTGGGTAATAGATTGATAACGGTCGAGAATCATTTGTAGCCTAGAAGGATTCCATTTGCTACTTTGTTCGATATTACCTTGAATGAGTACCGCGGTTAAGGGCGAGCCTATTTTCTTTGTCCATTGGATATGAGTTAAGGTGAAACCTGTTGCCCAAATTAGGATAAGAATGAACAAATTAAAGAAAAAATATTTTTTTCCGCGCCATGCATTTATCAATAAGCCGGCACTCATGGCACACAGAAATGAAACACCATAGACGCTGACGAGTGGAGCATAGCCAGCTAAATAAGAAGGTAATTGACTGTAACCTAAAAATAACCAGGGAAACCCACTGAATAACCAACCTCGCAACCATTCCATCAAGACCCATAAAGTAGGAAAGGCTAAGACTAAAGTGGTAGTACTATAAGTTGAAAAGAAGCGGCGCAGTAAATAACCTTGTAAAGCGATGTATAAGGATAAAATAATGATTAAACTACCGGTGATACTAGCGGCTATCCAGACAGAAGTATTACCAAATGTATGAATGCTGATGAATACCCAGGAAATGCCTAGTCCAAACAAACCCAAACCAAATAAAAATCCGCGCCATGCGGCACGTTTAGCAGGGACTTGATACCATAGCCATAATAATAAAGCTGGGCAAATAATAGCTAAGGGATAGAAATGAAAAGGGGCGAAAGCAAATACGGTTGTTGCACCCAGGCAAAGTGAAAAAATATCACTGGCGATTTTAATGGTTGTTTGAGAAAAAGTATTCATATAAGCTTTTTACTGGTTTTTTTTCTCAATGTCTAGCAATTTTACGGATTATTCGTTAGGATGATGGCCAAATCTAGACAAGGTGAAGAATGATGACGAATAAAATAAGAGTAGGGGTGTTATACGGTGGACGTTCCGGCGAGCACGAAGTTTCTATGATTTCCGCTGCTTCCATTATTAAACATTTAGACCGTAGTAAATATGACCCAATCCCCATTGGTATTGATTATCAAGGTTGTTGGTATATTCACGATCTGCAAAATATGGATCCGCTTAAGGGCGATGAATTGCGAGTGCCTGGGCCGGGAGCAAAACCGTTTACCCCATTAAATTTTCTGTCAGCGGAACAAGATAAAATAGTCGATGTGATATTTCCTGTATTACATGGACCAATGGGTGAAGATGGTACTGTACAAGGATTGCTTGAGTTAGCGCGATTACCCTATGTCGGTTGTGGCGTATTAGCTTCAGCGCTTTGTATGGATAAAGACTTTACTAAACGTATCATTATGGAAATGGATATTCCCACTGCCGATTATGTGACATTTCGTTTAGGTGCTTGGCAATTGGATCGCGATATGGTATTGGAAGAAATTACTGATAATTTAACTTTTCCTATGTTTGTCAAGCCATGCAATATTGGTTCTAGTGTGGGTATCAATAAAGCTAAGAATGAAAAACAATTGATTACTTATATTGAAGAAGCATTTAAATTCGATACTAAATTGATTATTGAACAAGGTATGAATATTCGAGAAGTTGAAGTGGCGGTATTAGAAAATTTACAATATGGTGAAGTACCGCGTGTTAGTGTAGCTGGTGAAATTGCGACTACGCATGAGTTTTATTCGTATGAAGCTAAATATTGCGATGAAAAAAGTTTAACGTTAACGATTCCTGCTCATATCACAATGGAACAAAAGGCTTCAATCAAAGATTATGCCGAACAAATTTTTGATTTACTCGAATGTGAAGGCATGGCGCGTTTAGATTTCTTTATCGACAAAGAAAGTGGAGAAGTATTATTTAATGAATTAAATACTATTCCCGGGTTTACTCACGTCAGCATGTACCCTATGTTATGGCAAGCAAGTGGATTGAGTTATCCCGAGTTATTGACGGAGTTAATTAAGTTAGCGCAAGCACGTTATGCTAGACGTTCGGCGTTACAATACCAGTGGCGGTAAACTTTAATTCTAAAACATTAATGCGACGCTTATTGGCATGCAAAATTTTGAATTCGTAATGGTCAATGATAATGGATTCGCCACGTTTAGGAACATAACCAATAAATTTCGTTATATAACCCCCGATGGTATCGCAGTCGGGGTCTTCCAACGCTTTAGAAAACACAGTATTAAATTCAACGAGTGTGGTAGCGGCTTTCAAAATATAATGGTTTTCAGCATGAGCTTTAATATTATTTTCATCATCCACGTCATGCTCATCTTCAATTTCACCGACAATTTGCTCTAACACATCCTCTAAGGTTATTAAGCCAGCGGTATTGCCATATTCATCTACTACGATAGCCATATGAGTGCGTGTATCCCTAAATTCTCGCAATAAAACATTTAACCGTTTACTTTCAGGAATAAAAATAGGTGGGCGCATCAATTGTCTTAACACAAAAGTTTTCTGAGCTTCAATGGTCACACCCAGCAAATCTTTAGCAAATAAGATTCCTACTACATCTTCTTTTTCTTCATCTATTACGGGGTAGCGGGAGTGTTCATTTTGATTGAGGATGGGTAAAATTTCGTTTAAGGTAGCTTGCTTTTTTAATACAATCATTTGCGAACGAGGAATCATGATATCGCGAGCTTGCATTTGCGTGATTTGCAATACTCCTTCGATCATGATTAAGGTATCGCTATTTAAAATACGTTGTTGTTCAGCGTAATGAATGGTTTTCAATAATTCACTGCGATTGGTGGGGGCACCTAAAAGAAAATACTTAATTTTTTCCAGCCATGAGGGGCGATGATCTTTCCTAGACATAAGGGTTATCATAGCCTAACTGCTGTAACAATTCAATTTCCTTTTGTTCCATGAGAGCAGCTTCATCTTCTTGTTGATGATCATAGCCAAGCAAATGTAAACAGCCATGAATCACTAAATGCGCCCAATGTGCCTCTACAGGTTTTTTTTGTTCCACTGCTTCTTGGTTGACGACAGCAGCACAAATCACTAAATCACCTAATAACGGTATATCGAGTTGAATTTGACTGTCATCGAATGGAAAAGATAAAACATTAGTCGGTTTATCTTTCCCACGAAATTGTAAATTGAGCGCCTGGCTTTCTTCGGTATCGACAATGCGGATAGTTAATTCGAGAGACTTTTCAGGATTTACAGCTAATTCCACCCACCTTTGCAACTGAGATAGAGTAGGTAGCGTATCGCTAGTAGTGGCTATTTGTAAATCGATGACGATGGTCATTTATTGCTGCTCATACTGTTCATAGGCTTCGACGATCCGTTGCACTAAAGGATGACGAACAATGTCTTTGCCAATAAAATGAGTGAAACTAATTTCTTTCACTTCTTTTAATACGTCGATAGCATGGGTCAAGCCTGACAACATGTTTTTGGGTAAATCGATTTGTGTTAAATCACCGTTAATCACTGCCGTGGAACCAAAACCAATACGAGTTAAAAACATTTTCATCTGTTCAACGGTAGTATTTTGACTTTCATCAAGAATAATAAAAGCTTCGTTTAAGGTGCGACCGCGCATATAAGCGAGAGGAGCTATTTCAATAATAGTACGCTCTAGTAATTTCTCTACTGTTTCAAAGCCGAGCATTTCATATAAGGCATCATATAACGGCCGCAAATAAGGGTCGACTTTTTGACTCAAATCTCCCGGCAAGAAACCCAAGTGTTCTCCTGCTTCTACCGCAGGGCGCACTAATAAAATCCGTTCTACTTTTTTCTCTTGCCACGCCTGTACAGCACAAGCCACAGCTAAATACGTTTTACCAGTCCCCGCAGGGCCAATTCCAAAATTAATATCATGAGATAAAATTCGTTCTACATAGCGACGTTGATTATCGGAGCGAGGTTTGACTTTGCATTGTTTAGCATGAATGATGACATTGCTATCTATAGTTTCAGGGGCTGAAGTATGTAATAGCAAATGAATTTTGTTCGGGGATAGATGCACATTATGTTGAGTTTCAGCATAGATACGTTTTAATGCCTCGGCTGCGGCATTGGCGGCTGTGAGTTCACCTTTAATCGTAAAGTGATGAGCACGATTATGAAGGCTAATTTGAAAATGTTGTTCAATATGACGTAAATGTTGATCGCAGTGTCCACATAAAGCGGCTAAGCGACGATTATCATGAGGTTTTAAATCTAAGGAAACAGTCTTCAATTAAGTAATTTCGCCTCGTAATGAATTAAGCATGGCTTTGGTAATCTTAACATCAATAAATTGACCGATTAAGCTAGTATCATCACTAGGAAAATTAACGATACGGGCATTTTCCGTGCGGCCCATCAATTCTTTATCGCCATTTTTAGTAGAAGGGCCTTCGACTAAAATACGTTGAATGCTATCGACCATGGCCGTGCTGATACGCATTTTTTGTAAATTCAGACGATCTTGCAAAATTTTCAAACGAGTTTTTTTCACTTCCATCGGAGTGTCATCGGCTAATTTAACCGCTGGTGTGCCAGGACGCGGGCTATAAATAAAACTATAGCTGTGATCAAAATTAATTTCGTGCACTAAATCCATCGTGTCTTGAAAATCTTGATCGGTTTCACCCGGAAAACCGACGATGATATCGGTACCGATCGTGATATCAGGACGCACTTTACGTAAGCGGTGCATTTTTTCAATGAACATTTCGCGCGTATAACCGCGCTTCATGGCGGCTAAGATTTTGTTAGAACCGCTTTGCACTGGTAAATGTAAATGATTCACTAATTTAGGAACTTCGGCATACGCTTCAATCAAGGTATCACCGAAGGCAGCAGGATGAGAAGTAGTGAAGCGAATACGTTCGATGCCTTCAATTTCAGCGGTATATTGAATCAATAAACCTAAGTCAGCGATAGTATTATCATGCATAAGGCCTTGATAATCATTGACATTTTGACCAAGGAAAGTGATTTCTTTCACGCTTTTTTCTGCTAAACCGGCCACTTCCGCTAGTACATCATCAAATGGGCGGCTAATTTCGGTGCCGCGCGTGTAAGGTACCACGCAATAACTACAATATTTACTGCAACCTTCCATAATCGACACAAACGCACAAGGGCCATCGGCCTTTGCTTCGGGCAAACGATCGAATTTTTCAATTTCCGGAAAA
>JACCDV011078325.1_pt1 | contig 51679 bp, 52 predicted proteins | sample 7446131 | NCBI WGS metagenome assembly JACCDV01 (sample SAMN15323448, study PRJNA562643) | freshwater metagenome | isolation source: river surface water | place: USA:Blue River Watershed | collected 2017-08-17
CTCTGGTCTACGTGGTTCTTCACGACGTGGAGGAGGAGTTGGCTGCTCTGGTCTACGTGGTTCTTCACGACGTGGAGGAGGAGTTGGCTGCTCTGGTCTACGTGGTTCTTCACGACGTGGAGGAGGCGTTGGCTGCTCTGGTCTACGTGGTTCTTCACGACGCGGAGGAGGAGTTGGCTGCTCTGGTCTACGTGGTTCTTCACGACGTGGAGGAGGAGTTGGCTGCTCTGGTCTGCGTGGCTCTTCACGACGTGGAGGAGGAGTTGGCTGCTCTGGTCTGCGTGGCTCTTCACGACGCGGAGGAGGAGTTGGGCGTTCCGGTCTACGCGGCTCTTCACGACGAGGGGGTTGTGTAGGTTGTTCGGGTCTACGCGGTTCCTCGCGTCGAGGGGGCTGAGTTGGCCTTGAAGGTTCTTCGCGACGGCCTCCGCCATTGTCACGATCGCGGTCTCTGTCTCGATCTCTGTTTTGCGCCTGTACGGGTGCTACAAGCGAAAGGCTTGTGGCAATCACGCACCAATGCGCGGCTTTGACGAATAGGGGTTTCATCAATTTATCTCCTTATATAGGGTTAAAGGTTTAGCTTGCTTATAGTACGAATCTAAACGCGAAGCGCAGGAAAGTTCATGCGCGCAAGCCTAATTAAGTTTTATTAAGATGGGCCTGTACAACTGTGAATAATTGCGAATTAGCGCCAGTGAGTGAGGATTGCGGCAATAATCTGCAAATTTAAAAAATCATGACCAGCATTAATGAAAAAGAGGCGCCATGGGCGATTTTCCCAAGAAATTTTACTTAGTTGGAGAGGAATATAAAAACCAATCCACGCAAATAGCGCTCCCATAAATCCATACATGGCGTCGGATTGATCAGCTCCTGCACCCCAAACCGAGGGTCTCCAAATTTGTACGGAATGAGCAAGAACGTAGACTGTAAGAAAAGTTCCAATGAATTGATTAATAAAGGCTCTCTTCATAACCTTTGGGTCAGGCTTTCTATCCATGTTAAGGCCCATGTCGCTAGCCCAAGCTTTTCCAAGAATTGGCCCATACCAAAGGGCGCCAAAAACAAAAGCAACAAGTACAGAAACGAGAATTGCTGGCCAGTTGATAATCAAAAAAGGTTGTTCCATGCCATCAGTGTAAGGCAGTCAACGGGTGAAAACAAGTCTAGGGTGGCTGGGTTTTTATTGCTTATAGAACGATAAAATCATAAAAAAGTGAAAACCAGCACCTAGCAAAACCATCAGGTGCCAAAGCTCATGAAATCCAAAAAACCCTTCAAAAAGGCGCGGTTTTTTTGTGGAGTAAACGATGGCGCCCAGTGAATAGGCTAGCGATCCTCCTGCTAAAAATAAAAGAGAGGTGGTCGACAGCTGTGCCCAGACATCTTCTATACGAATGAGCATGATCCATCCCATGAGGACAAAAAGCCCGGTATAGACGGCGCGATGTTGTAGGAGGCGTGGAAGTCTGGGCTTTACCCACGTGTACAAAATCCCCAGCAAAGCAACGGTCCAAACTGAAATGAGAAGTGGAATGCGCCAAGATTCAGAAACTGCGCTTAGTAGAAATGGAGAATAAGTTCCGGCAATGAACAAATAAATGCTGTAATGATCCAGGTTTTCTAAAAAAGCCTCTAGCTTTGTTGAGGCGTGAAAACCGTCGCTAACGTAGTGATAAAACGAGCTCACCAAGAAAACCAGGGCGCCCGTGCCTATGAAAGATAAGCATGACCAAAAGTGCAAAGGCCCAAGCTTGTGAGCTAAAGGCAGCAAAACTGCAGCCCCTACAAGCATCAAAATAAAGCCAAGCGTGTGCAGTTGGGCAGAAAGCGTGCGCTTTACAAAGAGGCGCGTAGAATGGTCCTGGCGTTTAGAGATTTTCACCCCTTTAGTATCCTCCTGGAGGCATGATTTCACAATGAAATTAGTTGGAGATCTTGGGATTTTCGCCTATAGGTTGAGCCCATGGATTCTAACGCGCAAAGCACTTGCATTAGTTGCTTAAAACCTAAAACAACGCACAGTTGCGAGCGCTGCAAAGGAACTTTGTGCCGTAAGTGTTTGCAGATTAATCCGAGCAATTGTTTTTCTTACATGACTAAGATTCCAGCCGATCTGAGCTACCATAACTACTGTCCGTTTTGTTATGATGCCGTGGTCGCACCTGCGCTGGTTGATTATGAAGCGACGCTTGAAAAAGCCAAAGATGTTTATTTTTTAACAAGAAACTACCCAGGCTACATTCCTGTTGTTCGCAAGGCGAATAAAGATGTTCGCGTAGACGCTTGCCCAGATCGACGAGAGGCCATTTTAAGAATGGCCTTTCAGGCTGCGGAACAAGGATTTAATGCTATCATTGATGCCGAAGTTGAGGCTTATAAAACTGGCGGTGGTCGTTATTTTGCAAGCCTTGTTCGAGGGCGAGCAACACCCGCCGATGTGAACGGCGAACATCTAGAGCGCGCATCTTTGCGTCGTGTGTGAGGAAAAAAAATCATGTTTACTCTTGCCAATATTACCAAGCGTCACGGCCAAAGAGTTTTGTTCGACAGTGCTAGTTTGCAGGTTCGCCCCGGAGAAAAAATTGGTTTAGTGGGGCCCAATGGCGCAGGGAAAAGTACCATTTTTAAAATTGTTATAGGCGAAGAGGGCATTGAAAGCGGAAGCATTAATATTCCCGACAAAGTTGTGGTTGGGTATTTCTCCCAAGACGTTGGAGAAATGTCTGGACGAAGTGCTGTGGAAGAAGTGATGGCGGGAGCAGGCAAGGCGGCTAGTCTTGCCAAGGAAATTGCCACACTTGAAAAACGCCTTGAGGATTCTGCAGTGAATCCCCTATCTGATGAGGCCATGGAAAAACTACTTGAGCGCTACGGCGAGGCTCAATCAGAATTTCAACAGCGCGGTGGTTATGATTTGGAGTCGCGCGCCCAAACGCTTTTGACGGGTCTTGGCATTGGGCCTGATGATTATAATCGCCCAGTCGAAGCCTTCAGCGGTGGATGGAAAATGAGAATTGCGCTGGCAAAAATTCTAGCGCTAAATCCTGACGTTTTGCTTATGGATGAGCCAACAAACCATTTGGATGTAGAGTCTATTGTTTGGCTTGAGGCGTGGTTGAAATCTTTTCCGGGCTCTGTAGTCATGACGAGTCACGATAGAGAATTCATGAACTCCATTGTTTCAAGAATTGTGGAAGTTTCAGGAAAAAATATTATTAGTTACAGTGGCGATTACGACTTTTATGAGCGCGAGCGCGAAGTTCGTCGCGATCAGCTCATTGCTAGCGCTAAAAAACAAGAAGAGATGCTCGCCAAAGAAGAAGAGTTTATTGCTCGCTTTGCGGCGCGGGCGTCTCACGCGGCACAAGTGCAGTCTCGTGTGAAAAAAATCGACAAAATTGAGCGCATTGAAATTCCCCCCGATGAAAAGGTCATGCACTTTCAATTTGCAACGCCTCCACGCAGTGGGAATGACGTTGTTGTGTGCAATGACTTGGCTAAAGAGTGGGTGCGCGATGATGGCACAAAAAAACCAGTTTTTAGTGGCGTTACGGGAATGGTTCGTCGTCTCAATAAGGTGGCTGTAGTCGGAGTGAATGGCGCGGGAAAATCGACATTTTTAAAAGTTGTCGTAGGGCAAACCAATCCAAGCTCGGGAACTGTGCAGCTTGGTGCCAACGTTAAGGTTGGGTATTTTAGCCAACACTCACTTGATGTTTTGAATCCTCAGATGACAGTTTTTGAAGAAGTTTATTCGCGAATTCCTGATGCGAGCATTGGTTTTGTTAGAAACCTTCTTGGAGCATTCTTGTTTAGCGGTGACGATGTTCATAAAAAAATATCAGTGCTCTCAGGTGGGGAAAAAAGTCGCGTGGTTTTGGCCACCATTTTGGCAACACCGGTGAATCTGCTAATTTTGGACGAACCCACAAACCATTTGGACATCACTTCGCGCGGTGTCTTGCTCAAAGCGCTTCAAGAATTTGATGGAACAGTGATGATTGTGAGTCACGATAGGCATTTTTTGCGATCACTAGCCAATCGTGTCTTTGAGGTTGACCACGGAGCTCTTCGAGTTTTCGAAGGTGACTACGATTACTACCTGTCTAAAAAAGCAGAATAATCACTCCGCAGTTTTTTCAATTCCTAGTTCGCGGTAAATGCTAGACCACAAATCAGAAGTGCGTCTCCAGGCAATTAAATCTTGTCGAGATTCCTTGGTCACCCAGTGGCCGGCGTTCTCCGTTGGAATGAGCAATATTGGGTTGGGTCCACGCTGATGTTCTTGAAGAGTGGCAGTTAGTTTGTAGGAGTGTGTGGGAAGCACGCGTGAGTCATCCATGCCAACCATCACAAGTGTTGTGGGGTACTTGGCTGGCTTTGCCGTGTGCACGGGTGAGTATGTTTGCAAATATTGCACAAGCTCTGGATCTGAAAGCTGACCATATTCATAGCTCCAACCATAATCAAAGCGTAAATCAAATATGTCACGCCTGAACATGTCTTGAACTCCGTTTACGGGAATGGCGACTTTGAAAAGATCGGGACGTTGGTTGATGGTGGCGCCAACAAGAAGTCCGCCATTTGACCCGCCCATGACTCCTGTTTTTTGTGGAGAGGTGTAGCCAAGTTTTTGCACAAGTTCTGTTGAAGCAATGAGGTCGTTAAAAACGTTTTGTTTTAAAAGCAGGCGACCGCTTTTGTGCCATGCAGGACCGCCTTCGTTCCCACCGCGTAGAGCTGGCGCAATGTGCACGCCACCATCATTTAAAAACTGTAACGTGATGTCGTTAAAGTAAGGGTAAAAATATGCTTCAACGTTGAATCCGCCATAGCCTTCAATAAAAGATGGGTTCGCGCCGTTTTTTGCAAGACCTTTTTTGTAGCTAACGCGTACAGGAATTTTTGTACCATCCTTGCTTGTGGCATCCAAATACTCGACCACGTATTCTTGGCCGTCTTTTTTAAGTAAGAGATCTTCAATGTTATCTTCTATAAAGCGGCCCGCTTTGATGTCGTAGGTGAGGTCAACTGATCCGTGAACCGGAGTGCTCAGGTTGATGGTGACCTTGTCTTTTGTTTCGTTGAACTTAATGGAGTTGGGCGAGGCTGCCTCTGGAACATCGACTTCGAATATTTTTTTCCCTGACAAGTCGTGAGCTGCAACTTTTTGTTTTTTACCCATTCCGTAGAATAGCTGAAGGTGATCGTTTTTGAATGTGGCTTGAGTGAGCAACATGTCTGTTTCTGCTACCAATGTTTTGATGCTGCTTTTTCCATCGTCCCTTAGCGTGATGACCGCAATTTGATTGCGCGACTTTTTACCCGACTGCTCAACAAAAATTGAATTCCCGCTTGAGCCCAACAGCGAATCAAAGTTTCGGTTGATGCTGAACGATTGTTTTGTCGTTGTGTTTTGTAGGAAAATTTTGTCCTTGCTTTGCAGGTTGCTATGGGCAAACCATTTTTTGTCGGGAGTTTGCATGATGTGGAGGTCGATTTCTCCAGCTGGCCCATACATGGTGTCTGAAACTTGTGGGGTGCCAACCTTGTGTTTGAAGATTCTGTCGACAGGGCCAATGCCTCGAGCATACAAAAATTCATCTTGTGAAATCCAATACACGTTTTGTGCGTGCACGTAGTCTAGCTTTTCTAAAACTTTACCAGATTTAGGGGCCACAACAACAAGAACGTGATCATCAAGTGTGCCGCGTTCTGCTCCAAAAATAACAGCGTGTTCCCATGTTGGAGAGGTATTAATATTAAAGAAGGCCATGGTTCCGTTTTTTGCAAAATCAAAGGTGCTAAGAATTGTTTTCTTTTCTTTGGTCGCTAAATCATCAATTACAACATCTGTGGGTTTTGCTAAGCCGCGGTCCACAAGACTAATAGAATAATCTTTACCTTTTCTTTGAATGACGGTGTGCTCTTTGTCCCAAAGTTTTTTTAAAAATGAATCCCAAAAGGGGCGGTTTTTGTTTTGCGCTAAATATCGCTGAGCAACGTCTTTTTGAGCTGCAATCCATGCCTTTCGTTCGGCGGTGTCGGCTTCAAGCCAGCGATAGGGATCGGCAATGACAACATTGTTTTTTCGAGTTGGAACCGGTGAGCGCCAAATGGCCCCGTATTCATCTGTGCAAATGTTGTTGGCAAGAAGTGTTGAAGAAAACGTTGAGAGAATCAATAAGACGCGCGAATTCCTTGTAAACATCTTTTCTGTATCGGATGTGGCAGGGAAATTCTGAAGAAGCCCCGCCAAGGAGAATTGTCCTGGCGGGGCGTAAATACTAGTAGCGGTAAGTGTCTGACTTATAAGGCCCATTCACGGGTACGTGAATGTATTTTGCTTGTTGCTCGGTCAACACGGTTAGCTCTGCGTTGAGTTTTTTGAGCTGAAGCCTAGCCACTTTTTCATCCAAGTGTTTGGGCAATGTGTAAACGCCCAAAGGATACTTGTTGGTGTTGGCGAACAACTCAATTTGCGCAATGGTTTGGTTCGCAAACGATGAAGACATCACGTAGCTTGGGTGACCAGTTCCGCAGCCTAGGTTCACAAGACGGCCCTTGGCCAAAAGAATAATTCTTTTTCCGTTGGGGAAAATAATGTGATCCACTTGTGGTTTGATTTCTTCCCACTTGTATTTCTCAAGTGAAGCGACATCAATTTCGTTGTCGAAGTGACCAATGTTACAAACAATGGCTTGGTCTTTCATTTTTGCCATGTGATCGTGCGTGATGACGTGGAAGTTTCCGGTTGTTGTCACAAAAATATCGGCCTTATCTGCGGCGTAATCCATGGTGACTACGCGGTAGCCTTCCATGGCGGCTTGCAAGGCGCAGATGGGGTCAATTTCAGTGATCCACACTTGCGCAGAAAGTGCGCGAAGCGCCTGTGCTGAGCCTTTGCCAACATCGCCATAGCCAGCAACCACGGCAACTTTTCCGGCAATCATCACGTCTGTTGCGCGCTTGATGCCGTCAACAAGAGACTCACGGCAACCGTAGAGATTGTCGAATTTGGATTTGGTCACAGAATCGTTCACGTTGATGGCGGGGAACTTTAATTCACCGCGAGCATGCATTTGAATGAGACGGTGAACGCCTGTGGTTGTTTCCTCGGTGACACCTTTAATTTGCGCTAGACGTGTGGAATACCACTTGGGGTCTTTTGCTAATTTGTCTTTAATGGAAGCAAATAAACATGTTTCTTCTTCTGAAGTTGGTTTTGAAATGACGGAGGCGTCTTTTTCTGCGCGCGTTCCTAGGTGAAGAAGCAAGGTTGCATCGCCGCCATCATCTAAAATCATGTTGGAGTAGCCATTGTCTGGCCATTCAAAAATGCGGTGAGTGTAGTCCCAGTATTCAGCCAGAGTTTCACCTTTGACGGCAAAAACCGCGGTGCCGCCTGCGGCAATAGCTGCTGCTGCGTGATCTTGTGTGGAGAAAATATTGCAAGAAGCCCAGCGAACATCGGCGCCAAGTGCTTTGAGTGTTTCAATAAGAACTGCAGTCTGAATGGTCATGTGAAGTGAGCCCGTGATGCGCGCACCTTTGAGAGGTTTTTTTGCTGCGAATTCTTCACGAATGGCCATGAGGCCAGGCATTTCTGTTTCCGCAATTTTAATTTCTTTGCGGCCCCAGTCTGCAAGTTTGATGTCTGCAATGACGTAGTCGTTTGTGTTTGCCATAAAAAATACACTCCTTTAAAAAGTGTCAGCAGTGTTGGGTGTTTTTTCTCACCCGCTACGTGTCCGACACGATGATTGAGGTGAGCGCAGTTTGATATCGGGAACTCAAGCCTGGGGCCCGTGCCTCGCAGCGCTCCTTGAGTTCAGGGTCAAGATATAGGCGAAAAAATTTAAGCAGTCATTCCCAAAATTTGGCGGAGAGGGTGGGATTTGAACCCACGGTAAGATTTCTCCTACGCGCCCTTAGCAAGGGCGTGCCTTAAGCCACTCGGCCACCTCTCCACGGTGCCTATTTTTATAGTTTTCCTGTTATAGCCTCTGGACGGGCCCGGGTAAAGATCCTAATAAATTACCGGCATGCAAAATGAGCTGTGCTTTGTGTGGGGTCCGCCCCAATCTGCTGTTAAGCGATGGATTGCTAGATCCATAGACTACAATGAAGAAGGTGTGCGCGCCGTGGCCATTGTGCAAAGCGGCCTACTCCCTCCCATCCGTCAAATTCTTGCGCAAGCGGAATTGAGCATTGCTGCCGCAGAGCAAATTAAAAACCGTCAAACACAAATTTTCATTGAATGGCCGTGGTCGCTAGTCGACGAAGACATGGATTTAGAGGAGTGGATTGCCACGCAACCAGCTCTTCACGCAGGTGGATGGAATGTGAGTTTTCTAGGGATTTGCCCAGACGATGTGCATCGTTTGCCGCGTAACTACCGCGAGCAAATGGAAGAGTTTGCAAGGGCCAGCAACTCCAGTGTCATTGTGGCACAGTCACCAGATTCTGATTTGATTCCTCTGTGGCTTGATAAAAAAGAAATCCTCGACTTTGGTCGCCGTGTTGAGGTTTTGGCTGAGAAGCTTTGGGTTGAAGAAGAAGTTGTGGCAGAGCTTACACCGTTAGGTGATACGCCAGATTTTGTGGAAATGAAGGCTGACATTGAAGAATTGTGCTTGCCTGTTAGCATTGCTCCAGTTCGTTATCGTCCGCAAATTTTAGAACTGTGGAATAAAGACAATGGTGATATTTGGGGAGCTGAGCTTTATTGGACGGCCACTGACCCTGAATCAAAACAAGAAGAATTCCAGTGCATCAACGTTGGTCAGGGTAAAATTTTCCAGTGGTCAAGCGACAATCCTTCTCTCATTCAATTCGCCAAAGATAGTGGCCCTAAGGTGTTTGTGGCTGGGGTGGATTTGCACTTGGCGCGAATTACGAAGCTGTTCACTTAAGATTTTTTGAAATTTTCCGCAGGGAAGAGTTCTCTGAGTTTTTCTGCTCTGTAGGTAAATAGTTTGGCCAGCTGAGGAACAATAATCTTTTCATTGATGATGGGGCTTAACGGGCCAAGACTAATTCCGTACTCTATTTTGTCGCGGCACCAGGTTCCTGGTTTCTTTGCAGAGAATTCGGTTCCCGATTTACTGCTCAAAAATTTTTCTGTGCCTTTGTCGAAAATGTGTTCGTGTCTCCACGAACTAAAAAAACCGCCAGAGGTTTGCACGTCTATAAATTTTCTATTTGGGCCGGAATCTAGCATCTCTTCAAACTTCAGGTGCCATTTGGATACGGCAGGAAGGCCAGGAATTGGCGCAAGCGAAACCGTAATTTGGCCGCCTTTTTTCATGTAAAAACCATTGAGGTCATGAAACTCTAATCGTGTGCCGAAGGTGTCGGGTGTGAGCTGCTCTAAGTTTCGAGGTTGTGAAAAAAAATCCCAAACAGCATCAAGGTCTGCTTGCAGCCAAAGCTCGGTTTCAAACGTGAAAACGTGTTTATTCATTTGCGGCGGTGGTGGTTTCACCTAGGCCGAATTTTTCGTTGGCCTCGCCAACTTGTCGGCCACGTTTGCCGGGGCCGCCTTGGTGTTGTCCCGAGGTTGGGCGTGCTAGAGCAACTTTTTGTTGCAACTTGATGAGGCCGTCAATCAGCGCTTCAGGGCGCGGAGGGCAACCAGGCACGTACACATCAACAGGAACAATGCGGTCAACGCCTTTTAAAACGCTGTAGCCATCTTTCCAGTAAGGTCCACCTTTGGTGGCACATGAGCCCATAGCAATAACCCAGCGTGGGTCAGGCATTTGGTCGTAGAGGCGCTTCACTCGTGAAGCCATTTTTAAATTTACGGTACCTGCGACAATCATAAAATCTGCTTGTCGTGGAGTTGCTCGAAAGACTCCGCAGCCAAAACGTTCAAGATCATAACTTGAAGCGCCTGTGGCCATCATTTCAATGGCGCAACAAGCAAGACCGAAGGTCATGGGCCATAGAGAATTTTTTCGACCCCAGTTCACAACTTGGTCTAGTTGATCCATGAAAACGTTGTCGCCCATTGTATTAGCTGAAGGTAAAAATCCCATGCCCTCAAATTACCATAAATCACCCCACCGCGGTACAGGGCGCCAACGGTACGGCCTACCTTTTGGTGTCGCTGGTGCGTCAAAGACGGGTCATGGGTGTCGGTGGTTTTTGTTTTATGTAATTTATGAATAACAATGCATTTAATATGTATTTTATTTTAAAAATTTTTGGGCCTATATCCGCCTGACCCGAGCGTAGAGATGTGAAGACATCAAACTCGGAAAACAAATTATTTAAAGGGGACCGTATATATGAATAAACTACTACTAACCGTTATTTTGACAGCCATTTCCACAACAGCTTCTGCTGGATACAAAAAGTGCTACTACTCCAATCTTCTGGACAGCAACTTGCTAAAAACGATTCGCAAAGTTGATCCATTAAAGAAAGGTGTAAACAATCTTGAGCTCAATATGATTGAGCAGACAGTTAATTATGGACGCAAAGACAAGGTGTATGGAAAAAAAGCGTTAGGCGAGTTCTTGGATTTACCTTACAAAACCAACGCAGGCGACATTATGTACGCTCGAGCACCTAGTGGAGCTGTTTATGCGTACACGCTTTACTATCCTGGCGACAATCCTTACGGACTTTTGTTTGCTTTTGGCAAAGACAAAATGGGCAACACGACGATTATGCCTGTTGCCGCCATTGAAGATGGTGATGCAAACTGCGCGCTAGATAAGAAATAATCTTAGCGGCGATCTGCCTCTGTTGTGCATTCTGAGCGTGAGCCGTAACGACGGGCCGCTACAGTTGTGAGGAGATCGCCGTTTTTTCGAACTTCAGCGCAATTTAAAAAATACCTTGAGTTGCCAAAAAAATCTGGATTGTTGTAGCAACCGCAAACTTCTTTTTTGGATTTGAACATCCAGCCAGATTTCAACTCGCTCTCTTGATTTGCGCAGTCGCTGCTGTATTCAAATTTAAGTTTTACAGTCGAAGATCCTGCGCCGTTGATGACAAGCTCGTAAGCGGCTCCTTGGAATGCCGCTTTTAGTCCAGCCGGTTGGCAAAACGCGTTTACATTGTTTGGTGTCGCATGTACTGCGGCAAAAGACATAAAGAATGATAGGGCGATGGTAAATAGTTGCACTGATTTCATGGGAGCCTCCGTTGTTAGTTTTGGGGCCTTATATCGGCCCATAGCCCACCGAGTCAACGCCATAATGCCGAAAGATAATCCAAAATAAAAACAGCTTTTTAACGCATCTGCGACACCAAAAGGTAGGCCGTACCAAAATGGCGTTAATGGTGGGGGGTGGCGCCGGGGCGCAGAGGCGGAACAAAAACTGTGACGTCTCCTAGGATTTGAGCTTGGCAGGCAAGCCGTGAGGTCAGGGTAACGCCTCTGGCCTTATCCAGTCGGTCTTCTTCTTTTTCTTCGCGCTCGGTTAGATTGTTTTCACCAAGCTTCACAATCACATGACAGGTTGAGCAAGCGCAAACGCCCCCACAGGCCGCTTCAATTTCAATGTCCATGGCGCGCGCAGCTTGCAGAAGGGATGTTCCCATGGCGCCCTCCCAAACTTTTCCTGAAGGTAAAAATGTTACTTTTGGCACGAGTTATTTTCCTTCCTGATTCACGGATTGATTGGTGAGATTATCCGTGAGCGCTTGGTTGACCTGAAGTTCGGCAAGGTCCCTAGTGGCTTCGTTGAGAAGTTCCATGGTTGAGCGCAGTTGATCGATGTTGGGCCCGTTGGCCGCATTTTTTAAATCCACAAGTTTTGCTTGAATACTTGAGCGCTCGCTTGCCTCAATGAGTTTCCCACTACGGGCAAGGCTTTTCTCAGTTGCGCGAATGATGGTGTCAGCCTCCACGCGCAATTCAGCAAGTTGCCGCACGGAAATATCGCTTTCTGCGTGCTCATAGGCAGATTCTAGCATGGCGACAAAGTCTTCATCGCGAATGCCAAAGCTTGGCACGACTTCAATTTCATGCATTTTTTTTGATCGCAAATCGCGCGCGCGTACATTTAGAATTCCGTTGGCATCCACCCGAAAGCTCACCTCAAGGCGGTGGTATCCTGCAGGCGCAGGCTCGAGTCCCCGCAATTTAAATTTCGCCAGCGAGCGACAGTCGCCGACAAGTTCGCGCTCGCCCTGCAAAACATGAATGTCAAAGGCGGTTTGCTTGTCAGCATGGTTGGTGTAGTTCTCAACGGCTTCGTTGGGAATGGGGGAATTGCGATGTAAAATTTTAGAGACCACTCCGCCCATGGTTTCTATGCCCAAACTCAAAGGAAGAACGTCCAGTAAAAGCCTGTCTCCGCCGTGACCAGCCAAGACCTCCGCTTGTCTTGCGGCGCCCAGGGCAACGGCCTCGTCGGGATTGATGTTTGTGTTTGGTGGACGGCCAAAAAAACTAGCCACTGCTTCGCGAACCAAGGGGACTCGTGTGCTCCCACCAACAAGCAAAACATCGGCAATGTCTGATGTTTTTAGTTTTGCATCAGAAAGTGCGCGTGCACAACAGCTCATGCTTCGTTCAATGAGAGGTTGCCAAAGAGCTTCCGCAGTTTTTTTGTGAATTACAAAAGATTGCCCTTCAATAAAAAACTCGGCGGAATCGCTTTGTGAGAGCTGAATTTTTACGCGCTCAGCTTCGTCTAAAAGCTTCGCCAATAAACTGCGACGGAAGGCGTCTCCACCAGCCTGAGCTTGCGCCTGTAGTTCAGGGGATGCTTGAAATGCTTTTTCAAAAACATATTGGGCTATTGCTAAATCCAGGTCATCTCCGCCCAGGTGAGTGTCACCGGCGGTGGCGAGAACTTCAAACACGCCACGGTCAATGCGAAGCAAGGAGACGTCAAATGTGCCGCCGCCGAAATCAAAGACTGCAACAACACCGGGTTTTTCAAACGACCAACCGTAGGCAAGAGCTGCTGCAGTTGGTTCATTCATCACACGAAGCACGTCTAAGCCAGCTAAGCGACCTGCGGCCTTCGTTGCGCTCCGCTGAGCATCATCAAAATAGGCTGGTACAGTAATGACGGCGCGTTGAACATTTTGGCCTAGAGATTTTTCCGCTTGCGATTTTAATTGTTTTAAAATTTCAGCTGAAATTTCAACAGGCGAGAATGTTTTGTTGTTCACTTGAATTTGAACTTGAGACCCAAGGGCGTCATCACAAAGTTCATACGGAATGAGTTGGGCCTCAGTTGCCATGTCTTTTAGTGAGCGCCCAAGCAGGCGCTTCACAGAAAAAATCACGTTTTTGCTGCGTAAAGATTTTTGCGATTTTGCCAGCTGTCCAATGGTTTCAATTTTTCCTTCGTCGCTAATACTAACAACCGAGGGAACAAGCGCTGAGCCTTGCGTGGTTTGCAAAATGACAGGTTCGGATTGTCCAGGAATGGCGTAGGCCACAAGCGAGTTTGTTGTGCCAAGGTCAATGCCAACAATGGGTCCTGCGTCTTTTGTTTTTTTTGCTGAAGAGGTGTCTGAAATAGAGCCTGCTCCTGAATCAATCTGTATAGGCATATCAGTCCAGGCTCCCTTAGGTTTTGTGAATAAATTTTTGTTTTACATCAGCCACGAAACTTCTGAAATATCGTGCTTGATGGAGTTCTTCATCAATAGCGGCAAGCTGAGCTGTTGTCCACGGAACTTCGTTTGATGGGCCCTCTCCGCAGAAGGGGAAGGTCTCGCAAAGAAGCATGATTTTTTGCTCGGCATTGGCGAGCCGTTTCTCAACTTTTTTTAAAAATTCTTCTATGGCATCTGCCTGTGGGTCATCTTGAAGGTCAAAATATTCGGCAGCTAAATCCGGCGGTATGTTGTTTTTGCTAGTGGTTTTTTTTTGAGAGCTCAAAACTGTTTCCAAAAGTTTCCAAGGGTCTTTGAGTTTTTGGAAGTCGCCGTTGATTTTGGCCGATTTTGCTTCCGCCAACCCACGCGCTTCATCGGTTTCATTGATCAGTCTGTCGGGGTGAAATTGGCGGCTTAGAGCAATGTATTTTTTTTGAAGAGAGGCGCTCCCCTCGGGGGTTAAAAACAAAAATGGACGCAGGCCAAAGGTCGAAAAAGGTCTTAGGCCGCCGCTCTCATCATCAAGCAGAGAAAGAGGATCCACAGCCGCACTCAGATTTGGCGTTGGGGTTCACAAATACAAAGCCGCGTCCCTCAAGGCCGTCGGTAAAATCAAGTTGTGTCCCTTTTAAAAACAAAAGACTTTTGGGATCAATCACAAGCTTAAGTCCATTTTTTTCAAAAACTTTGTCCTTCTCCCCGGGTTTTTCCTCAAAGGAGAGTTTGTACGAAAGCCCTGAACATCCACCGCCAACGACGCTAACCCGTAAAACTGTTCCAACTTTTCCGTCTCGCTCTTGAACTTGAAAAACTTGAGTGACGGCACGATCCGTAATGCTCAACGCTGGCGCAGAAGGATTGGTGTTAACCATTGGCGCCACTGGGGCTGAGGCCTGGGAATTAGGGCTTTGTTGTTGCTCGCTCATAAGGGTGAGTCCTTTTTATCCTTGTTTGCTTTTATAATCTTTAATGGCCGCTTTGATGGCATCTTCCGCCAAAACAGAGCAGTGAATTTTTACAGGAGGCAGGGACAGTTCTTCGACAATTTGTGTGTTCTTGATGGACTCCGCCTGATCAAGAGTTTTACCCTTGAGCCATTCGGTCGCAAGTGAGCTTGAAGCAATGGCGGAGCCACAGCCAAAGGTCTTAAACTTGGCGTCTTCAATGATGCCTTCTTTGCTAACCTTAATTTGCAATTTCATAACGTCACCGCATTCTGGTGCGCCAACAATTCCAGTTCCCACATCAGAGTCGCTTTTGTTGAGCGCGCCAACGTTGCGGGGGTTTTCATAGTGATCAATTACTTTTGTTGTGTATGCCATAAATCCTCCAAGTCGCTGCCCACTCTTTTAGTGAGAGCTCCATTTTACGCTGTTTAAATCGATTCCTTCTTTATACATTTCGTACAAAGGAGACATGTCTCGTAGTCTTTTTACTTCTCGAACGACTTCTTGAATGGTGAAGTCAATTTCTTCTTGTGTGGTGAAGCGCCCCAGCCCAAAGCGAATGGAGGTGTGCGCAAGTTCGGCATTTAATCCAAGCGCAGATAGTACGTAGCTTGGTTCCAGGCTTGCCGATGTGCATGCGGATCCGGATGATACCGCAATGTTTTTAATCCCCATCAAAAGAGATTCCCCTTCGACAAAAGAAAATGAGATGTTCAAATTCCCAGGCAAGCGCTCTGTTGGATGTCCGTTGAGATGAAGTTCGTCGAGCTGAGACTTAAGCCCAGTCCACAGTTTTTCACGAAGGCCAAGGAGCCGTTCGTTTTCTGTTTTCATTTCAACATTGGCAAGGCGGCAGGCTTCGCCAAAACCGACAATTCCAGGAACGTTTAGCGTTCCAGATCTCATGCCACGTTCGTGACCACCGCCATGAACCTGTGCGGAGAGGCGGACTCGTGGATTTTTTCTTCTCACATACAAAGCGCCAATGCCCTTGGGGCCATAAATTTTATGAGCCGATAAAGAGAGTAAATCAATTTTCATGGCTTCAACATCTAGGGGTACGCGCCCCGCGGTTTGTGTGGCGTCGGTGTGGAAAATTACGCCGTGCTCGTGAGCAATGGCGCCAATGGCCGCTACGTTTTGAAGCGTCCCAATTTCATTGTTCCCATGCATGATGGTGATGAGAATGGTTTGTGGTGTAATGGCTTTCTTGAGTTCATCAAGATTGATTTGTCCAAACTTATCCACGCCAAGCCAAGTAACTTTTGCTTGGCCGCTCTCTTCTAGATGCTTACAAGTGTCCAAGACGGCCTTGTGCTCTGTTGAGCATGTAATGATGTGATTTCCTTTTTCCTTGTACATTTCCACAACGCCCAAAATGGCGAGGTTGTCGCTTTCAGTGGCGCCGCTGGTAAAAATAATTTCTTTGGCGCTCGAACCAATGAGTGCCCCAATGTGTTCTCTGGCATCCTCTACTGCTTTTTCGGCAGCCCAACCAAAGGCGTGGTTTCTGCTTGCGGCGTTGCCAAAATTTTCTGTAAAGTACGGCAGCATTTTTTCCAACACGCGTGGGTCAAGAGGTGTTGTGGCGTGATTGTCTAAATAAATGGGAAGCTTCAAATTAGGCATTTGTGCTCTCCCCGTGGTTGGAGGCCACCATACTTTGTGCAATTGTTGTTACTTCAGTTGGGCCGTGGGTGCATTTTGCGCAGTTCTCAATTTTACTTGAAGACTTGCATCCAAAACAATTTTGCAGATGCTTCATGGTGTTTTGTAAATCAGAAATGGATTGTTCAATTTCATTTCGTCTTGATTCGAGTTTTTCCATTTGCGAGGTGAGCGCGTCGTGAATTTTTTTAGCAACCTCTTGTCCTCGACTGTCGGAATGAGAGTTGGGGTCAAGGATGGGGCCAAGGGCTGCGACTATTTCTTTTAAGGAAAAACCAGCCTCTTGAAGCATCTTAATGGTGCCAATTCTTTCAATGTGAGAATCGTCGTAATAACGGTAGCGGTTCTCGCCTCGTGAAAAAGGATGAATAAGGCCCAGCTCTTCGTAGTATCGAAGAGTGCGGTTTGAAACTTCTGCTTTTTTGGCCAACTGACCAATGCTCATAGTATTAGGCATATACACAATTCTATACCATAACATTAACGTCTAGGTAAATGATTTTACAGTGGGCTGGTTTTTGTATAAAAAATCAATAAATTCAATAATTTAAATTTTATTATAAAAATAAATATCGAAATAAGTGCGGTTTAGAGCTGTACCGCTAAGAGAAAGAAGTCTTTCGCCAGCCACCCAGTGCTCATCAAGACTTAAATAGGAAGGTTTTGAAGGAAAAATAGGGGCAAAGTTAGCATCCACTTCCTGCATTTGTAGGCGCCAATGACGCGAGCCATTTTGTGTGTTTCCTGACTGCATAAGCAGCGTTTTCTTTAAAATTTCTAAGTAAAGCAATTGTGGAGTTCCGCGCTGATAAATGAGGATAGAGGAGGCTCCAGCCTGACGAAACGAGCCCAGGCACGCTTGGCTAACGTGAACGCCGTTGGGGATAACTTTTGTGGAGGATTTCCCGCATAGTTCAATGGCAATTCGCTCATCAACAATTGGTGTTGTGTCTTTGGCCTGAGATGTGGCCGTTCGTGGGACTTGAGAGGCACAAAGTAGTAACAAAAAGCTTCTCAGCCTCACCACAGTATCCAATTTAATCGATATTTTAATTTGTTCAACGCGAATTCCGATATATAGGCACAGTATGCAGCATTTGGTGCGCGACCCGATTCATTTCACGATTCCGCTTTCAAGCGATGAGCGTCGAGTGGTTGACCATCCGCTGTTTCAGCGACTTCGTCACATCAAGCAAACGGCATTTTTGCTTCAGGTGTTTCCCGGCGCAACCCATGATCGTTTTTCTCATAGCCTCGGCGTGATGCACATGGCGGGCTTGATGTTCGATTCCATTTCTGCCGAGTTCATCGACAGCTATGGACAAAAAGCGTTGCCTCCTAGCCAGCAAGATTATCTACGTCGTTTGGTTCGTGTCGCTGCACTTTTACATGATGTTGGTCACGGCCCATTCTCACACAGCCTTGAAGGGGTGAGCCATGCGGGCCATCGCATTCACCCCAAGCGTGCCGATTTGCTTCAATACAGCGCCATCCCCACGCATTGGATTTCACCAAAGCTTATGAAGCCAGGGAATCCATGGCTTGAAGAAGTCACCTCACATGAGGACTTTTCCATTGCGATCATTGCAAAAATGGCAGACGAGCACGGGCTACTTGCAGGGCTTCACGCGCAAGATATTGCGGCCACGCTGTGCGACTGGGTTGTTCATACCGAAGACTTCAAAGCGATGAGCCACGTGGGTCCTTCCGGTCGCTGGAACATTAAGCCTGTTTTGAAGGCACTTGTTTCTGGTGAGCTGGATTGTGACAGGATGGATTATTTGCTCCGAGACTCCCACTACACGGGGGTCCCTTATGGAAAATATGATCGTGAAATGCTCATTGATAACTTGTCGTGGCGCCCTGATCCGCGCCATCCGTCCATGTTGTGTTTGTGTTTGAAGCGAAAGGCGCTTCACGCATTCGAGGATTTTTTAATTTCGCGCTACCACATGTTTTTGCAAGTGTATTCGCACAAGACCGTCGTTGGTTTTGATGTGATTTTAGAAAACGCGCTTGCAGAGCTTACAGATTTTAGAATTGATCCTGATTTAGAGGAATATTGTTCTTGGTCAGACGACTGGTTACTTCGAAAAATTCTTGCCAACCGCTCCTCAAGATGGGGCGCGCAGTTGAGGGACCGTCAACCACTGAAGCATTTGTTTACCATTCGAGAAGAAGACAAAAAGGCGTTTGAAAAATTCATTGGCCCCTATGAAAAATCCTCTGGAACAACCATGTGGTTTCCCACATTGAAGAATTCTATGACAGAGGGAGCGAAGGCTTACTCTAATGGGAAGGCGAAGGCTGATGTTCCTAAACTTTGGTGGCGCCAGTGCACATCGTTTTTAACCAAAGGCCCTCGAGGTCGCTTCCCGATTTACCTAGAAGAGCGAAGAAACCTTGTTGATTTAGAAACAGTGTCTCTATTGCTCAAGAGTGACTATGTTAGACGTGTCGACATTATGCATGTGTATTGCCTGCGTGATGAAGAGAAAAAAGTCATTCCATGGCTCACCAAAACCGGTGTGCCTGAATCAATACTGGCCAAACCTCAAAGTCTGGTTGAATAAAAAAAGCGAATAAGCTGGTGAGTGACCGGCTCGCAGCTGCCTAAAGTTTAGACACGTTAGACCAATAACCCCATGCAATTTCAGCACGATAGACAGGGAGTCTTGGGCCTGTAATTTGCAGTACTTAGGGTAGACGTGAAAACCATGAAAACCTTGCGAGTTTTTTTGCCAGCTTTTTTGCTAACCCTGCCCCTGCAGGCATGCACGGATTGGTTGAAAAAAAACAAAGGTGACTCCTCACAAAATTCAAGCGCACCTTCACCTCCGCCTGCGGTGAGCACTCCTACAGGAGAAGAGATTCAACCCAAAGACAAGTCACAAAAAAACGAAGCTGCCGTGGCCCCTGCGTTTCAGGCGGCCAAAGGGAACTTGCTTTTTTTTACATGGGACCCCATGAAAAATTACTCAGGCATTCGTCCCGTGAAAATCATTATGTCGCTAAAGTCTCGCTGGGTCTTTGAATACCCACAAATAGCGGCAGACAAACAAAGAAAGCTGCGCGTTTCTTTCTTGTATGCGCCAACTTATGTGATTGATGGTGTTGTTCATCAGCAAACATTCCAGACGGAGAAAGAACTCAGTGTTGTTGAGGATGCAAATGGCTATTTAAAATTTGAGCTCTCTGTTGAGTCGGCACATAAAAAAGCTGAGGTTTTGATTTTGCGTGCTCGCTCTGAGCAAAAGCTGCGTCTTTATGAAACACCAAAACACATCAATTGGTTTGCTGAGCTGAGTAATCTTTCTGAGGAAAGAACGCAGTCCCTTGGGCTTTTGGAGTTTCGCTTGATGAATACGCTGACAGAACAAAGTGTGCAAGATGGCGCGCCTGCGCCACTTCCTGCAGACACATTTTATGACTGCTTTGAGAACTCACGAGACCTCAGCACCACATCTCCTGAGGCCATGGACAAGCTTTTAGGCTGTGTCGTTAAGGCCAACCAGTTTACGGATATAGGGCGCGGCATCCGCCGAGCGGAAGACTTGGGCGTTTACCAAAACAGGCCTGAGTGGTCAGAAGTGTTTCAGGAAATGCTCAGCACCTACTTTGTGGACCAGAATGTTTTGTTCTCCACCATGGGCGAGTGCATTGTTTCTGCGCAATCGTTCTCTCATTCCCTCTCTACGCTAAGAGTTTTAAACAAATGTGCTGACAAGCACCCTTCAATTGAAGTCTATGAGAATGGAATGAAAATCTTAAGGAAACGGATTCAAGAAAAAGAACTTCTTGGATTTGAAGAGAAGCTTCGTCGCTTTGTTCGCGCCAATGTAGATGTCATGAGCAAGGCTCAATGTCACAAAATGGCGTTACTGCCCATCACGAGCGAGAAAAAAGAACAAATTAAAGAAATCTGTCAGGCGTCTAATCGTTGGTAGCGCTAGCGCTTGCTGTCGCTGCTGCGGGAGCGGCGGCAATAAGTTCTAGCTCAGTGGCCAAGTCTTTTAGTTCAGTAGCTATGCGAATGGCTGCGTCCGCGGGGATTCTGGCCATATCGAAGCTCAAAGAGCGCACTTTCACTGCAGCGCCGTCTTTGGAGATTAATCTAAAGTTGGTATCAAGAAGTGACTCCACTCGACGATTTCGAATGGCTTTCTTCACGCCAGCTGCGGCCAAAGACTTCTCTAGTTCTGCAACAGAGAGCTTGTGTTCAATGGCATTCTTGAAGACGTCTCTTAAGAAAGAAACATCATCAATACGGGAAATCACGCGCCAGTGACGGTGGGTGAAATAAGCCCCTTTGGAATAAAGGGCAGGCTGAAGGTCTTCTGGGATTTCGGTGAGCTGAATTTTTTCGCTCAATGTGCTTTTGTGTGACCCGAGTTTCTTGGCTAATTTTTCAAGACTCAACTCTGGATTCTCAGCCAAAACTTTTTTCAAGTAGAGGGCTTCTTCAATGGGAAGAAGGTCTTGTCTTTGTGTGTTCTCAACAAGGGCCAAAAGTCGCCCTTCCATAGCGGAACATTCTTTAACCAAGCAATCCATGGCTTTTAGGCCAGCTAGTTTTGCAGCACGGTAGCGGCGCTCGCCACTGATGATCTCGTAGCCGTTTGCAGTTTTGCGAACAGTAATGGCTTGGGCTTGTCCAAGCTCACCCATGGTTTTTGCAAGTTCTTCAAGTGAGGCAGGATCGAAGAATTGGCGAGGTTGATCAGCACAGGGGTGAATCTGATCAATGGCAATTTTTTCAGTGCCACCCTCTTTTTTAATGACCGTGTCTAAGGTCGATGAGACGGCCGCTAAGCCTTCTGCAATCTTCGAGGTTAGTAACCCCTTTAACCCTGATACAGGACCTTTATAACTTAGTTGATTGGATTCATTTTCTTTACGTTCTGTTTCGTGCGAAACCGTGCTCATAAGCTCTTTTTATTGCAGAATCCATAACTTATCAATGTATCGCATGGACAAAGGGCCTCATATTGTGGAAAAAGGGGTCTATCTTATGAGCGCAGCGTCACTAAAGGTTGCCTTGTTACAGATCAACTCACTTGTTGGTGATGTCTGGGGCAATTTTGCAAAAATAGAAAAGCTGATGCGAGCACAGGCTCGCAATGCGGATTTGTTTGTTACTCCGGAGTTGGTTTTGCTGGGATATCCTCCTGGTGATTTGCTCAGCTTCCCACAACTGATTGAAGAAGAGACGCGAGCTGTGTTGCGATTGCAAGAGCTCAGCAAGGAATTGGGTGTGGCCTTGTTGCTCGGGCATACAGAAAAAAGTTCGCCGCAAAGTTTTGCACCATTTTACAATTCCGCAACTCTCTTTGATTCAGGCGTGTGGGTTGGCACACAAAGAAAACAGCGTTTGCCCAACTACGATATTTTTGATGAGCGAAGATTTTTTGAGCCATGGCCCGAGCTCCGCCCCCAAGGCTTGCTCAAGTGTCGAGGCCACAACGTTGCTTTGCAAATTTGTGAAGATGGCTGGGATGTCATTTCAGCCTTTGGTGCGCAAAATTTCCGTTCGTACTCTAAAAGTAGCAATCCCATTGAATCTCTAACCGAGGCACCAAATTTTGTTGTGAACATGTCCGCTTCTCCGTGGACCATTTCTAAGCGCCAGCGCCGAGAATTAAATTTTTGTCAGTTGGCAAAAGAGCTGTCCTTGCCGGTTTTGTATGTGAACTCCGTTGGTGCGCATGATGATTTGATTTTTGATGGAGCCTCTTTTATGGCGGATGCAGAAGGCGCACTTGTTCAGCAAGCGGCGTCTTTTTCCGAGGACTGTCTTGTTGTTGATGTTTCAAATACCAAGGTTAGAAAAGTGTTGCCCATCTATAATGAGTGGGAAGAATTGCGGGCAGCCTTGGTCTTGGGGCTTGGCGACTATGTTCGTAAAAGTGGATTTCAAAAAGTGCTACTGGGTCTTTCTGGTGGAATTGATTCTGCCGTTTGCGCGGCATTGGCCGTTGAGGCACTTGGTAAAGACCATGTGACTGGGGTGAGTCTGCCGAGTGTTCTCACCTCTGATTTCTCCAAACAGCAGGCTCGGGCGCTTGCGCAGAATTTAGGCATTGAATTCCGTGAGTATTCCATTGCGCAGCCTGTGGAGGCACACCAGAAAACGCTAGGTTTGAAAAGCGCGGGGCTTGGCTATGAAAATTTGCAAAGCCGCAATCGTGGACTAATGCTGATGAGTTTGTCTAACGAATGGGGCGCGCTCTTGGTGTCTACTGGAAATAAAAGCGAAATGGCCATGGGCTATTCCACACTTTATGGTGATTTGTGCGGGGCCATTTGCCCCCTTGGAGATGTTTATAAAACAGAAGTGTATGGGCTGGCTCATTACATGAATGCGCGTGCAAAAAAATTGGGAGTTCAAGCGCCTATTCCGCTGGAGACTATTTTGAGAGTGCCAACGGCAGAGCTTGCGCCCAATCAGCAAGATTCTGATTCTTTGCCAGAATATGCCATGTTGGATGTGCTTTTAAAATGTTGGATTGAGCATCAGGCTGTTTTGTCAAACTCTAGCAAAGAGTGGCGCGCCTTTTTAAAAATAGAAGAAGGATCTGCAAAAGATCTCCCTGTGCTTTGGAAAAAATTTCACACAAACGAGTTCAAGCGCTTTCAAGCGCCAGTGGTTTTGAAAGCCCACGCCAGAGCTTTTGGAAGCGGGTGGAAAATGCCGCTTGCTAAAAAAATGGATTGGAAAGAGTTTGGGCCTGCATGAGAATTTTAGCGTTTGATTCTGGTATTGGCGGCATTACGGTTTTAGCTCCGCTGCTTAAAAAAGAAAACAACATTGAAGTTGTCTACTTTGGCGATTTGGCACATTTTCCGTATGGAACAAAATCGCCTGAGCGCATTCGTGAGCTCACGTTAAGAAATATTGAATTTCTGATTCGCGAAAAGGGTAGTGAAAAAAAATTCGATTTAATTTTGGTGGCGTGTAACACGGCCAGTGCCCAGGCCATTGATGCTGTTGAGGAATTGGGTCGCAAACACCAAATTCCAGTGGTGGGAATGGTTGCCCCTAGTTGTCGTGCGGCACTTCACTCCAAGCCATCAAGAATTGTGGTGTTGGCAACGCCATCAACCGTGCGCAGTGAGGCTTATGTGCGTGAGTTGAATAAACAAAACGCGTCAGTTTCTGTTGTGCAAAAAGCTTGTCCGCTGTTTGCGCCACTCGTTGAGGATCATCTTTATTCCGGCCCCGCTGTTGAGCTTATAGCGCGTCGTTATTTGGATTCTATTGTTCAGCCAGGGGACTTGATGATTCTGGGATGCACACACTATCCCTTCTTGCTGCCCGCTTTGCAGGCGACATATTCTGGCCACCAATGGGTTGAGGCTGGTGAAGCCATTTTGTCGGACGCGGTTGTGGAAACACTGCTTAAGAAAAATCGCACACAGGTGGCACCCTTACCCAACACGTTAAACGTTTATTTCTCAGACAAAACGGCCTCGCGCGATTCTGTGCTTTTGTTCTTGCAGCAACTCGGCTTGGAAAAGCAAAACTTACTGCAAGAATTTGACATTCTTCGTTCGTGAAGTAGATGCTGTCTTTTTTCTTAATAAAAACTCACAGCTAAAGGCCCATGGACCATTGGAGTAATAGCTGTTTTCTTTTCTGCCATCGGTGATTTTAAAGACGGCTCCAGTTTTTTTAATCTCTGTGAATTCTTGAATGAATATTGCGTTGGGCCCAGAGACCATTGTTGTGGCGGTTCGGAGTGCATATTCTTGTTTTCCGCTAACTTCTGTTGTCCCACCGTGGAAGCCAAGGTCTCCCTTGTTGAGGCCAAATTCATTCCATCCAGACACAAAAATTCTGCGTAAGCGATAGTCATTGTTGTTCTTGTAAATCAAATACCCGGTTAAATCGTTCCAAATTCCTGATCTATCCTCACCATTAACGGTGCAGTGATTTTTGGTGATGAGTTGATACTCGCCAAGAAATTGCTCAAAAGGGTGTTCTGCTAGAGCTGGGATGGATAAAGCTAGAGTCAGTAATGTTATTCTCATGAAGTTCTCCGTAAAATGTATGAATTGTTGCTAATACAGTCTTAGCGCCCTACTTCAACTTACGTAGTCGCTCTACAACGGGTGTGAGTTCATTTTTCTTGGCGTATTTGGCGCTCATTTCGACAAGGGTCACCTCATACAGGCTGCGCTCGCTGACATCGCCAGGCGCAAAAGAAAGTAGTCGCGATCCTTGGTTGGCGTCAAAGTCTCTAAGCGATTCCTTGTCGCCATTGTTGATGTACATTTCTCGCTCTTTTGTGAAGCCTTCCCAGCTGCTGCGGAATCGTTCGCCAAGTGAAGGGCTAAACCATCCTTTTGATTTTGCATTCCATGCAATGTCTATAACGCCCCATTGCTGGCCTTGTAGTTGTGGTCTGATTAGTAGGCTCGACCCCATCTGCAGTGGAATTTCGAGTCCGCTCATGTCGCGTGAATCAATGAAAAGCAGAGGGCGCTCAAATACGGATTCGGCCACTTCACGTCCGCCGTCAGTTCCAAGATCACTAAACACAATGGTTAAAATGTCAGAGGGAATTTCTTTTAATACGCTATGTAGCGCTTCAACGGGTGGGCGCGCTTTGACGGAGTCGGCAAGTGAGGAGCTTGCGCCTCCAGCGCTAAGTCCAGTAACGCCAACCTTCATTCCATTTTCTAAAGTTAAAATTAAAAAGGGCTCAAAAAGAAGTTTTCCGCTGAAGTCCACCCAGCTTGCAGAAACTAGGGGCATTTTGGCTTTGGCGGCTTCTGCTCTAAGCCACTCTACGCCAGCGCCAAGGTCTAGGTGACCGACGTTCTGGGCCTTGATGCCCATTTTGGAATGTCCTTCTAAAACAGCAATGGCTTTTTTAAGAAGGACTGATTTTTTTGTGGGATCTAGGTTGGCCGATGGGAATAGTGCGTTTCCGGCATCAACGGCCAGCATGGGGCGCTCTGTTTGTGCGCGGACAAAGTTGAGTCGACGATCAAGTCCGCCCTTGGGGTTTAGAGCGCAACCGCAAATGTCGGTTTCCCCATTGATGTTCGCGGAAAAAAGTAAGTGAAGGCTTTGGGCTTTGTTTTCTTCTGCCCACGTGTTGAGAGATGTGATGGGGCGACTCAACACAAAAGGGTTTTCGTTGGGAATGAAAACGCTTTTCTTTTTATTGCTGGCCATAGAGATGCCGCTTGAGTCATGACCTTTTTGAGATGAGCAGGCACTTAGGACAAAAAGTAAAAAACAAATGCCTTTAGTAGATTTCCAGACTTGCATGATAGTTCTCCCCATGGTGAAGTTCTCTTGTGAAGTTTACACTTGATCCACGACAGGCGAAAGAGATGCTCACAAAGCGAGGCTTTGAGCGCATTCGTGCAGGGCATCCTTGGCTCTATAGTTCGCTGCTTTCCGACAAATTCCCCAAAATAGACCAACCTTGCGTGATTCCTTTGGGCGAACACTGGTTTTTTTATTCGCCGAAGAGCGAAATTCGTTTAAGGCGCCTTGGTCCATCAACACGGCTGTGGCCCGCAGGCGATGGAATGAACCGCGAGCGCGTGGTGATTGAGTCGACAGAGCAGTTCCGGGAATATTTTTTCGATGTCCTCCGCCAAAATTTAGTCGATACCTTTAAAAGAAAAACCGCTTCTTTTGAAACGACAGCTCGTTTGGAGTCGTTTCGGTGGGTGTTTTCAGAGTGTGATGTGTTGCCGGGGCTTGTTGTGGATGTTCTTGGCAATGCCTTGGTTGTTCAACTTCAAACGGCTCCTGTGGAGCACTTTTTCCCTGTCATTCGTGACATTTTAGAATCAGCCTTTGAAGAGGTTCGTGGGCATAAGCCTGAGGAATGGGTTGAGCTTCGCAACGCCCCAAGTAGAAAATATGAAGGGCTTGCCGTTGAAGTTCAAAATTCGCTGCCTCGTCGATGGGTGGAGTGGAACGGGCTGCAGTGGTGGACTGCGCCGGGCGGTTCTCAAAAAACAGGGGCTTATTTGGACCAACGAGAGAATCACACTTCTGCTGTGAAATGGGCAAAAAAGAAGAACGCAAAGACAGTTTGGGATTTGTGTTGTTTTGAGGGAGGCTTTGGCCTGCATTTAGCGCAGGCGGGCCTTGCTGTAGATTTTGTTGATGCCTCTCAAGATGCGCTTGATGTTGTTCAAAAAAATCTTGAGCAAAACAATATTGATGCCCAAAAGCATCAGCGAATCTGTGCCAATGTTTTTGATTGGATTAAGCAAGCCTTTGATGACCGCAAAAAAGTCGATATGGTTATTTTGGACCCCCCTAGTTTCGTGAAAAATCGCGATTCCAAGGCTGGAGCCTTGCGGGGCCTTAAAGAACTAAATCTGCGGGCTCTACATTGTATCCGTCCTGGGGGTTTGTTGATTAGTTGCACCTGTTCCCATCACGTGTCTGAACAAGACCTAGAGGAAATGATTGCCGCCGCCGCCCATGATGCCAGACGCCAAGTGAAGGTGCTGGAGCGTCGGGGGCCGGCACCAGATCACGCGCCCTTGCTGGGTTTTCCTGAGTCCAACTATTTACATGCCTTAATTTTAGAGGTCGTATGAGCGTTCAAATTACGTTTGTTCAGGATTGGGACGGCCAAGAAGTCGTAGCCCAGGCTGAAATTGGAGAAACGTTGGTTCAGGTGGCTGGGCGTGCCGGCGTTGTGATTCAGCAAACTTGCGGCGGCGCTCCTTCGTGCACAGACTGCCGCGTGAAGGTTCTAGAGGGGCAAAACGATGGTTTTGAACCACTGGAATTTGCCGAAAAAAACTTGATGGGAAATGTTTACTTTCTGACCCATGAGCGATTGGCCTGTCAGGCGGTTGTTCGAGGCTCGTCCAAGGTTATTGTTTACAAAAGAGTTAGGCGAGAAAAAGAAAAAGTTGTGCTAAAAAACAAGGCCAAGTAAGCCCTCCCCACTAAATCATGAGAGGCTTACATAAAAAGCAAAGAGGGAATTTATGGCTAAAAAAACAGTAAAAAAAGTAGCAAAGAAAACAAAGAAGAAAGCAAAAAAAGCAGTGGCAAAAAAAGTGACAAAAAAGGTCGCTAAGAAAACTGCTAAAAAACTTACAAAGAAAGTCGCAAAGAAAAAAACAGTAAAAAAAGTGGCGACTAAAAAAGCCGCTGCTACCAAAAAAGTAGCAACAAAAAAAGTTGCCGTAAAGAAAGCAGCATCTGCAAAACCAGCGGCAGCAAAAACAGCTACGCCAGCAGCGGCGCCTCAGGTGAGCTTGGTTGGCAATGTTCTTCCTTCCTTGGTGCTAAAAAACCAAAAAGGAGATCAAGTGGCTTTGAACGATTTGGTCTCACGAGCCAATAAAACCGTTCTTTATTTTTATCCCAAGGACGACACCCCAGGATGCACAAAAGAATCTTGTGAGTTTCGCGATTCACTAAACCGCATCACTGGCGCGGGCTACAATGTCGTTGGCGTAAGCCCCGACTCACCAGAGAGTCATGTGAAATTCATTGAAAAATATGGATTAAACTTTGACCTTTTATCCGATGAAAACAAAGACCTCTGCCAAGCAATGAATGTTTGGAAAGAGAAAAATTTCATGGGCAAAAAGTACATGGGTGTTGAGCGCACAACCTTAGTTGTGGGCCAAGATGGAAAAATTGAACACGTATGGCAACCTGTTAGTGTTGAAGGACACGTAGACGCGGTACTTGGTTACCTGGGCGCGTAGTTTACGCACGTACAACTAAACATGTTTTCATTTTTAAGACTGCCGGGACTTAGCTCAAATCATAGTCAAGCTCCGGCAGCTTGTTCTCAGTGTCAGTTTCAAACCCTTTATCACCAGCCCGACTTCAATAGATCCGTTGGGCTGTGGATTGTGGGCATAGCTTCGTTTATTTGTTTTGTTTTACTTTATCAAAAAGCGGACTGGTGGCTTTCCTGGTCACCTATGTTTGCTGTGCTTGTGATTGACCGGTTGTTTTATTTAACCAGCCCGCTGGCTGTGATTTGTTACAAATGTGGCCACATTCATAGAGGCTTAGATAAAACAGACGCGCAAAAATTCGAATACTTTGATTTAGAAACTTATGATCGTATTCACTATCAAGACAATCTTCAAAAATCCTGATCCAAATAACGTCGGCGCAGTTCACTAAGGCTTGTTTTTAAATTCTCTGTTCCCCAGCGGCCGCTAGCTATAGTGCTAACTGCACCTTCAAACTGGTCTCTTTTGATGGGAGCTGGAAATAAACCCATTTCATGCAGATATGCCCAAATTTTATCTAGAGTCTCAAGCGAGAAAAGTCCTCGTCTTGCTGCGCTTTCAAGCCCCGCAATAAGCTGTTCTGCGGTGAAGTCGTGGTGAATCATCATGTCTTTGGCTACAGATTTCACGGCTTGTTCGCGAATGAGTCCTTGCTCGTGCAAGGCAAGGGCTGTTTGCAGTGAGTTCTCCGTGGCATAAATAAAATTACCAAATCGAGTGAAATAAGAGGGCTGTGCCCCTGTTTCAAGGTTAATCATCACGGCTTGTACGGGATAGCTTCGACCTTTTAATTTTCGTGATATCCAAGCAATAGTCACGGCATCTTCGCGAAAAACGCCCATGTTTCTTAGCAACCTAATGAGTTCCGCGTCTTTGAGGTTTTTGCCTAAGATGTGGGCAAAAAGCGTGTATGTTGCGGCATCGCTTTCACTGTCGTCGCCAAACAAGACGAGCTTTGATTTTTTTGGCAATGCACACCATAAATTTAGCAAGGCAAGAAGCTTGTACCCAATTTGCTCACGAAGCTTTTTGAAATTTGCGGCCTTAACGTTTTCGAGCTGGTTTTTAAAAATAATGCCATCGTGGTCAATGCCATCAAGTTCCATTTTGGAGAGAATTTTTTTTCTCATTTGAGGAGGAGAGGCACTAATAAAAAAAAGTGGGTTTTTTTCCGCCTCTGCTCTTCCACCCCGACGCACTGCTCGCAAAATAATAGAAAAGCCGGGAACGTTTTTTTTTCTAACAGGAGTCTCAAGCGCAGCCCTGAGTAAGCCACCCAATGAGTCAATTTGAGTGGCAAGGTACGTTTTGTCTATGTCGGAGATAAAGATGTGCCCTGAATAGTCTTCGGGGATGCTTTGAGCTGATTCGGGGACGAGAATTTTGGACATTCCTATAACTTCATCCTATTATCAGGGTAAATAACCAAGAGGGGAATGAAAAAATGCTGACGAATAAAAAATTTCAGAGCGGATTTTTCAACGTATTATTTTTAGGTGCGGTATGTGGCGCCGTTACAACAGCAAGGGCCGGTGTTGGCACTTCTTTAATGCAAGAGGCTGGCGTTTTGGCGCATGGCGAGTATGAGGCAACTTTGCATGCTGACACCATTTTGCGCTCAGAGGTTGGCGACACGCTGACAAGTGGTTTTAATGTGTCTCCTCATTTTCGCTTCAATCTTGTGGAGCATTATTTGGATTTGAGCTCATACATTGGCACAGGCACGACAGATTTTCAGTTTGGCGCACTTGCCAAATACAACTTGCTTCCGGATGTTGATGGACAAGTTGGAGTTTCATTTTTAGGTGGTGTTGGAGTGATTTGGGATACGGTGAACTCCAGTACGCAAACCAGTGGCTTGGTTACTGTCGGTGGCGTTGTTTCAAAAAGCTTTGAGTCAGATAATTTTGGGAAGGTCACGCCTTACGGCTCTTATCAACTGGAGCTTTTGCTAACACCGTCCACAACCACGGGTCCTATGACGTTGATTGCAGGCAACAAATGGGAACCAAGTGAAATTGCTCCTTGGGTCTTTTACTCAGAGGTCTTTTTGTCTTTGCGTAAAAGTTTTTATGGTGTTGGTTTGGGTGCAGGATATAAGTTTTGAAAAAGCAGCGCTCTTTTGTCCGCACATCGAATTGGGCTATTTGGTATAGCAGCGCGCCCGCTGATAAAAAAGAAATACGCAAAGGAGTGGCTCGTTTAAAAGAGCTGGGGGCAACAGTTCTTGTTCCCACAGGTTTAGAAAGTAAGGCGACAAAGCCCGGCGTGAAGGACTTGCCCTTTGTTTGTTCTACAGAGTCAGAAAAGTTTTCTTTATTTAAAAAAATATGGTCTCAAAAAAATATTGATGAAATTTTTTTAGTTCGTGGCGGTTATGGCTGTATACGGCTTTTGCCGTTGTTTGAGCGCTGGAAGCCCAGGGCAAAAGACACTCACAAAAGAATTTGGGGTTTTTCAGATTTAACGACGTTGCAGAATTATTTATATTTTCGCTTTGGCTGGTCATGGGTTCACTCTCCGATGCTGACAAGTCCGGCGTTTTATGACCCAAATTCCATTGAGAAATCTTTTTGGGAGCAGTACTTCAACGATCCTGGAGTGTTTCGTGTTGAGTATGCGCTAAAGCCACTTTTTGTTCCTTCCTCATTTAAAGCAAAAAAAATCAAATTGCCCTTGGTTGGTGGAAATTTGACGTGTTTGCTGTCTTTAATGGGAACGCGTTTTGAGCCAAAACCTAAGAAAGATTATTTTCTCTTCTTAGAAGATACAAATGAACGAGCTTATCGCATTGATCGCATGCTCCAACAATTGGCAAACACTCATTTTTTCAAAAAATGCAAAGGTGTTTTCTTGGGTGATTTTTCGAATACAGCAAAAGAAGATGTGTTGTTGGTGATTGAATCGTGGGCAAGGCAACACAATGTGGCCTTGTATGATGGTGTGCCCGCCGGTCATGAGCGTCCCAATTTGCCCTTGGCCATGGGGGTGCCGGTGACTCTTTTTTCAGAAAAAACGTCAACTGCTTGGCTCCACATCCCCTTTTTAAGAACTTAGGGTAAACTTTTTTAAACTATGCGAGTAAAGATTCATGGTGGGCGTGGATCCCATCCAATCTCCGTATCCCCACGCAGGATAGAGGCGATTGGAAAAAACATTTGGGAATTCACAAAAAACAAATCGTTTGCCAATTGGTCTGAGGTTCAGGCCGCTTTAAGCAAAGAAAGGCGCTCCTTTCATCAAATCTACGGTGGCCACACGACATGCGTTGAGGTTCAAAGCGATAAAGCAGAGATGCCTTTTTTCTTCGATGCAGGTACAGGACTAACTTCAGCGGGTACAGATGCTGAGTCTTGCTTAAACAGCCCGCTCTTCCATACAGGTCAAGGAGAGGTTGCCTTTTTCCTAACTCATACGCATTGGGATCACATCATTGGCCTTCCAACCATTGAACAACTCTATAAAATTGGGAACTCGTTTCATTTTTATGGGGCCCATAAAAAGCTTTCTCAAAGAATTGGTGGACTGTTTAAAGAGGAGCACTTTCCTGTTCCCTATAAAGTTGTTTCCAAGAATTTTGAATTTCATCAGCTAGATGTTGGTGAGCAAATAGATTTTGGTGAATTGAAAATTTCAAATACGGCACAAACACACCCCGGTGGCAGTTTTGCTTATCGAGTCGATGAAGGGGCAAAATCGCTAGTGTTTGCAACAGATGTGGAACTAAAACACTTTCAATATCACCCAACCGTTCAGCCCGGGAACAACATTTACTCGAACGCTGATGTCTTAATTATGGATGCTCAGTATTCGCCAGAAGATATGGTAACTAAAGAGGGTTACGGTCATTCGCAAATTTACACAACGGTTGAATTTGCCGTGAAAGAAAAAGTTAAGAACTTGTATCTGTTTCATCAGTGCCCAACTTACAACGATGAAATGGTGGACATGCAGCTTGAGCGCGCCAAAGCACATTTGAAAAAAGAATTTAGTTCTTCAAAACTCAATATTGAAATTGCCATTGAAGGGGCAACTATAGACATTTGAAGTGTTCTGGCTGAGCGCGTTTAGTGCTGACTGCCTGAGTCCGTTGCAGTTGGCGTTTTCCAGCAGCCGTAGTGTGCGGCAATTCCTGTGGCCACGCCTTCGGCGTACCAACGAAACGCGGAATGATAAGGATAGCTGGTATTGTTCACCTGAAGAGATTCTGTTTGTGGCGTTTTATTTTTTTGAGCATGCACAAGGTCAGAAGACACTCTGTCGTGAAAAAACCCCTCAACTAAAATCATTGGTGCTTGAGAAACGGAGCCTGCAGGTGAGCGAAGCATGGCGCGGAAAACGTCCCAGTCGGTTTGTTTGATTTGTGTTGCTTGATTAAATCCCATAAGGTCTTTTCTGTTGTGAATACCGTCGTGTCTAAAAAACGAAGCCTCAAGTCCAGCTTTCATTTTTTCTGCAAAATCGTTTGATCGGCGAAAGGCTTCTGGTGTTTTAGAGTAACCTTTAGGATCTGTTGGCTCTCGAACCGTGAAGACTTCAATGCGCTGAGACGTTGTGCTGCCGGCATTGGTGTGCAGGGAAATAAAAAGATCGGGACTAAGGCTTGCAATATAGTTAGAGCGGTAGTTTTTATCGTCCAAAGTCTCAACGGGTTGACCATCAACTGTAGCAAGGCGCTTGTCCCCGACAGAAAACAAGTCGTTTCTTGTGACAGGAATATTTTGCTCGCTTGCACCAAAGCAATTAACAAGAATTGCTTTGGTTAGTTGAGCGGCAACAAAGGTGCCGTAACCTTCTTGATATCCATTGCTCATTCGTCTGGAGTCTTTAACGAAGTTTCCGTCTGGCAGCGTTCCACCATAGTGCCCGGCATCTACAACAATTCTATTTTTAGTGAATAGCGGATGGTTTTTCATGCACGCTTGTTGCGCGGGAGTCATGGCAAGTTTACGGCAGTCAATAGAGGGTGCGCGAAGATGACTTAGTTTTTGAGGAGTGGTGTTTACTGTGGGGGGTGAGGGTCTCACAACTTGAACGGGTGGAGTAGCTTCTTGGATGACGGTAGTTTTTATTGATGGCGGAGCTGGAGTAACAGGCGCTTGTGCGGGTGGTCCTATGCGATTGAGTGCAGTTGCTGTACTGGGTGTTTTCCCTTGCTTTGTATGCGCAGAAAGTTGCTTAATGCCCCAGAGCCCTTTGGCAAAATCTTGCGGGCTTTTATTTTTATAGGCCTCGAAGGTCATTTTAATAATTCGCTGGGCATAAGTGCGAATTTCTGGGCTCAAAGTGCCTTCATATTTTCCGCCTGGACCTAAATCTCTTTGCAAATAAAAATCTAATTTAAATTCAGCCGGCCCTGCCGCTGGGTCATTTGCTCTGTTTGCAAAATAAGTTTCTAGTTTTAAAAAAGTGTCGTGTGAGAGCTCTCGAGACACGGCCAGTTCTTTGGGTATGACCTCTCGGAGAAGCCAAATCATTTGCTCGTCGTTTTTACTTAAAGCGCTTTGCCCAAAACTAAAGGGAGCGCTGAGCAGCAAAAGCAAAAGAAAAAAAATGTTCATTTTTTCCCAGCCTTTATTTGTTCAACTTCAACGCCCTTGGTTGTTTTTACGGCATAACTTGCGTCAGTTAAAAATCTGGGAGTTTCTCCTTTGGAAATTTTCTTATGCGTGTTTTTTTTCAAATCCCAAATATAAATGTCGTCTTGAGGTGTTTGGTAAATGACGGCGCTGCCAGAGGGGTTGATGGAGGGACGATAGCCTTTGGGTGATGTTGTTAATTTTCCTGTTTTGCGCTCGAAGGCAAACAGCCCTCCTTGGCTTAGTGAACCTACAATGACGTCAGGTGAGGAGGCTTGCACTTCATAAGCGTTTCCAGACAAACTTATTTTTTCTAATTTGAGTTGGTCTTTAATAAGGTAGTTGCCAAAATCATGTAGTGAAAAAATAGTGTGCACGCCACTGAGCTGCGCATCGGCGCAGCTTGCTTGAACTTTGAACAAATAAAGCTTGGCGGGTTTTTCTTCGCTTGTTCCAACAAGCACGTGGCACAAATCGACCCATTCTAAAAAAGAAAACAGTGAAAAGGGCGTTGATTTGAAAAGTTGTTTTTTCTGATCGCTATCAAAAACAACAAGTGTTTGCGTTGCTGTGGCTTCTTGCTTTTCAACAAAAGCAGTCCATGAACCTAAGGGATGAAGTTTGGGCTTTATGCTCGAAAATGGGTTGTCTGAGATTTTGTTTTGGTTTTGCGTGGAAACTCTATAGTGCCAAAGCTGTGCATTTTTTTGGAATAAAAAAGAATCTTCTGTGGAATCCAAAACAAAGGAAGCGTCGTTGAGGAGAACTTTCTTTTCTGCGCCTACTTTTGCTGCTGTAGTGGCGGCAGAAATGTTGGAAAAATTGAACAACAATAAAAGCCACGCGATAAGGGTGAAATGCGCAGTGTTTGGGCGATGTTGAATCAGCATACTAAGCCAGTCATTTTAGCTGATTCGCGGTCTTAAGTGGTGGATCTAAGTTGTAGAAATCTTTGACAGTTGTTAAGCGGGAGCGGGTGTTTTTTGTTAAAATACGAAATATATCCCAATAATATCAACATGTTATTTGTGTCATGCCTTTTGCATTAACTGGGTATATGGGTAAATCATTTGCGCTCTTTGGCCTATTCCTTTCGACAGGGGTTTTTGCTCAGTCACAAGTGCTCGACTTTGCTTATTCAAAAGTTCGCAATGTTTACACCATTAGCTCAGATTTGAAAGTTCAAGGTCCTGTGCTGCGTCCGGGTCAAGAGAATCAATACGTCACAGAAATATTTCGAGAGCTTGTGCGAGGGGTTCACCGCTCAATTGAGCGAGATTTTAGCCCTTCTCGTCCAGCCTACTGGGCATTTCTGTTGGGAGCGTTGGCAATTCCTTATCATGAAAGCCGACTCATTCATTTTAGAGAAGCAAGACATCAGCGTGAGTGCAACGATGACATCCAAAGAGGAAGAGCGCAGGCAAAAGATTCTGTTTTGGTGCAAAAACTAGAGCAGCATTTATTGAACGACAAAGACACTGTTTTAGAGCCGTGCTCACAAATCAATATTGGAAAAGATAAAAACAAACAACTCATAGCATCCTCAAACTACAGATCATTGGGGCTCTTTCAAATCAACATGCTTTGGCATCCAGTGTTTATGAGAGAGCGCGATTACTTGAGCGTTGTGAAAACCATCGACTATGGGATTTCATTATATAAAAATGGTTTCCTAGGGTCTTTGTTTGATAAACCTTCATGTGTTCATTCTTTTGCCTCTAATCGTGAGGAGTGGTCTAAGCGCCTAGTCAGAGCTTCTTGGGCTGGTTGGTTTAACTCAGGCAAGCAAGAAAACGCTTGTCGCTTTGAAAAAATGAAAGCTGAAGATGTAAAATTTGAAGCAGATTTAAATGAGCTTTTAAATACGAATGAAAATAGTTTTAGTGAGCATCTCTCAGGAGATGAATTGGCCGCTTTTGAAGAAATCCGCTCGAATATAAAAAATGGACGCTTCGACACAAAATACCTTAGTCGTATTTTGCGCTAAAAGGCCACGCCTGCTCCTGCTTGAAATGAAGAATAAGAAAGTGCGCCGAGACCCAAAACTGCCGAGGCCAGCGTTTGGCTTGCTGTGAAAATACGTAAGTAAAAGTCCTTGGGTTCTTTCCCTCCAATTTCAAGGCCGGCATCAATGCGATAGCCAAAAAATGGGGTCCGAATATAAGCGTCGTTTCCGGCAAGTGCAGGCTTGCAGTTAAGGCCAGAGGTTCCGGCAACGCCTTGAATTCCTAAATACGGCCGCCAGGCAACATTGGAGAAAGGATAGTAATGGTATCCCCAGCCAAATCTGTAGGTGGTTAATGAGAAAGTTGTTTCTACTCCTCCAAGACTTTGGGTTTTATCTTTGATGTTATGGATTTGAATAAAGGCATGAGTTCGAAGTGAGCCCTCGGCTCCTCCAAGGGAAACTCCGCCAAAAGTAATGCGTTGGCCAACAAAGCTGTTGTCTGTTTCGCCAGTCATTAAATCTATGCCACCTTCGAAAGTGGTTCGATATCCTTCAAATATTGAGGGGAATGCAGAACTACTGCCTGGTTCGGGCGGAGCCTCCGCTGCTTCTTCGGCAAGGCAGATTCTAGGTGTTGCAAAAATTAAGATGAAAATCCAAAACAACAAGTGCATGGTGATTAAAAAACAATTCCAACGGAAAATTTAAACGCGCCCATGTCTGTAGTTTTTCCGGTTATGGTGCTTGAAAGTGTAACAACAGAACCTTTTAACCTGAAAGCTGTAGCGTCTGATTGTTTTCCGCGAATATCAATTCCTGCGCTAAGTTCATATCCAAAGGAAAGTCCTTGAGTTTGTTTTTCTACATCGCCAGGAGGATCGCTTAGAGAGGCGTAGTGCCATCCAATAATTCCTGAGCCCGATATAAATGGTTGGAAATAACCTTCAGAAAAAATATAAAAGCTCACTCCAGGAACAAAATTCGCGCCATAAAGGCTGTAAGTGTATTCTTCGCTGTTAATAAACATGTTGCCACTGGAGAAATCAAACTCAGCTCCGGCATGGGGTCTAAAATTATCTTTTGTGTCTTCAGAAATAAAGACAAGCGAGTAACCCTTTGCCCCGGTGAGGCTTGGCCCGGCTTCTTTCCCTGTGTGAAAATGATAACCGAGTTCCATCACCGGAACTGGGCGGATATCGGCGTGCGCAGGGTTTGCCATCAGGAAAAACATTGCGCAAAAAATAGCTACAAGTTGAAGCATGCTTAGATTATGAATCGACGTGTCTTCACGGAAACTTAACGAAGAAATTTTGACAAGCAAAACTCTTCGAAACGTCAGTAATTTGTCGCTGCAGCTCTGAGGTTCACGCGTTGTCGAAGGCTGCTTTGAGCTTTTTGATGTCGAGTTTTTGCATTTTCCACATCTCATTCATCACGGCCTCTTTTTTTGCCTTGTTCTTGCTTGTATTCCACTTGTCGAAATCCGCAGGTGCAATTTGCCAGCGGACGCCAAACTTATCGACGGCCCACCCGCACTCAACAGGCCTGCCGCCATCGGCAGTTAGCTTCTTCCAGTAGGTATCAATTTCACGCTGGGTTTTGCAAGGAACAACAAATGAAATGGATTCGTTAAATGGCATGTCTACATAGCCATTTAAGAGCATGAGCTTTTGCCCCAAAATAGTGATGTGCGCAGTAAGCACGGATCCTTCCGTAACGCCCATAGGGTTTTTGCCCCAGTAGGAGAACTTGCCGACTTTGGTGCCCTTAAATACAGATTTATAAAATTTCACCATTTCAGCAGCACTTTTGTTGGACCAGATACAAGCGTACGCTTTTAACATTTAGAGGATCTCCTTTGTTGCCGTACAATTTAGCAACAGGTTTTGATTTGTTTTATGAAAAAACGCAAAACTGTTGTCAGTATTTTGACGATCATTTGAGCTTTGCGCATATTCATCCGAAAGGATTCAGATGAAAACACGGATGTGGTCTTTTTTGTTTTTCCTTTCAATGCAGGTCAATGCGCAGAGTCTGTGTGATGATTTGTTTGCCTCACTACAGGTTGCAAGGCTTGTTACGACAAATATTGAAGCAGTTTCTGTGGAACGTGTTCCCATGTCGGTGGTTGAAAAAGAAACCGGTGCTAAACGCACGCTAAGAATCACATCACTAAAAACAAAGGGCGGGGCTAAATTTTCCGAGCTGGAAATTTTCAACGACCAATCAGATTTGATTATAGGAATTGATATTACGGGAAACACCCAGGGGCACACGTATCTAATCGTGAACGGCACTCGGGTCGACGGGCGCATGTTCTTTGCGGCGCACACTGAAATGGAAGAGGGTTGGGATTTGAGCAATGGTTTGATTGTTCGTTATAAAAATCTACCGCCTGAAAATAAGGCTGCGCTGTTGGAGTGGTTAAATGGAGATGAAACCTTGCATGTTCCCACTTGTGTGGCGGCTGCATGTAAAATTTTATTTAAAGAAGCGGATTTTGAAAATAAGCCCTCTCGCAACTACTGGTTCCCGTCTAAGCTGCTCGCGCATTTGGCAAAAACGGGTTTAGTGGGCAGTGACGGGAAAAAAATTCCAGCTGAAATTTACACCATCAATACCGATGTGCAGAAAATGTGGAACAATCTTCCTTCGTGGAAATCCGTTCCCTTCTTTATTTTTAAGGTCTTGTTTGATCCGTACACCTGGCAGGGCGGGAAGGCCGCGGCTAAAAAAACGACAAACTAGTTTGCGATTTTTTTAACTTGCTCAATGACATAGGCCGTTTCGCTCTCACTCATATGCGCAAAACAAGGCAGGTTTAAAAGCGATTGCGTTGCTGTGAGCGTGTGGCCGTGATCAATTTTTCCACCTAAAAACCGACCCGAGCATTCTTGCTGGCTCATGGGGCTTGGGTAAACGACTCCAGTTGAAATTCCTTTTTCTAAAAGTGCTGCTTTAATTTTGTCTCTTTCACCCGCTGGGCATAGAGCAACGGAGAGGTATCCATTTTCTTCTACGCCTGAGGCGGGAGCTAAGAATTTAATTTTTGAAAGTCCTTTTAGTTCTTGTCTGTAAAGCGCACAGACCTTTTTTCGAGAGGCAATGCGCTCGTTTAAGTAAGGAAGGCTATGATTTAAAAACGTGGCCTCATAGGCGCCCATGCGGCTATTCCAGCCAATCAATCCGTAGGAGTAGTGGCTGGTTCTTCCGTGATCGGTCAGTTGTTTGCAGGTTTTGGCGACTTGTGGGTCGGAGGAAAATAAAGCGCCGGCATCACCGGACGCACCTAAAACTTTTGCAGGATAAAAACTTGTTGTGGAAAGCCATGAGCTCCCAATAACGGATTGCCCATTTATTTTTGCTCCAAAACATTGAGCGCCATCTTCGATGAGTTTGACGTTGTTGTCTTGGCAAAGTTTGCGTATGGCCAAGGTGTCTGGCGCTGCCCATCCATAAAGATGCACTAGCAAAAGAGCTTTCGGTTTGAATTTTTCAATTCCCTCGGCAACCATTTTGGCGCTGACGTGAATGGTTTGTGGGTCAATGTCGAGGGTGCATGGGACTCCGCCAACATTGACGATAGATTCAAAGGTTGCCCAAAAAGTAAGATCAGGCAAAAGGACATTGTCACCCTTGCCAACACCGGCTGCGCGCAGTGCAATTTGTATGGCGTCAGTCCCATTGGCACAGGCAACGGCGTGTTTTGCATATTCAAAATTGGCTAGGTTGGACTCGCATTTTTCCACTTCTGCGCCGCCGACAAATTGAGTTTTGCGCAGCAAGGTTTCTACTTTGGGCAGAAGGGTTTCTAGAAAGCCAGGTTCATAGCGAGAGAGGTCTATAAATGGAACTTTTTGCATGAACAGGAGTTTACTACATTTACAGATTGAAGACTGCGGTTTAGGTTTAAAAAACAATGACTCCGCAGATGATATCAATTGTCCTTTCAGGTGGTGCAGGAACGAGACTCTGGCCTCTTTCTCGAGAACTGTTTCCGAAACAATTTTACGACTTAACCGGTTCAGGTAAGCCATTGCTTGTTGATACTTTGCAACGCTTGAGTCCTTTTGGTCAGTCTTGGATTATTACTGTTGAGGCACTACGACACACCACTGAGGGCGTGTTGCGCAAAAACGACATGACGGCTCGAGTCTTGGGTGAGCCCGCAGCAAGAAACACCGCCCCTGCCGTGGCATGGGCAACAAAAAAAGCATTGGCACAAAACCCAGATGCCGTGTTGGGAATTTTTGCAGCGGACGCTGCTATCTTAAATCTTGAGCAATGGGGCTTGGCCTTAAAGGCGGCGTTAGATCGTGCGTCCACGGGAAAAGTTGTGACTCTTGGAATTCATCCCACCTACCCTGCTACTGGATATGGTTATATGGAAATTGAGAGTTCTCAGGCTCTTGATGCTAAGGCTCTTCCGCAAGCGCGTTCGGTAAAGAGATTTATTGAGAAGCCTAATTATGAAAAGGCAACGGAGTTGTTGGCAAGCAAGAAAGTTGTTTGGAATGCTGGCATTTTTATCTTTCAAGCAAAAACGATGGCGGCACTTTTTGAAAAACACATGCCTGATTTGTGGGCGCAGTTTCAGCAATTGAAATCAGATGACTCCAATATTGCAGAGATTTATCCAAAGCTACCCGCTCAATCCATAGATTACGGAATCATGGAAAAGCTGACTGATTTAGAGTGTGTGCCGGCCGATTTGGGTTGGTCGGATGTGGGCTCCTGGGAAGAAGTTGTGAAATGTAACCAGGGTAAGGGCCAGTCAAAAAATATTGAAATTCGCGGTGGTGGAAATTACTACCAGGGCGCAGCAGGTGAAAATAAAATGGCTGCTTTTGTCGGCGTTTCAGATGTTGTTGCCGTCGACACGCCAGATGCTCTTTTGATTATTAAAAAAGGCGAAGGCCAAGAAGTTAAGCAAGTTGTTGAGAAGTTAAAAAAAGACAAACCAAGCTTGGTTAAAACGCATACCTTTGAAGAGCGTCCTTGGGGGCGCTTTGATGTGCTGGCCGATGTTGCGCATTATAAATCCAAGCTGATCACAGTGTATCCTGGCCAGCAGCTGTCTTATCAAAGCCATAATCATAGAGCAGAGCACTGGATTATTGTGAAGGGGCGAGCGCAGGTGACTTTGGATGACAAGATTCATGAATTAAAGTCGGGCGATCATATTTTTATTCCATTAAAATCTAAACACCGAATGACCAACCCCTATCCAGAAGTGATGGAGTTTGTCGAAGTACAGACAGGAAGTTATTTTGGAGAAGATGACATCATCCGTTATTCCGACCAATACGGACGCTCAACCCCATCCACTTAACGTCCACATTCTTCATTACAGAAGCCCATGGCGTTTAGAAAAAACGTTGTTGAGTTTGGAGTCTGCGTGGAAAGCGGCAGAATATCCATTAGCCCATTTTGAAATTCATGTTTTAGACAATGGAAGTTTGCCCGCTGAGGCAGATTTGGTTCAAAATCTTTTGAGTTCGCGCTGGGGAAAGCAATCGGCATTTTCTGTGTTCTATCATCGGCAGCCAGTGAATAAAGGATTTGCTGCTGGTCATAACGAACTCTTAAGAAGGGCCAATCCGCAGGGCTATGTTTTGTTTTTAAATTCTGATGTCGAAGTTTCGGAAAACTTTTTCAATAAACTTAGACCTTATTTGAAATGCCAGCTTTCAAAGAAATTCCTTTTTGTTCCAAAAATTGTTGAGGACGGTAAGGCTTATCTGGGCGGGAGAATTTCGTACCTTCGGGCGACTGGTCTTATGACAGAAGGGGCAGATTCCAAAAAGAATTTTGTATCTGGGTGCGCTTTGATGGTTCCTACGTTGAAGTTTTCAGAAGAAGGTAGCTGGAATGAAGACTTTTTTTTCTATGGCGAGGATGTGGATTTGTCACACCGCCTGCTTGTGCAGAAGGACTGGCAATTGTTAACAATGCCGGATGTTGTTATTGAGCACGAAGGAAAGGGTTCCATTGGCGGAATTAATGAGCGCTCGCTGTATTTGCATTTTCGCTCTCGTGCCCTGCTACTGAGTAAAACCTTTCAAGGACTGCCTTTTGTAAGGGCAACTTTTTTGCGTGTAAGCCTTGAGGTTGTTTTGAAGATGTTATTCTTCACTCTTACCCTTAGGCCACTGCTATCGTGGGCCGCCTTTCAGGGGTGGTTTGCTTATTGGCTCCAGATGAGAAAGGATGCTCAGTCGATATGAAAAAAATTGAAACTGGCTTTGAGGGTTTATGGGTTTTGGAACCCAAGGTTTTTTCTGACTCTCGAGGGTTTTTTTTGGAGACGATGAACCAAAAAGTGTTTCAAGATTTGGGCTTGCCGCTAAATTTTGTTCAAGATAATTATTCGCAGTCATCGCAGGGAACTCTTCGAGGCTTGCATTTCCAGCAACCAAATGCGCAAGGAAAGTTGGTGAGATGTTTGCGCGGCAGTGTGGTTGACGTTGTTGTTGATTTGCGATCCTCCCAGCCGACATATGGAAAATACTTCATTCAAGAGTTAAGTGAGCAAAATAAACTAGCCATGTTTGTTCCAGAGGGTTTTGCTCATGGTTTTTATGTGACCAGCCCAATTGCTGATTTTCAGTATAAGTGCACCGATTTTTACTCACCTGCCAACGAAAAGGGTCTTTTGTGGAATGATGCAGAGTTAAATATTCCATGGCCGCTGAGTTCTGAGCCAATTTTATCTCCTAAAGATAAAAATTTAATGACCTGGTCTCAGCTCAAGTTGTTGAATCCATTTCGTTGATAAGTTTTTTGGCCCTGAAAAATTCTTTCAGGCGATGACTCTGCGGATGAAGTGAATTAGCCTAATTAGGCGAGTGTGGGATTGGGTAATAGGGGACCTGATTTCAGTTCGTCGCAGCTAAAGTTGCCGAGATGGCCAGAAATGGTTGTCTCGGCAATTTTTTTAAGCGGCGGATTTTTTTCCATAGGTGAAGCGTTTTTTGAATAACCAATAGCCTAGGCCCATCACAATGAAGTTGGGCAACCAAATGACCATGTAAACGGCCCATTCTTTGCGAATGAAAAATTCAATTGGTGTTCCCATCACCCAGCTGAGCAGAGCAAAATACAAAGTCCAATAACTTAAAATAATACTAAGACCAATGAAGACGGCGCGCCCTTTGGCTGTTCTTCTGTTGTCGACGCTGGCTGCAAAGCAAAGAGGCACAAGAAGTAAGCACAAAATACTCATGGCAAATCGTCGTGAGGTTTCAATCCAAATAGGACGGGCATTGATGGTTAAATCTTTTTGAGCTTCAGCACGTTTTTTCATGAGGCCGTCCCAGCCAAGACTTGGCGGAGAGTCTCGGCTCCAGCCCACGGCTCGTGTGAAGTCTGCATTGAGACGATACTCATCAAAAGAAATTCTGCGAACCACGCCCTTCTCTGGGAGTTCAGAAACAATCACTCCATCAATCAAATCTAGAATACCTACTCCATCGGAGAGAGACTGAATCCACCTTCCGTTTCTTGCGCTAATGATGGCAGGTGCTTTGAAGTTACTATCGTCGAAAATAAAAATTCGTTCCAGTTGCATGGTGACGGGGTCCACTCTGTCGACAAACACAACCATGTCCAGAAAGCCTTCTGAAAAAGTTCCTGAGCGAAGCACACTAGACACACGCCGCTTGAAGGCTTCATCCATGGAGGCTTCAAAGCTACGATTTCCAAGTGGCCCAATAGAAAAAGAAAGCCACAAAGAGAGTGCTGTCATCAGCACGCCAAAAGCGCCGCAAGGAATGAGCACGCGCATTGGTGAGTAGCCCATGGCTTGCATGGCAATGAATTCGCGATCCGTCGACATTCGTCCAAACACACCAAGCGAGGCAAATAAAAATGCGATGGGAAAAACAAGCGGTGAAAAGCTCATGGCAAGTCCACCGAGCATTCGCAAAATGGAAACGAGTTCGAGGTCATGTTTAATCATGACCGAGGATAGGCGCATGAATTGCAGTGCCAATAATACGAGCGTTGCAACGGCGGCGCCCATAAGGGTGCTCTTAAATAGTGAGAAAAAAAGGAATCGGTCTAAACGCTGGTTACTCACGAACAACCATTGTGGCTGACTTTTGACGCCTTGTGAAGCTAAGTTTTTCCGACACCTCAAGGAAATTAGAGTAAAATATTTGTTATGCGTCTGAATCTAATTGCGACATGCGTGCTTGGCTTGTTGTTTAGTGGGGCGGAATCATACGCGGGTAATTTTGAGCTTTCCTTTAACGGTTCTTACTTCAAGAGGAACAACGGCCCTATTGCGGGAGCCAATTCCTTCACAACCATTCAAAGTTTAGGTGGTGGTGTTGGGTATTATTTTGTGCAGAACACGGGCATTGAGTTGAGCTATAAAAATTCTAAGAGCACAGATATTTTTAACCAAGAGGTGCCATCCATCGTCAATCCCGTGACAACGACACGTAGTACGGAGCTCGATGACATTTCTGTTAGTTTAATTTTAGAAATGGGCGGGCGAAAGTCTTCTGTTCGCCCATATGTGCGCGGTGGTGTTGGTTACATGGTTCGAAAAACAGCTCAAAGCGGCACAACGAGGGCCGTTGGGGGCTCAGAGACTCTGCCTATTTATCTTGGTGGCGTTAGCACGACCAACTCCATGTCAGCCAATACGGGATTAGGTGTGAAGTTTTTCTTTTTATCGTCAACTGCGTTGGAGTTGAGTGGAACCATTTACGCCACGGAATTAACTGAAGACACTATTTATCTTCACTATTCTTTCTCTGGTGGTATAAAATTTGTCTTCTAGTGAAAAGCTTACGAAGCATTCTCCTTTTGCTGTTGTGTTCTTGTAACTACGAAGCAGAACTAATTCCTTATCTTGCTAAACAAGGTTTAAGGCAGGGGGCACTCATGCTTAAGGCTGAGAGCATCCACAAAAAACTCAAGGCTGCAAATTTAGATGAGAAAACGGAGAGTCGTTTGCGACTAGCGCTAGATGTGGTGTCTTATGCGCGAACTACATTGAAAATGAAAAGCGGCGGCAGCTATGAAAAATTTATAGATGTGGGGCGGCCCTGGGTCACACAAATTGTCATGGCTGCTCACAAAAATGAACTGAAATCGTTTGAGTATGATTATCCTGTTGTGGGGAAGATGCCGTACAAGGGTTTTTTTGAGGAGGCCGATGCGATTCAAGAGCAGGAGCGCTTGAGGGCTCTTGGCTATGATACGTTTCGTCGCCCCGTGCGAGCTTTTTCAAGCATAGGCTGGATGTCAGATCCGTTGCTTTCCACAATGATGGGTAGTGAATCGGAACTGGTTGAAGTTTTGCTACATGAGCTAACCCACACAACATTTTATTTTGAAGGCCAGGCCGACTTCAACGAAGCCTTCGCTACATGGTTTGGGCATCGTGCTGCCGAGTTGTATTTCAGAGCAAAAAAAACGGACGCCATTATTCGCGAAAAGCTTTTAAAAGAAAATGAAGCAGAATACGAAAAGGTCAAAAAACTAGGTGTGTGGATTCCTGAAATTCTTGCGGAGGGTGAGCGCCGCTATAGGGAATCCAAAGACGTTGAAAAAACAAGGACGGAATATTTTGTATGGATTTCTGCGCGGCTAAAGCAGCTCGCTCCTGCTGATCGCTGGCATGAGGGCGAATGGAACAATGCAAGACTTTTGTCTTTTGGGACGTACTACAAACATATTCCGCAAATAGAGCAGTACGCGAAAGCTCACAATTTAGGGCCAGCAGAATTTTTAGAGCGAGTGCTTTCTAGGGGTAGTGGCATTATTGCAGAAATACTCACTTCACAAGCTTCAGCTGTACACGGCCAGTGAGATTTTCTTGCAGGCGTCGCTCAAGAACTTCTTTTTGAGCGGCTTGAGCGCTATCGAGTGCTTTTTTGAGCAGAGCGTCCCCTGAGGGACTTTTAGTCATAGGATTGTTTCCATTGGGGCCAGGGGCACTAGCTCCTGTTGAAGCGGGCGATCTGTTGGCCCCGCTGCTGGAGCTTCCTCCAGAGGAGTCCTTTTGTTGTGATTTGTCGTCGTCTTTTGGGCTTGGTTCAAAAAACATTTTTTCTTGCGAGGCGGGTTCTTCTTCAGGTTTCTGTGCCGTAGAGGCAGGGGCTCGTCCTCCGCCGTCTTGATCATTCTTTTTGGAGTCTTTGGCATCAACGCTGCTGTCTCCACCAAGACCATCGACACTGTTCATGAGTTCTTTGTTGCTACTAATGGGCGCAGCAGGAATGACGCTTCCCGAGGTTGTCGAGGAGGTAAAGGTTCCCGCGGGAACCATGACTCCTTGGCCGCTAACGCCTTTTACAAAGACAGCGCCTCTTTCAGTGGCGAATGAACTTTTTTGAGTGCGCACATCAAACTTCGACAAGAAAACGGTTCCTCGTACACCGGCAACCGCGTTGGCTGTTTTGATTTCAAAAACGTTGGAGCCTTCACCGGTATATTTCCGGTTGACGATGGATCTGATTTCACCGCGGCCAAGTGAGAGTGATGTGCCGGGGTCTTCCCTGCCCGTCGAGGCGCGCTCAACGACTAGCGTTGTGCTGCTGCCCAAGACGACATCGTTTCCTTCAACAAATTTTATTTTAATTCTTCCGTCGGCAAGAGTCTGAATGGTTTCTCCAACAAAAAACGGAGTTCCTTTAGCAATGATCCGACTTCTTTTTCCTTCAGTATCTGCGACGATTCTTTGCGCCTTGTCCATAATGATGGACTTGCCGCGAACCATTTCCACAAAACCCGCGGGTGCTTGTGCTATGGCGTTTAGGGAAAAGAAAAAAAGCAGTCCCGCAAGTTTTTCCAGTCCATTAAAAAACCGGGACATAGCACTCATAGATATTATCTTATCGGAATCTGTCCTTTAGTATTGAAATCTCAAGAAGTGTTAAGATTTCACTGCCCAGCTAATACTCTAAAAACAATGGAGGTTTGGCGAGAGTGTGAAGATTTTGTGAAGACATCATTGAGAGGTTGTGGGATTAAAAAAATAAGGCGTATAATAAAATCATGAAAAATCTGAGAGTTGGGTGTAGTTTTTTTGTTTTCTTTTGGGTCTCGCAAGTAACGTGGTCGCAAGATTCCTCACAAAAATCAAAAATCAGTTGCCAGCACGCTGAAGGTGCATGTTCGTCGCTACCTATGGCGAAAGATTTTGTGGATAGCTGCAAAGAAGGTGAGGCAGCGCTTAATTCTGCGCGCTCTATTGAAGGTGGCGCAGGCCAGGTTTCTCATGGCGCTAGTGGAAGTGTTGAGGCGGCAAGAAAAGAAGTGTCAAAAACAAAGGCTTGGGATTCTCACCAAGAACTTGTGAAATCTGAAAATCAAAATGTGATTGGGTCGGCAGGGTTTAAACTTTGCAAAGACAGCGCGAATTCAGCAAAAGAATATTTTGCCTACCTAAAAGGTGACGAAAAACACAAGAGTGCGCTTGATCAATACAAGGCAGATTGCCTGCAGCCGGCTTGCTCAGCATGTGTTTTGTCACTCGAGCAAGCTGCACGCGAAGGAACACAACAAGCAGAGGCGTTGTTGTCTTTTTGTGAAAGCAGTGAAAGTTACACGGGAACGATTGGTAGTGCTATGGAGCGAGCCAAGACCGCGACGCGGATGATTGCGGCGCCAACACCAAAACCGGAAAGCCGTGAAGTGTTGTTGCAGGGCGAGCAATTTTCAGGACAGGTGCCCGCCGCGGCTAAAACCCCAAACGCAGTAAAGTAAAATTAGCGCCCACGTGAATCGTGGGTTAAGGCGCCATGTTGGCAACCAAGTTTTTTTAAATAATTTGTGTGCGCCAAGTAGCAGTAAAAAAAACAAAAACAAAATTGCGCCTGGGTGATACGACCACGAACGCTGCCATTCTCCAAACAAAAGACAGGCAAGGGCTCGGCCTAGTCCGCATGTTGGACACTCTACTCCACTGAGCCACTTGAGCGGGCATGTGAGTGGTATGAGTTGAGCAAGGTCTTCGGCCGTCATACTTTAAAGGGAGGTCACGCCATGGTAGCGGTTGATGTTGGATTGAATAATGGCGTCGGCAACAATTGGCAGGCCCATGGCACTGACGACAACGCAAAGTATGGGCTCATTGGAGTGTGGTTCGTTTAGAAGTGCAGAGACGTCTTTAGCCATGCAGTACTCGTGATAGATGTGGTAAATGCCGCAAGTTACAAACGTTAAAATTAACCATTTTGAAAATTGGTATTTGTCGGTTTTGAGCATGCTGTTGAGGGCAAGAATTTGTCTGCTTTGAATGAAGAAATTATAAATGCCACAAGTAATGATGGTGAGAATAATGTCTTTTGCAATGCTGGCAACAAAGGGTGAATGTGCTGGAGGGATCGTTGTGTTCATTCCCTTGGTATAAAAGAAAATATTGGGTTCCGCAAATTAGCGAATGCCGAGGCGGAGAATTTCTCTGGTGAAATCAATGCGACTCATGCCAACTTGTTTGGCGGCAAAAATTCTATCTCCGCGCGACTCTTCAAGGGCAAGTCGTAGGCGCTTGCGCAAATCAAAATCTTGAGTGGCGTCTTGGATGGCGGAAGTATGAAATGTGGAGTTGAGGTTGATGGTCTCTGGTGTCCATGAAGAGAGCACAGGATTGCGGCTAAATCCAAAAGACAAGAGCCTATGCAAATCATCAAGATTGTTGTTGAAGCTAAGGCTTCCAAGGGAATCAATCAGCCAATATGGTGGGGTTTGAGATCCTTGGTTTAGGGGCAAAATTTGATTAGCCATGGCTGTCACAATCAACGGCATGTCTTCGTTGCGTTCTTTGATGTTGGGGACAAACAGTGTGAATCCAGAAAGGGCTTTGAAAAGTTCGGCGCTAAATGCTTTTTCCAAAACCAACAAAGAGAGAGCGCGCTCAGTACCAAAAAAGAGGTGTTGCGCGGGTGCTTGTGATTTTAAAAAAATGAGCAACTCTTCTTGGCAAAGAGGAGAAAGCTTGTCGATGTGCTCAATGTAGATGATGCGATCAACTTTTTTATCTATGAGGTCTCTGGAAAATCCCGGATTTAAAAAATTGGCCTGGAGAATTTGAGGCGTGTGAAGTTCTGCTGAATTTTGGGCGTTGAGGCGGTGATAAAATTTGCTCATCAGCGCAAATTCCTCAACTAAGAATCGTTTGCCCGTTCCTTTTTCGCCATAAAGCAAAATGGGAATATGGGGTTGGTCCATGAGGTTGACGAGTTGAGCAAGCGAGCTGCGGAATGCGCTTTTGAGAGTGTGTAGAGAACCGAATCGACCTTTGCCGCGCACTTCTTCAATGCGCAACTTGACGAACTGTTCTGCAATTAAGCTTCCGCTGCTCACGTTCCTTCACTCCTTCAATGAGTAAATGGCTTCCAATTTAGCCGACTAATCCTTAGCAAGATTAGGGCCTAAATTGTCACTGCTTAAGTCGTTGATTTATGTGGAAGTTTGCGAAAACGCTTGTTTAAGCTTTTGACGTTGACTGTCTATGTGACCAGAACTTCGACGGGTTTTTTTGGGGGGTATCCGGTGTGGATCACCTGATGCGCGGAAATAAAAAACCCCCACCAAGCGCAATGGCTTGGCGGGGGTTTGGGTTAGCTGGGTATTAAATCGCTGGTACGGTCCATACCTTTGTGTCAGTAACAGTCATTGTGTGCTGTGTTCCGCGTACGCGGGGACAGCCAATTGAAGAAATTGTGAAATTTGTTGCGCTTAGAGATCCTGAGGCGCCAGGAGCGGTGGCACATTTGTTTGTGTTTAATGATTCAAGCGCTGTGGTAACGCCAGTTCGATAATACCGATCTGCTGCACTAGTCCATTGAATGCCTAATGCCGTAGCTACTCCTGTAGAGCCACCAGCAACACTACCAAAGGCGGTAGGTGTTCCGGCAACGTTAACTACATCAAAGGCACCGGTTTCAGCATTGTTTGAAACCAAAGATGTAAACACACTGGACATTTCTGCTTTGTTTGCAGAAACGCGTGCAGAGGCCTGGAACTTCGTAAAGTTTGGCACTGCGATAGTGGCCAAGATTCCGATGATTGCCACGACAACCATCAATTCGACTAGCGAGAAACCCGCTTTGTTATTCATTTTCATTTTTTCTTCCTCCCCGAACAGTTAGTGTTCGATTTTTATTTAGCTTCGGTTCTTATGTTGCAATTCTTAAGCCAGTAAGAGCCAATTTGTTGGCGAGCAGCTATAAAAACATTTCAGCGACTTACGAGCATAGAGTGTCAAAGTAGTTTTTTCAAATTTGCGAAAAAATTAGTGTCCTCAAAAATCTGACAGCAAATTGCGTCGAGTGATCATCTTTGTGTCTTAACACATTCTTCATAGAGCCATTCTAGGTGTTTATATTTGGGGTCGACCTTTTTCTACCCTCATAGAAAAAGTCGACCCTTGTGCGGCAAGTAATGCCCCCTCATGCCGCCTCTTCTTGATGCCGATACGTTTAATCAATGACAGTATCTTTGGACCTCGTCGACAAGCTTCGCGACATTCCCACGTTGTCGGCCGTGGTTGTGCGAGTTATGGAGCTTGTGAACAATCCCAAAACCAGTGCCTCACAAATTGCTGAAGCACTAAGGCGCGACCCCATTTTAGTGGCCAAGGTTTTGCGTCTTGTGAATTCTAGTTTTTATAGCCTCTCCACAGAGGTAACGGATGTGACCAAGGCTCTTGGTTTTTTAGGATTTAATTCTGTCTCGGCACTTGTTTTAAGCACAAGCGTGTTTTCTTCCTTTGAGCTGGAGTCGACTCCTTATTTTAATGTCATGGGGTTTTGGAGGCATTCATTAGCTACGGGTCTTGCTGCTGAAAAAATTGCAAGAAAAATTAAACATTCAAAAGCTGAGGAATGCTTTGTTTGCGGTCTGCTTCATGATCTTGGGAAAATTGCATTGTTTAAAATCAGTAGGGACGATTTTCAAGGTGTTGTAGAAAAAGCGCATTCAGAAAACAAATCGTTTTTAGATTCGGAAACTGCCCTTGGTTTGCCGGGCCACACTCTGCTTGGCGAGCGCTTGGCAGAAAAGTGGAAGCTTCCGGTGGTGATTCGAAAAACGATTCGCTATCACCACAGAGATATTGAGCCCTTGGATTCAATTTTTCCGAACATGAAACCTGTGATTATGCTTTCAACTCTTGGGAACATTATGACAAAGCGCTTGGAACTTGGCACAAGTGGCGACGCCATGAAGCCTGCGTACCCCTCAAACTACGTAAAACTTTTGGGGTTGAATGCTGAGATGCTTGCCGAAATTGAAAAAGAAATGCCAGCAGAGATGGGACGTGCTGACGCTTTCTTGCAAGCATCAATGGCGAGGTAGTTTTTGCTGGTAGGCTTGGAGACAAGGCGCCGGCCAAGTCCTTCAATGTCCAAGAGCTGCAAGTGGGCGGAGTCAATCAGTTAACTGAAGCCACTAATGACCAGCGCGCGTGTTTTAATGAAATAGGTTGCCTGATGTCTTGGTAGCCCTAGACCTTCAAGTTGATTGATTTTGATGTAATCACTCACGCCAACGAAAGCTCGCAAGCCTTCTATGATTCTTGAAAATGGTCTGTAGTCCCAAAATTTCTTGATTCCTTTGTCTTTAAGTGACTCAGTCCAGCGACTTGTATTTGTTGCTGCCATAGCAATGGCTGCTGATATGGCGCGGATAAATGGTTTGTAAGTATTTCTATTTGATAGCTTTAAATGAAAGTGCAGGTGATTTCCCACGTTCGCAAGAGATACAATTCGCACAGAATACTTCTCAGAGAATTTCTTGATGATGGTTTTAATTTTTTGCGCAGTTTGAGGTTTTTTAAACGAGTAATCGCTTGTGGCATGCGATGAGCGCAAGACAAGATGCATGGTGTTTTTAACTGACAGGGGTCTGTGTCCAGCTCTCCCCTTTCGCGTTGTCATGAGGCTTCCGCCAAATGCAGATGATTGTTTTTTCCAAAATGAGGTTTGTTGTGTTCGCTTCGCAGGGTTCTTAGCAGAAGTATGTGTTTTGTTAGCGCCTGCAGATGGTGTTTTAGCAGTTGTAGATATCTTTTTAGTACCGGCAAATACTTTCGTGTTCAGACTATGGCCAGACTTCTGCCTAAGTTCAACTTTGCCAGTGCGACAGATTTTTCTATGAAAGAGGATGAGATAAGTTGAGTTATCCGCCAGTTCTAATCAATCTCTTTAGTTACCACACTGAGGAGGTTGAATGGAAAAATACAG
>JACCDV010674824.1_pt1 | contig 51533 bp, 43 predicted proteins | sample 7446131 | NCBI WGS metagenome assembly JACCDV01 (sample SAMN15323448, study PRJNA562643) | freshwater metagenome | isolation source: river surface water | place: USA:Blue River Watershed | collected 2017-08-17
ATATTATTTCTTTCTACATCACTAATAGAAAGATTGGCATTGAATTCGGTTTTTTTATCGTTGAATAAATTTGAATAATTACCTCCTATAGAATAGGTCTCTGCAATTCCTTGTGCATTGGCATCTGTTTCGCCAGAACCACCGCTAAAATTAAGAGTGACACCTCCACCAGCACCTGGCCTTCCTCCTCCACCTCCTGAAAAATTAATAATATTTCTGTTTGAGAAATTTTGTCTGTTGGTATTATTCGCACCTCCAATAGCAGATATCTGCTCATCATTATTGATCACATTCACATTACCTTGAAGATCAAATACACTAGGTGTACCAGCACCGCCATTCAATTTTCCAAATGTAGATTTGTTGCGGTCTTTTTTTAATTTTAAATTAATCGCTGTTTCCTCTGAGCCATCATCAATACCAGTGAACATGGCTTGGTCAGACTTACGATCATATACCTGAATTTTATCAACCGCATCTGCAGGTAAATTTTTAGTAGCCATCACGGGATCACCTGTAAAAAACTCTTTTCCATTCACAAAAACCTTGGTCACTTTTTTTCCATTAACAGTGATACCCCCAGATTTATCTACTTCCATTCCGGGCATCTTTTTTAATAAATCTTCCACCACCGCATTAGGTGCAGTCTTAAAATTTTCTGAATTGAACTCCACCGAATCTCCATTAATTACAACAGGTGGTCTACGAGCTGTCACGGTAACTGTGGACATCGTATTCACATCGTTCATATAAATCAAACCCATCTCTACTGTTTTTTCTGTCCCATTGATAACAGGCACCCATTTTGGGACATAGCCTACATATGAAACCGATATCAAGTAATTTCCGGGTGCTACATTTTTGAAATTAAAGAAACCAGCCTCATTCGTTCTTGAAAAACTTACCAATGAAGAGTCTTTTGCATAGACCAAAGAGACGGTCGCTGAATTCAGGGCTCTATTTGCAATACTATCCTTTAAACTACCCTGAATGGTTAAATTTTGCGCAAAACCAACGTAACTAATTAATAATAAGCAACTTATAAAAATAAATTGCCCCAATTTTTGTTTACTCATAATACAAATATACGATTAGTTAAGGCATGAAAGTCAATTTCTAACTAAATTTTTAGTTAATATTATTCAAATATTTGATGAACGGCTACTTGCAATGGTTTCATTTTTTTTCGAGAACTATTGGATTGATGTAACTTTCAAAAAATAATCAATATGAGAATAATTACTTTGACCCTCTTGATGGGGCTTGGTTTAATCAGTTCACAAGCACAGGACAAGAAAAGTCCAAAAAAAGACAGCACAAGTTTTAGTCAATTTAAAGGCTTGCCATTAAAAGCAACTAGATCATTTGACTTTACGACCAACGAAGGCACTTGGACTTCATTAGCTGTTAGCCCAGATGGTAAAACCATTTTATTTGATTTGATGGGTGATATATATAGTATTCCAATGGAAGGCGGAAAAGCAACTGCTATTACAAAGGGTATGGCTTACGATAACCATCCAAGTTTTAGTCCCGATGGTAAACGCATTTTGTTTTTATCTGACCGTTCCGGTGCAGAAAATATATGGTACATAGATCTAGAGAAAAAAGATACGCTTGCTTTGACCGAAGAGCAAAACAATAATTTTCCTGGTGCAGTGTATACACCAGACGGTAATTATATCGTGTATACAAAAGGACGTCGTAATACTAAATTGTATTTGATGCATAAAAATGGAGGTGCAGGAACTAGTTTGATTGATGCACCTGCTACTTTAAAAACAATTGATCCTGCGGTGAGTGCAGATGGTCGTTATATTTATTACAGTGCGCGTAATGGTGCATGGAACTACAATGCCATGCTACCTCAATATAGTATTGGCGTGTATGATAGAGAAAAAGGAACAACCAGAACCATTGCTTCTAGATATGGATCGGCTTTTACACCGGTATTGTCTAAAGACGGAAAGTGGTTGGTATATGGATCTCGCTACGAAGATAAAACTGGATTGGTAAAAAGAAATTTAGCAACGGGCGAAGAAGCTTGGTTGGCTTATCCAGTTCAAAGAGATGACCAAGAATCTATTGCGGTGTTAGGTGTATTACCTACAATGAGTTTCACGCCAGATAGTAAATACTTATTAGCTTCTTACGGCGGAAAAATAAATAAGATTGACATTGAAAATGGTACTCAAACATCTATTCCATATACAGTAGATGCAAAAATTGAAATGGGTCCAGAAGTGTTATTTAAATATCCTATCAAAGATACAGTTGCAACAATGGCAACGCAGATAAGAGATGCAGTGCCTTCTCCAAATGGAAAGCAGTTGGCATTTACAGTATTGAATAGATTGTATGTAATGGACTATCCAAACGGCACCCCTAAGCGTTTAACAAAAAATGATTTCACAGAAGCACAACCAGTTTGGAATCCAGCTGGTAATGGTATTTATTTTACAACTTGGAATCCTGATGGTGGTGCTATTCGTTTTATTGATTTAACGAATAATACAGAAAAGACAATTACAAAAGAAAATGCTTTGTACCAAGGTCTTGCAATTGATCCAACTGGTAAAAAATTAGTTTTCAATAAAACCAGCGCTCAAAAATTCAAGGATGCTATCGAGCCTAGCTATGATGATGCAGAAGATGAATTGGCTTGGATTGATTTGACTACGGGTAATGAAAAATTGATTGACAAAGCAAATGGAAGATACAATCCACATTTTGCATTAAACGATGATCGTATTTATTTAAATAATCGTGGTAGATTGATTTCAATTCAGTGGGATGGTGGTGATGAAAAAGAAATTGCAAAAATTTCTGGTATCACTACATTCGGAAGTGTGCCTGAGCATCGCGGTAAACCATTGGCCGACCCTTGTGTTATTCCAGAAGTATTTGACGCAGACGAAGCTGCAAAAGAAAATAATCCTCCATCGAGTGCGAACAATATTTTATTATCACCAAAGGGTTCTGCAGCGATAGCACAGGTTAATAATAATATCTATTTTGTTACACTACCAAAATCTGGTAAATCGGTTTCTATCTCTGTGGCAGATGCAAAAAATGCTGCTTTCCCTAGTAAGTTATTAACTGAAATTGGTGGAGAATTTCCAAGCTGGCAAGCAGATGGTAAAACCATTCATTGGAGTTTAGGTGCAGCACATTTCACTTATGATGTGGATGCCGCTTATGCTTTTGACGATAGCTTAGCTGCTGCAAAAAAATTAGAAGCATCTATTAAAAAGGATACTACTAAAAAAGACAGCACTGCTACTGCTAAAAAAGACGATAAAAAAGAAGCACCAAAATATAAAGCAACTGAGACTTGGGTAAAAGTGTATTATGAAAATGATATGCCTAGCACAACAGTGTTATTAACCAATGCAAGAATCATTACAATGAATGGTGATCAGGTGATCAATAACGGAGATATCTTAATTGTAAAAAATAGAATTCAAGCAGTTGGAAAATCTGGTTCACTCAAAGTACCTGCTGGAGCAAAACGTGTCAACCTTGCAGGTAAAACTGTGGTGCCAGGATTTATAGATACACACTCTCATATGTGGCCTAGTTGGGGCATTCATAAAAATCAAGTATGGATTTATGCAGCGAATTTAGCATATGGTGTGACCACAACACGTGACCCACAAACAGCAACAACAGATGTATTAACCTATAGCGATTTAGTAGAAGCTGGTAAAATGGTAGGACCAAGAGTGTATTCAACGGGTCCTGGTGTAGGTTATTGGTCTTATAATTTAAAAGACTCTGCACAAGCAGAATCTGTTTTAGCACAATACAGTAAGTATTTCAATACCAAGTACATTAAAATGTATTTAGTAGGTAACCGTAAGCATAGACAATGGGTGATTCAAGCAGCAAAAAATCAAAAATTAATGCCTACGACAGAAGGTGGTTTAGATTTTAAATTAAATATGACGAATCTGTTGGATGGTTATCCTGGTCATGAACACTCTTTACCAATTTATCCTTTGTACAATGATGTGGTAAAAACAGTTGCTAATTCTAAAATGGCAGTGACGCCTACATTATTAGTTTCTTATGGTGGACCATGGGCAGAAAATTATTTTTACGAAACAGAAAATGTATATGGTGATGCAAAAATGCAATACTATACTCCATACGAAGAATTAGCAAGCAAGTCAAGACGTCGTGCTACTTGGTTCTTACCAGAGGAACATGTGTTTCAAAAACATGCTAAGAGCATGAAGCAAATTGTTGAAGCAGGTGGTCTTGCAGGTGTAGGTAGCCATGGTCAATTACAAGGCTTGGGTTACCATTGGGAACTATGGTCTATGCAATCTGGTGGCATGCGTAATTTAGATGCTTTGAAAACAGCTACTATATTAGGTGCAGAAAGTTTAGGATTGGATAAGGACTTAGGAAGTATCAGTGCAGGTAAATTAGCAGACTTAATTATTTTAAATAAGAATCCTTTAGAAGATATTAAGAATACCAATAGCATCCAGTATGTGATGAAGAATGGTCGTCTATACAATGGTGCTAATTTAGATGAGTTAGTAACAGGTAATTCTAAAGTAGATCGTAAAGAATACTTGGATAAAAAACCAATTAAAAACACGAAGGTAGAAGACTAAACACTTATGCAAAATTCAAGAAGAAAATTTATCCAAAATACGGGGATAGCCATCTTAGGTTTGGGCATAGCGCCAAAAGCGTTATGGTCAAAAAGTACCATTGCTGATGCAAAGACCCTCATTGGCATTCAATTGTATGCGGTGCGTGATAATATGTTCAAAGACCCATTAGGCACTTTAAAGGCCTTGTCAAAAATGGGTTACCAATATATAGAGCATGCCAATTATGTCAACAGAAAATTATATGGCTATACCCCTATTGAGTTTAAAAAAATACTAGATGACCTTGGCATGAAAATGCCAAGTGGTCATACTTCATTGAATGCAAGCCATTGGGATAACAAAAAAAAGGAATTTACAGATGCTTGGAAATACACGATCGACGATGCAGTGACACTTGGACAAGACTACGTAATAAGTCCTTGGATCGATGAAAAAGTGAGAACCTCTTATGATGCATTAATGCATCAATTAGAACTTTTTAATTTATCTGGTGAATTGTGTTTGGAATCGGGCATGCAATTTGGATACCATAACCACAATTTTGAATTTATAGAAAAAGTGAACGGCCAATTGATCTATGATATCATCTTAAAGGAAACCGATCCAGAATTAGTGATCCATCAATTGGATTTTGGTAATATGTTTGGTATTGGTGCTAGAGGGATGGATTGGATCAAAAAATATCCAGGCCGTTTTGTTTCAGTACATGTAAAGGATGAAATTAAAGTACCAATTGGCGAAATGAACGACCAACATGACAGTACTATTTTAGGCAACGGCTTAGTAGATCCAAAAGCAGTATGCTTACTAGCTAAGGCGATAGGTGGTACAAAACAATTTATCATAGAACAAGAATCTTATCAAGGGATTGCGCCACTTGAATGTGCTCGAATTAATTTGGAAAGAATTAAAACATGGGGGTTAGTATAATTTAAAATTCATTGTATGAAAAAATTTGCTTTACTAAGTTGCTTAGTATTGACTGGGATTGTATTGTTTGCACAAAAACCAACCAGTGCAGAACTTGCAAGATGGAATCAACACGCCAAACAAACCACTATCATACGTGACGAATGGGATATCCCACATATTTATGGAAAGACAGATGCTGATGCGGTGTTTGGATTGATGTATGCACAATGCGAAGAAAATTTTCCGCAGATAGAAAAAAATTTTTTAGAAATGCTAGGCCGACGTGCCGAAATGGAAGGTCCAAAAGTCATTTATGAAGATTTAATGATGCAACTTATTCAAGATAGCGCAGAGGCCGTGAAAGACTTTGAAAGAAGTCCAATTTGGTTTAAGGAATTATTAATTGCGCACGCAGATGGTATTAACTACTACTTATCAAAACACCCAGAAGTAAAACCAGTGGTACTCAAAAAGTTTAAGCCTTGGTACCATTTGATGTGGACAGACGGAAGCGTTTCCCCAACAAAATCTGCTGGCATCACCGAAAAACATGTTGAAGCATTTTATGGTCAACAATTGTATTCCAATCAAAATGCAGTTAGTATCAATACGACGCTGCCTGTACAAAAATCAATTTTTGATCAGACCAATTATGACATGGATGACAAGACTCTAAGAGGATCTAATGGATTTGCAATTGCTCCAAAACATAGCAAATCAGGCAATGCGATGTTGTATATCAATCCACATGTCCCTTTTTATTTTAGGTCTGAAATGCATATGGTGAGTGAGCAAGGATTAAATGCTTATGGTGCGGTGACTTGGGGACAGTTCTTTATTTATCAAGGCTTTAATGAAAATTGTGGTTGGATGCATACAAGTGGCTATGCCGATGTTGCAGATGTCTATGAAGAACAAACAGAAAAAATAAACAACCAATTATTTTATACCTACGAAAAAGAAAAAAAGAAAGTTGGTCAACGTAAAATCAATATTCAATATGTAGAAAATGGTGTTCTAAAATCAAAAGCATTTGATACCTATTTTACACACCATGGACCAATCATGGGTATGGAAAAAGGAAAGTGGTTAAGCCTACAAGAAAACAATCGTTCTTTAGACGCCTTAATGGAATGTTGGACAAGAACAAAATCAAAAAGCTTAGCAGACTATACTAAAGCAATGGAACTAGTAGCCAATAATAGCAACAACACTGTATACGCAGATGCTGCTGGTAATATCGCCTACTGGCATGGTAATTTTATACCTAAGCGCAATCCAAATTTTGATTATACAATGCCAGTAGATGGCAGCACTAAAGCAACTGACTGGCAGGGCGTTCATGCTTTAAATGAAATTGTTCAAAGCATCAATCCATCAAACGGATGGTTACAAAATTGTAATGCTACGCCATTTACAGTCGCAGGTGATCAAAGTCCAAAAGCATCTAACTATCCTGCTTATATGGCACCAGACGGCGAAAACGGAAGAGGGCTAACTGCTGAAGCATTATTGAATAAGATAGATAAAATCAATTTGGACGAACTCATTGCATTAGGATATAATAAAAAATTAAGTGCCTTTGATATTCTATTGCCTCGTTTTATACAACAAGCAAAAACAGCAGCGCTTGCACCAAGAACCAAAAAAGCAATTGACTATTTAGCGAATTGGGATCATATTGCTGACACTAATTCTATTGCAACAAGCATCGCAATAGAATGGGCTAGCAAATGGGGTACTATTATACCTCCTGCAAACACAGAAGAAGCAGGAACACAAATAGTTTTAAAATACAACCGTATGGACCAAGAGGTTGCTTTTGAAACTAAAATCAAATTATTAGAAGCCACTTTAGATCAATTCGAAAAATGGTATGGTGATTGGGAAATTAAGTGGGGTGTAATGAATCGTTTTCAAAGAGTTGCACCAGGTGCTAGTTTCGATGACAACCTACCTAGCTTAGCTGTCAATCAAGCATCCTCTAAATGGGGCTCACTACCTTCTTTTGAAAGTAGACGCTATCCAAATACCAACAAGCGTTACGGATATACAGGAAACAGCTTTGTAGCTGCAGTAGAATTTGGAAAAAGACTGAATGCAAAAACCATTATTACTGGTGGACAAAGCAGATTTGCTGAAAGCAAAAATTTTACAGACCAAGCCTATGGTTTTGTCCATGGACAATTTAAAACGATACATTACTACAAAGAAGATGTTTTAGCTAATAAAAAACTGGCATACCATCCTGGATTGGAAAGATAATGTTCGTAGAGTTTAGTGATTAAAGCAATTTTAACCAATCCTGCTACATTTTTTACGCCAAGTGTTTGCATGAGTCTTGTTCTGTGACCTTCGATGGTTCTTTTGCTATGCTTTAGTTCTGCAGCAATTTGTTTACTTGAGGCTTCTTCGCAGATGCGAATTAGAATGTATTTATCATATAAGCTTAATGCATTGACGCGCTCAATTAAATTAATCTTGTCCATGACCTGTGTGAGTTGTAAAACCCGCTCTGCAGTGTCTTGACAAAAAAAGACTTTATGTTGACAAGCCATTTCTACTGCTTTATTCCACTCGAGGCTAGACATGTTTCTTGAGACAATGACATCCACTTCGAGCTCAATTAATTGGTAGAGTATAAAATCTGGTGTATCCTTATTCAGCAATATAATGCAAGGGAATATTTGTTGAATTGCTTTAATTTTCTTTTTCACTGCCAGTGAATCAAAATCAAACATAGCACAATCAATGATCAATAATCCTTGGGATAAACCAAAATTAGCACTGCTAACTTCGTCTAAGGAATTTAAAATACGATATCCATTACACATAGGGTGTGCTTTTGCCAATTGGCTGCAGCCCATAGCATAAATAGCTTGTTGGTCACAAATAAATACTTGTCTTTGTTCTTGTTGCTTGAAATAGTTTTTTTGCATCTATAAAAAAACAATAGATCAGTCTGATGTAAGCATAATCATATCAATTTTACATTGATGGTTAAAATTTTTAAGGTATTCAACCCCTTCAAAAAAAATCTAATCGCTTAGTTTAATACCATAGTCGATAGAATCTACTCAGATTGGTGTAAATTGCAGCATGCAGTTTGAAAAATCAATTACACTTACCACTTTCTCTCCATTATGGTGGGAGAGTATTTTATGGATTGGAGGCGGCATCTTCTTATTGATTCAAGTGCCTAAATACCTTAAAAATATTCAAATCAAACAATATGATTTTTTTATTGCACTCTTATTAATTGCTAATTTGGTTGTTGAGCAATTTTATAATTTTTATACTGGCTCATGGAATATTCAACAGAATATTCCTGCACATTTATGTAGTATTAGTTCAATCTTATGCATCATCTACTTATTGAATAAAAATCAATTATTAGGTGAATTTGTTTACTACTGGGGATTATTAGGAGGAATTCATGCACTACTTACGCCAGAATTCAACAATGGTATAAAGGGCTATAATTTTTATAGCTATTTTATTGAACATGCTGGTTTATTGTTGGTCGTGTTGTATAGCATCATACACAATGGATTTGTGCCTCGTCCAAAATCCTGGTTGGTTATTTTTGGGTACTCTCAATTAGTGGTCTTATCTGTAGGTATCCTCAACTATGCAATTGGAACCAATTATATGTTTTTAAGGGAGCCCCCATCGGCCAATAACCCATTCATCATTGGAGCATGGCCTTTTTACCTCATTTGTTTTGAGATAGCTGCGATCGCACATTTCTGGTTGTTCTATTTACCCTTTGCAAGAAAAAGAAAATTGGCCAACTCTGTAATTTCTTAATTGTAGTTATAAATACGCTATTTTAAAAAGCTTCTTAAAGTTCTTCTATTCTTTTTGCTTTATCGTCAATCACCAAATCAAAATTTGGTTTTACTGGGCCGCCGTTCGGACAATATCCTGTAATTAAATCATTGAACTTACAGCCCCATTTAGTCAACTGTTCTAAAGTCAAAGGTCTTAAATCTCTTTTTGAGCTTTCTCCTCTTCCAGTCCAATAAGTAATATGCCAGCCTTCATCATAGAGTTTGTTAATTTTTGCAATATTTTCAAAATTTGGTTCGGCTAATTCATACACGCGTTTATCGGAATAGAAACAGATGGTTTCATCAATATCAATTAATGCTTTCTTGGAACCGAATCTTTTTGACTCTATCATAGGTTTTATTTTAATTATAATCTTGCAGTAACAATAGAACGATCTAAAAATGCCTTTGTATCATATACAATAGCATCGGGACTTATTTTTAGTGAAGCATAATCCAATGCTTTGAAAAAATCATGCGCCACTGCTAATAAAATCACATCGTATTGTTCGAATGCAGTAATCAATTGTACTTGATATTTTTGGAATACTTCCATCGCATTGGCATATGGATCAAAGGCAGCTACTTGGGCACCCTCTGTTTGCAGTTGATCAATAATGTCAAATACTTTTGAGTTTCTGAAATCAGGGCAATTTTCTTTAAACGTGACCCCAAGCACTAATACTTTTGCACCTTGAATTTGTTTTCCTGTTTTTGCTAGTAATTGTATCAGTTTATTGCTTACAAATGCACTCATCTGATCATTGACATCACGCCCCGATAATATCACTTGTGGATGATAACCAACCGCTTTTGCTTTGTGTGCTAAATAATATGGATCAACTCCAATGCAATGACCACCAACTAAGCCTGGCTTAAATGGTAAAAAATTCCATTTTGTACTTGCGGCTGCTAATACTTCCTGGGTATCGATATCCAACTTATCAAAAATTAATGCTAGTTCATTGACAAAAGAAATATTAATATCTCTCTGCGCATTTTCAATGGACTTAGCAGCTTCTGCTACTTTAATAGATGGTGCAGCATAAGTGCCTGCAGTAATAATGCTTGCATAAAGTTGATCGATATACTTTGCAATTTCAGGAGTAGAACCTGAAGTAATTTTTTGAATCTTTGTTAAAGTATTCACCTTGTCTCCCGGATTGATTCTTTCTGGAGAATAACCACAATAAAAATCTTTATTAAATTGTAGTCCTGAATTTTTTTCAAGTACTGGAACACAATCCTCTTCTGTGCAACCTGGATACACCGTACTTTCATAAATTACGATATCTCCTCGCTTTAATAAACTAGCAATTTGTGAAGAGGCATGTAATAAAGAACTTAGATCGGGACTTTTATCGGTATTAACCGGCGTAGGCACTGTGACAATGAATACTGTTGCACTGGCAATCAATGATAGTTCATTGGTCAAGGATAAATTGCTAGCATTTATAATAGCCTCTGCATCAGATTCTAATGTGGTATCCTCTCCTTTTTTTAGCGCATCTACCCTTGCTTGATCCAAGTCATAGCCAATCACCTGATAGTGTTTAGAAAATGCTAAAGCCAAGGGTAGCCCTACATACCCTAATCCGATTACGGCAATAATGGGGGGCTTGGATGGAGTTAACTGTTGCATTTGGCACCAAAGTTAATGGAGCGCTTAATGATGTCCATATTTTTTTTCACCAGCAGGAATAGCAATGCTAAGTCGGTTTTGTGGAGGAGGTAGTGGACAGGTCGCAAATTCAGTAAATGCACATGGCGGATTATAGGCCTTATTAAAGTCGATATAAGTAAATCCTTCTGCATCCGGCTTGTCTAGCTCAATAAATCTACCCGATCCATAAGTGGTTTTACCAGAGGTTGCGTCCGCAAAAGTCACAAATAATCTAATGCCGCCCTCATCTATGGCATCTAATCGATAGGTTTTGCCCTCTATTTCAAAAACCAATTGACCCCCATGTTTTTGTGCTGTATTTTGTCCTAACACATTCATGATCATTAAAGGATTTTGATTTTGAGGAATGACTTTGGCTTTGATACGCCATTTTGCATCCACAGGAAATCTTTCTATGCCTTTAAATTCTAATAAAGTTTTTGCTTTTAAATTTCTAAATCTCACCCCCACTTTATCTTCTCTTTGAATCACCACCCAAACAAAATCTTTCCACTGACTAATATAAGTGCCTTCTATTTCAGATAACAAATTAAGTGCTCCATCATTTGCTACAACTAGTCCAGTATTGTCTTTAATCGTAATTTTTTCTAAACTAGCATCCTTCCAAAACACTTTACCATTTTCAAAAATAAAATCACCCAAGTACTTTGGAAAAGTAGCATTGTCATAAACCAAATCATTTGTGGAGGACGAGCCAAAACTGTTGACCCCTTTTTTTAACCAAAATAATCCCTCTAAATTCAGCCATCCATTGGGATCTTTCAATGCGGCTATTCGAGCGCCATCCCACTGTTTCATTTCTGCAAGATAGGAATTGCTTTGTGCATTGGTAGATGCCAAAATGGTTAAAAACAGGAATGTTAAAGTGGATGCAATAGAGAATTTTCTCATTTTATATGGATTGGTCGGTTACTAAAAATTAGGCTAAATTTGTTGGCTTTTTTAGCTAGTCTAATTGCACAAAATTAGACAATTATAGTTGTCTATTTTGTTAGTAATTCTTATTTTTTCGTTGTGTTAACAATAGTTTAATTAAATTTATGCTGAAACTTTTAATCGCATGAAAAAACTACTACTTATTATATCTTTCTCTGCTTTATTTTTTGCTTGTAAAAAAGAAACTGAAGCACCGAAAGCAACACCTCCGCCAGCAGCTACTAATCCAAATACGGCACCCAACAAATGGATCCACGAAGTGATGTCATACTACTATTTATGGAATGATAAAATGCCTAGCCTAGCCAAGACCGATACATTGGCTAAACCAAAAGATTATTTTTATACACTTTTGAATGACTATGGTAAAACGGATCGTTTTTCATGGATCGACGAAAGCTTTACTAATCTACAGAATCAATTAAATGGAATTAGCACAGTATTAGGTGTAAAAAACAATGCATTTTTTATTAATGATGCCAGAACCAACATTGCATTTGTGCTTGCTTATGTATTGAAGGGAAGCCCTGCCGAAAAAGCTGGACTAAAAAGAGGTGATATTATATTAAGAGTAGATGATCAAGTCATCACGAATACTAATTATACAACCATTTTAGCAAATCAAACTTTAAAACTTGGACTAGGTGATTTTGTTAATGGCGCATTTGTTTCCAATGGAAGATCTGTTACAGTCACAAAAGTAGAATTACAAACGAATCCAATTTTAGCAGATACCATCATTTCATGGTCTGGTAAAAAAGTGGGCTATCTTGCATATAGTCAATTTTTAACAAGCTTTGATGATAGTCTTAGAGCGATATTTGGTCGCTTCAAAACTGCAGGCGTCAATGAATTGGTGTTAGACTTTAGATACAATGGAGGAGGATTCGTAGTGTCTTCGGATTTAATTACGAATTTAACCGTAAAAGATGCAGCTGCTAGGGTGGGAAAGGTGATGAATAAAAAAGTTTATAATAAAAATTATACTGCTTATTTAGAAAAAAATTCTGGATCTAGTGCTTTTGAAACTTTATTCAAATCTGAACCAAATAACCTCGGCACACTCAATCGTGTCTTTGTTTTAACTGCAGGCAACACCGCTTCTGCAAGTGAATTGGTGATTAATAATTTAAAGCCATTTATGCAAGTAATTTTAATTGGCGAGAATACATATGGAAAAAATGTTGGCTCATTTACCATCACTGATCCAAGTAAGAGATGGGATTACGGGTTACAACCTATTACGTTTATTACCAACAATGCCATTGGAGAATCTAATTATGGAACAGCTAGTGGATTTACACCAGATTATATACTTGCAGACAATGTACTACCATACAAAGCGTTGGGAAATCCAGGTGAAACTTATTTTAGTAAAGCCTTAAGCATTATGGGTTATGTCGCATATCAAACGAATTCTACCGAGCGTTCAAAAAAATATACAGGAGCTTTGGCAAGTAAGGAATCCTTCTCTGATAATAAATGGTTAGACAGAAAGGAAATGTGGATGGACCCTAAATAAATTAATTATGAATTTAAGTATACAAGTTTTTGTAACGGGTGGTACTTTTGATAAAACCTATAATGAGTTAACTGGTAATCTTTTTTTTAAAGAAACCCATTTACATGAAATGCTTCATTTAGGAAGAAGCAATTTAGATTTATCGATTTCAACTTTAATGATGAAGGATAGTCTAGATTTTGTGGAAGAAGATCGAGCAATCATCGCATCTGCATGCAATACTACTAATGCAGAAAGAATTGTGATCACACATGGTACAGATACCATGACTGTCACAGCACTTTATTTACAAAAACATTGCCCCAATAAAACCATCGTGCTTACAGGTGCAATGATTCCGTACAAGTTTGGCAGTTCGGATGGTTTATTCAATTTAGGTAGCGCACTCGCTTTTACACAAGTGCTTCCAACAGGGGTTTACATTGCTATGAATGGTAAATATTTTGAAGCAGACAAAGTCAGAAAAAACACTGATATAGGTGAGTTTGAAGCAATATAAAATTACATTGCATATCACTTTTTGTTAATTAATTTAGGCCGTTACTGCATCCCAAAGCCTAGCGCGGATTTGTAAAGCCTCTATCGAAGCCTGAGCTGCTTCCTCCCACTTTGCAGCCTCATCTCCACAAAGCTCTGAGACCATCTCTAAAGCTAAATGACTATGATGCCCGCCATCTACTTCGATATGACGTTCGATATAATATTTAAATATGGATACTTTTTCTGGTGATTCCGCAACTAATTTTTCTAATAAACGCGTAAACATGTCGGGGATTAAATCCTCTCTTCCAAAAGTAAACACCGCAGCTTGTACATGTGCAGGCGCATGATTGACAATCTTAAAAGTAAAGTTTAAAAAATCTTTTACAGAATCAGCACAGTCCAATTGTTGAATAGCCGATTCTATACTGATACCTGACTTAAGCGCAAACATCAAGCCTTCAATTGCATTGGTAGATGCACCCATTTGACGCATCGCTTGTTGGTATAATTCAAAATGACTAATTCTATTGTCAAATTCATCTACATCAGATTCCTCTCCCAACACAATTTCATTGATTAAATACCTTGTGTTCGCCGATCCAACTGGGACCCAAGGTGTTTGTACACAGGTTAATTTTTGCTGAAGTGATTTTAATAAACTCATAAAATCCCATACTGCAAAAACATGAACTTCTGCAAACTTTTGTAATTGAGCCAATGTCTGTATCTGATGGTAGACAGGATGTTGTAACAACTTTGCTCTACTTGGTTCTATTGCCGCTTTTAATGTTTGGATGCCTGTATGCATATGGTGTTTTGAGGAGGGCAAAGTTAAGTAATTATGAAGGCTTTACAAATGCTGTTTAAGTAATATTATTTTAGTACCTTAATACTTAAACTAATAGCAAAAGGGATTGCTTTCATAAATCAAAAGCGTCCTTACTTTAGTAAAACTTTATTAAATTAATTGTATGTTTAAAATTATAAGTAGCCTTTTATTCATTCTTATCATGAGCACATCAAGCGCGCAACAAACTAAAATCATTGCACATCGTGGTGCATGGAAAGAATTTAACTTACCCGAAAACTCAATTGCATCTTTAGAAAAGGCAATTGAACTTAAATGTGAAGGTGCAGAATTTGATGTTAGGAGAACCTTAGATGGTGTACTTGTTGTGAACCATGATCCTGTATATTATGGTGATACAATACAAACCAATACCTATGCATTTTTAAATAAAAATAAATTGTCCAATGGGGAGTCACTGCCAACCTTAGAAGAATATTTCTTAAAGGGTACACAAGACAAGCATAAAACCTTACTCATTTGTGAAATAAAAGCTGCAATTAAAGATAAAGAACAAGACTATTTAGCAACAATTGAAACATTGGCCTTGGCGAAAAAATTAAAAATTGAAAAGCGCATTGTTTACATCAGCTTTAGCAAAGACATCCTTTCATGGATCAAAGAAAAACAACCAACAGCAACCGTATTATACCTTGAATCTGACTTAAGCATTGACGCTATAGTACAAAATAAATTTGATGGTATTAATTTGCATTATACTTCTTTTAAAAATAATAGTCAACTAAGTGCAACTGCTAAAAATGCAGGTTTAAAAATTGGTAGTTGGACTGTGAATGAATTATCGGACTTGGCGATCCTACAAGCACAAGGCGTAGAATGGATCACAACCAATCAACCACTACAATTTCAAAAACAATTAAAAAATTCAAAGCAATAGACCTTCTGAAAAATTCTTGATTACTTATACCTAGTATCAATGAGGTATTGAATCTTCCATCCTTCTTTAAATTTAACTAATTGAAAACTGTTAATGCCTTTGTGGGAATATTGACCTTTTAAATAAAAGGTATAAGGCGTCCATACTGTGGCCATTAAAGGGTCTACCTGAATAGCACCAAATTCAATTCTTTCATCTAATGCATTGGGTGTTTGCTTCCCTATACTTTGGATAAAATCATTGATAGATACGGTGTTGATCATTGCACCTTCGGGCTTATTGACAATTGTTTGAAAAATAACTTTATCAGAAAAACAAGTTCTTAATGAACTAGTGTCCGCTTGAAGCATGGCCTGAAACATATTTTGAATCACTTGTTTAACTTCTTTTTCGGAAGCAGTAGATACAGTTGTATTTATACTTTGTGCAATTAAAGTGGTTTGCGATGTAAGCAGGATACAAAAAATATAAAGGATTGATTTTTTCATATTTAATTTTTTATTGTAAATTGATTGTAATTTAAACCCATTTTTTTAATTCTAGACTATGAAATCAACTAAAATAATTTACTGGATAACCACAAGTATCATTTGCCTATTCGCATCTTCTGCTATTTTTATGAACTCTAAAATGGCTATCGAAGGTGCAACACATCTTGGTATTCCACGTTGGCTTGGATTAGAAGTAAGTATTGGTCAGTTGATAGGCTTGGTATTGTTGATCATTCCGGCAGTCCCTGCTAGGCTTAAAGAATGGGCTTATGTTGGATTTGGCATCTTGTATATCACTGCAACTGTTGCACATATTGCAGTGGGTGATCCATTAAGCAATACACTTATGGCGATTGTATTCTTTATTTTGTTGTTAGTTTCTTATACTAGCTTTCACAAATTACAAGAAGCGAAAGCTTAGATAGTTTATTTCGGCAACGCCGTTAATATAAGTTTTAAGAATCCGTCAATTGATTTATCATCCATCCATTTGATAACGGCAACCAAGTCGTTTTCTTGATCTACATAAATTGCATTGGTACCATTACCGATATGTGCATAGGAAGATGCCGGCGCAGATGGATACATTTTTTTATCTGTGTTTAAAAAATAATTCATAAAGCCATAACCGGTATTTGCAGATGTTGGCATGGTAGATTTTTTGATCCAATTTTCTGAAATGATTTGTTTGCCGTTCCAATTGCCTTTTCTCAAAGTTAGCAACCCGAATCTGGCCATATCATAAGCATTGATAAATAAGCCACCGCCAAAATGCCCGCCACCACTTACTGACTGAATCATTTTACCATCCAAAATAATCCATGCGTTTTTATAACCAGTCCAAGCCCATGTGTTGCTAGCACCAATAGGTTGCATTACTTGTTCCCTTAGCACTTCTGGCAAGGGCTTTCTCCAAACAGTGGTAGCAGCCAATGCCAATGCATTCACTCTTGTATCATTGTATTTATACACTGTACCAGGTTCAAAACGTTTTCTTATGGTCCACTCCTCTGATTTATCAGAAGGCCTGTCTGCCCAATCTGGTTTGCCCCATAAAACACCTTCCCAATCGCTTGTTTGTCTTAATAAATGTTCCCAATTTATTTTTCTGTTATGTTCTGTTTCAAATGGATAGATGAATGAGCTTTGAGTAATTGGATTTTGATCTATTGAAGGAGTTGTGTTTGCCAATTCAATTGGAGGAATATAATTTGCCACTTTATCTTCTATTGAACGAATCAATCCCTTCTCTACAGCTAAGCCTACCACCGTAGATAACATACTTTTTGTAACACTATTCACCATTTCTACCGAAAGTAGATTACCCCATTCTGCTATAATATATCCTTTGTATACAATGATACCTGCAGCAGGACCACGACTTGCCATTGGTCCAATTGGATCCGAAAAAGGTTCTTTCCCAAATTGCATCGCTTGCGTTAGCATTAAATTTTTTGGAAATTTTGTCTCATGCGTTAATGCATATTGAATTGCTTCATTTATTAAATTACTATCTACACTTAAACTGATTGGCGTTTTTCTTTCCCAATTGCCTGAAGGAGGATAATAATTTTTTACTTGCGCGCTTGTTGTAAAACAAATACAAAGTAAAAAAAGTACAAATTGATTTTTCATAAAAGAGATCTCTTTAAATTATTTTAGTTGCGAAGTATCTACCCTTGTTGGCGTGTCCTTACCCGCAATGATAGATCCTGCACTTAAAGCAATTGCTTTGATAATTTCATTCATATTGTCTAAATCTAAAGTTTCTATTTGATCAGAAGCCTTGTGGTAATTTGGTTCTGAATCCATTTTAGAAGTAGAGATGGTATGCGCCGCTACACCAAGTCTAGCAAGGGTTGCGTTGTCTGATCGGTAAAATAAGTTTTGTTCTGTGTACGGGTCTGGATAAAATTTAAAGTTGGATCCTTCTAAGTTTTTTTGCAAAATAGCACCCATATTGGTTTTATCAAACCCAGTGATATAAGCACTATTCTTGCCCCACTTACTTTCTGTACCAATCATTTCAATATTAAACATTGCCACAACTTTAGCCGGATCTAATTGCTTTGAAAAATATTGTGCACCATATCCTCCAACTTCTTCTGCAGTGAAAGCAGCAAATAAAATTGTACGCGCATTATTATTAAGTGCTTTATAATATTTTGATAACATAATCATCGCAGTTGTTCCTGCAGCATCATCATTTGCACCATTGTAAATAGAATCTCCATTGATCATGTTTTTTGAATTAATACCAATATGATCATAATGACCCGAGAATATTACATATTCATTTGGTAAAGTTTTTCCAGGAATCATAGCCACAACATTTGCTAATTTCATGGACTCGATTTGATGGCTAGCTTGTAAAGAAAAATTAACTGGTTGCGTGTTAGTTAAAATAAATACTACTGTCGCTTGATTAGAGGCTAAATTATTTTTAAAACGAACCAATCTTCCAAAGTTTTGTGCATGCGACTCATCTACTAGCACAATCATTTTTTGATTCGATCCTATCATTTTTGCAGCTGCCTGATTTAAATTTTCACCTGCTGAAATTTTAGCCACCGCATAACCTGATGCTTCTGTGATTTTAATTTCTGGTTCAATTGTCACCACAATTACTTGCTTGGTATCAATAACTGATCCATCTATAGTTGCAGACAAGCTGATGAATTTTGGTCTATTGATAGAAAATGATTGTAAGAAATTATTATCGCCATTCATAGACTTTAGTCCAGTAGCTTCAAATTCCTTGGCAATAAATGCAGCTGCTTTATCGATACTAGGAGTAAAAGTTCTACGACCTTCCATTTCATCTGAAGCTAAAACGCGCTCTATTCTTTCTGTTTCAGACTTGGTGATTACTTTATTAATTATTTGACTAATACCTAAACAAGGGATTAACAATGTGATACATACTAATTGAATCATTCTCATATTGTATATTTTTAGAATTGCTTTAAAGATAATTTCATTTTGAATGCAAATGAAAAAAATGATGATAGAAGGAATGATAAAATTCGCATTTAAACTTTTGAATTTGATAATTGTCTAAATTGCTACCAAATAACTTGTATGCCTTTAAGCCCCCTTTCTAGCAGCCAAGGTCTTGAAACCTATAAAGGTCCTTGGACCAAGCAAACGACGACTCATTTATTAAATAGAGTGCTTTTTGGTGCAAAGCATACCGAAATTCAACAATTTTTAGCAAAGGGGCTTAATGCTTCTGTGACTGAATTGCTCAATCCTACTGCTCCTTTTCCTAGCCCTCCGCTCAATGAATACAATACAGCCACCGTCATTGATCCAAATGTTGCTCCAGGCACTACTTGGGTCAACCAACCAACCAATGACGGCACCATCAATGCCTTAAGAAGAAATAGCTATAAAAAATGGCTTACCGGCGTGATGATTCATCAAGATATAAGTATCAGAGAAAAAATGACCTTGTTTTGGGGCAATCATTTTGGTACCGAAGCTGATACCATTTCTTTTGGAAACTACGTATACCAACACCATGATACATTAAGAAAAAACGCCTTAGGCAATTACAAAGCCTTGGTTAAGGCGGTCACCATTGATCCTGGTATGTTGAGGTACTTAAATGGTTATTTGAATTCGGCAACTGCACCAGACGAAAACTATGGACGAGAATTACAAGAACTCTATACTGTTGGTAAGGACAATGTAGTTCAATTTACAGAGTCAGATGTAAAAGCTGCAGCAAGGGTTTTAACAGGATGGCGTATCAATGCAAGCTTCAATAGTTATTTTGATGCGACAAGACATGACACTGGTAGTAAACAATTTTCGAGCTACTATAATAATAAAGTGATTACAGGAAAGTCAGGCGCTGCAGGGGCTGGCGAAACAGATGAATTAATTGACATGTTGTTTGAAAAGGAGGACATGGCTAAATATATCTGCAGAAGAATTTATAGATGGTTTGTATTTTATTATATAGACGAGACGGTTGAAAAAAATATTATTACGCCGCTTGCAACGATTTTTAAAAATAATAATTTTGAAATTAAGCCCGTATTAGCTGCACTTTTTAACAGTGCACATTTTTATGATCCATTGTATATTGGATGTCAAATAAAAAGTCCGATAGATCATGTCATTGGTACTTTGCGTAAAACCAATGTAGTTTTCCCAAATGCAATTACAGATTATGCAGACGCCTACACGCATTTTAATAATATGGTAGGTCAATTAACTAATTTTGGACAAAACCTAGTGGATCCGCCTAATGTGGCTGGATGGCCTGCCTATTATCAGTCTCCTGAATATGGTGAATTATGGATCAATGCCGATACCTTACCAAAGCGAAATAAATTTACCGACTTGATGATTGAGACGGGCTATACCAGAAATGGTAAAAGGGTCATTATTGATTTAATCTCTTTTTCAAAAGCAGTTTCAAGTAATCCATCCAATCCGAATCAATTGATTCAAGATTTATTTGATCTTTTAATTTCTACCGAAGTGGATCAAAAAATTAAAGACAATTTAAAAAGACAAATTTTACTAAGCGGTCAAACTGCTGATTACTATTGGACAGAAGCTTGGAATAGCTATCAGTCCAATCAAAGTACAGCCAACTTTAATTTGGTGAATACCCGATTGAAGGCACTTGTAAAATATATTATGAACCTGCCCGACTATCAATTAAGTTAAATGAAAAGAAGCACTTTTTTACGCAATAGTCTTGCAGTACTGACGCCTACAGTTATTAGCGGCAATCCAATACATGTCTTGAACAACCATAGCATGGTTGAGCCCGATGTATTAGCGAATGTAAATAATGATAGGGTGCTAGTGATTATTCAATTGAATGGAGGAAACGATGGGCTTAATACCGTGCTGCCAATTAACCAATACGCACAATACTTTAATGCAAGGACGAATATTGCTATACCAGAAAAAAAGATACTTAAGTTAAATGGATTTGATGCAACAGGATTACATCCATCCATGACGGCTATGCAAAAATTATTCAACGAAGGTCAACTTGATGTTGTTCAAGCAGTGGGCTATCCTCAACCTAATTTTTCTCATTTTAGAGCAACTGATATTTGGATGAGTGGTTCAGACAGCAATCAATATTTAAATACCGGATGGGTTGGACGTTTTTTAGACAACAATTATCCAGGCTTCCCCGAGAATTATCCAAATGAAGTAGATACAGATCCCCTAGCCATTCAAATTGGTTCAATTACATCATTAACTTGCCAAGGTCCAATAGTCAATATGGGTATGAGTATTTCTGACCCAAGTGCATTTTATAATTTATTTGATGCGAGTGAACAACCCGTTCCAAATACGAATGCTGGGTATGAATTAAGTTTTATCAGGAGAATTTCAAAGCAGACAAATAAATATGCTACCCGTATCAAAGCCGCATCTGATGCAGTAAAGCAACAAGTGACTTATCCCAATACAAGTCTTGCCAATCAATTAAAAATTGTTGCAAGATTGATTAAAGGAGGATTGAAAACAAAAATTTACTTAGTGAATTATGGTGGGTTTGATACGCATGCAGCTCAAGCTGTAGCAACAGATACGGCTACTGGTACACATGCAAATTTATTAGGCGCTGTCTCTGAAGCCATTGGTGCTTTTCAAAATGATATCAAAAATCAAGAGATAGAAGATAGAGTCATAGGCATGACCTATTCAGAATTTGGAAGAAGAATTAAATCCAATGCAAGTGGTGGTACTGATCATGGTGCAGCTGCGCCATTATTTTTATTTGGTAAAAATGTAAGAGGTGGTGTATTTGGTGAAAACCCAACGATACCTACGAATGTAACAGTTGGTGATAATGTACCATATCAATATGATTTTAGAACTATTTACAATTCGATTTTAAAAAATTGGTTCTGTGTCAAGGATGCAGACAATCAAGAAATCATGCTCAAGCAGTTTCCAACATTAAACTTAATCAATGCAAGTGCTTGTGCAGTAGAAATGAAAAATCCTGTTTTTGAAAAAAATACGATGATTGTGGCTTATCCTAATCCGTTTTCAAATTTATCTAGGATAGAATTTAAAACGGAAGGAGGACATACTTTGGTACAATTACTAGATACATCTGGTACAGTCATTAGATTATTAGTAGATGCCACTTATAGTTATGCGGGTATGAATAGTGTCACTTTACTAGGTAGTGATTTAAAACCGGGTGTCTATTATATTAGAATTCAAAATGGGATACATCAATATGTAAAAACCATTGTTAAAATATAATGTAAAACTGTGGTTTAAACTTTTTGAATTCTTTTTGGTCTAACTTGAAGATACATGACAGACCAAGCACTCATCATACAATTTCAAAACGGTGACTCAAAAGAGGGCGCATTTACTCAATTGCTAAAAAGACACCAAGAAAATGTTTTTTTTCAAATTAAGAAAATGGTGCTCGAACATGCAGATGCAGACGATATTGCACAAGCGGTATGGATTAAAGTATGGAATAAACTAGATGGATTTAAACAAGAGAGTGCTTTTAGCACTTGGCTTTTTAGGGTAGCTTATAACGAAACCCTCAACTTTATTGCCCAGAAAAAACGTTTGACGGCACAGCATACTCAAGGCGTCTTAGATCCAAGTACAGATAGGCCTTCTAGTCAGGATGCACCAAAAGAAACGGAAATCCAAATCAAATTAGAACGCGCCATCGCAGAACTACCTGAAAAACAACGTTTTGTATTTATGTTGAGGTATTATGAGGATTTCGACTACGAAAAAATAGCCTCTATCACTGGTACAACAGTTGGAGGCGCTAAAGCAAATTACCACCAAGCTGTCAAAAAAATGACCACATTACTTCAAGGAGATTAAACTTTTGTATAAAAAATGCATCTAAATACTGATATGGAAAACGAATCAATTTCAAAAGGACTAGAAGAAGCCTTAAAAAGCTTTGATACAAAAACCAAGCAGCTGCCAGCTGGGTATTTTGATCAATTTGAATTGGATTTAATGCAAAAAATTAAGGCACAAAAGCAAGGACCAAAAAAGGCGCCGATTGTGACACTTTTTTTAGAGCATAAAAAATATTTAGTTGCTGCAAGTTTGCTTTTTGCTATTGTAACTGGATCCCTTTTTATAAATAAGGCAGAAAACAAAAATGATTCAATTGTAAAAGTAGAGTCGATTGAAATTGAAAATTTACCTGACGAATTGATTGAAGCTTACGTGCACAATAATGAACTTGTAGCAGAAGTAGAATGGAATAGCGCGATTGAAGCTGCTGGAACTAATTTAATTTCAACGAATCAATAAATTAAGATTGAAAAATTAATGATCAAAAAAATTAAACTACTCCAAAATAAATTTGTCTAAATTTTAAATTCATATTTTATGAAAAAAATATTATGCCTCTTAAGTTTTATTGTAACTGTTTTTGTTGCTCAAGCACAAGAGCAACCAATGAATGGCCAAAACATGCAACCGCCACCGAGACCAAGGCAAATGACTAAAGAACAAAGAGAAAGACTTGAATTATTTAGTATTCAATTCATCACAAAAAAATTGAACCTGACTCCAACAGAAGCAGAAAAATTTTGGGCTGTATACAATGAGCAAAAGGCAGCAAGCCGTAATTTGATGCAAACAGCAAAAGAGGATGAGATTGCATTTCATGAAGCAATGCTAGTGATAAGAAAAAAGTTTAAGAAAGACTTGATGCCAATTTTAAAAACAGAAGAAAGAGTAAATCTGGCTTTAAAAGTAGACAGAGAACTTTTAAATAAAATGCGCAACGAAATGATGCGCAGAAGAAGACCTATGTAATTCGTTTGTGATTTGGTTTAAGTGCACTAGCCGGGGGGCTAGTGCACTTTTTTTATTTTACAAGTTCTAGATGGTACTCTTGAATCAATGCAGGATTTTCTGGACTCAAAGTAAAACTTAATTTTAGTTTTTTTATAGCGCCTTCCAATATACAATAGCCTCTTAATTGATTCTCGGCAATCATTTTTCCAACAGATTGGATTTTTCCAGCTTGTTCAAATAATTGTTTAGCTTCTGATTTTAACTCGTCCAATAAATAGTCGTCAAAAAAGTTTTCAGCAAAAATGGCTGGAATCTTTTCCCAACTAGGAATAATTTGTAGTAATTCTTTTTGACGTTGCTCAAGTATTGGAGATACAGCAACCATTCTTGGTTGAAGCTTTGCTATTTTAACCAAGGTATCTAATACAATTAAATTCATAGTGGAAGTTGGTGCATAAGTGTGGTTGGCAAAAAAGATCACGCCCAATCCATATTCAGGCATAAAACGCCAATTGCTTCCAAAACCAGGAAGCCCTCCACTATGCCCGATACTTGTTTTTGCTTCGGCGTCACGCATCCAATTTAATCCATAGCTATAACTAGTTGTAGTTGCTAATTTTTTCCCAGATGGAAATTGATAGTTTGGATTGAGTCCTATAAAAGTATAGGGTTGGTGCATTTCTCTCACGGTACTTCTTTTAATCACTTTGTTTTCTGCATCGTTGCGCTCTGGCCATGCAGCTTGATGCAAAGCCACGTATTTTGCAAAATCATCTATTGAAGTAATCATCCCACCCATGGCTCCATAAATTCCATCTTTTAATAAGGGCACATTCACCCAATTTCCTTTAATGGTACGATATCCCTTCGCTAAATTTTCCTTTGAAATTGTCCTGTATTCGTAAGTAGTATGCTGCATGCCTAAAGGATCCAAAATGGATTGCTTAATATAAGCGTCATAGGTTAATCCTGATACCTGGTGTATGATATAACCCAACATGGCAAAGCCAAGATTGCTATATTCATAATTAGTTCCCGTCGTATTTGAAAAGGAAAGTCCTTTTTCTATTAATGTAATTAGATCTGCTTCTGAATCATCTAATTGTCTATCTCCCCAAGGATTGTCTTCGGGAAATCCAGCCTGATGTGACATTAAATGACGGATAGTGATGGGTGCACCATCCTTGGTCAACACTTGACCTTTCATAGCAGGAATATATTGATCAATAGGATCATCTAGTCTTAATTTTCCAGCATCTCTTAATTGCAAAATAGCCATGGTGGTGAAGCTTTTGGACATAGAAGCTATACGGAACATGGTCTGGTCATTTGCAGGAATCTTATCCTCGATATTCGCCCAACCAGCTGCTTTTTTATACAACAACTCTCCGTCTAAAACAATGGCAAAAGCATAGGCTGGAAAATGGTGCTTTGTTGCATATTCTTTATATAAATCTTCCACAAGAGGCATTGCTGCTTGTAGTTTTGCTTTTCTATTTTCATCTGCAAATACAGCAGGCTTAAATTGTTTAGTGGTTTGAGCATATCCATTGATGCACATCAACGGAGCTAAAAATATACTTGTAAATAGGGCTTTTTTCATAGTCGTGTATTCATCACAAATTAGGTTATAATTCAAAAAAATGTGCTAATTTTCTACACTTAATATTACAACTATGCGTAAACAACTTTTTTTAGTGCTACTGGCTTTACCACTGTTCATTTTTGGACAACAAAAAGCTAATTATGACTTAGCAGCAAGATTTTCTCCAAAGAAATTGGATAAAATGATTTTCTCTTTGTCTGTTGATCCTCATTGGTTAAAACAATCCAATAAGTTTTGGTACACCTACGAAACAAGTGAAGGAAAGCAATGGATCATTGTTGACCCAGTAAAAAATGAAAAGAAAGCCATGTTTGACAAAGATCAACTTGCGGCATCTTTAACAAGAATCATCAAAGACCCATTTGATGCACAACATCTCCCAATTGATTCTTTGAAATTTATCAAAGATGAGAACTGGATTCAGTTTGAAGTAAAAAGTAGTATTGAAATAGATAAGCCAGGCGCTAAAAAAGATGCAAAGGCCGAAAAAATTAAGAAAGTATTTTACTTTGAATACAACTTGAATACGGCACAATTAAATGAATTAGTTGGTTTCACTAAGCCTAAAAGAAAGCCAAGCTGGGCGAATATTGCACCTGATCAATCTAAGGTTGTTTTTGGTCGCAACAATAATCTTTATATGATGGACAAAGCGAATTATGAAAAAGCTTTGCTCAATGAAGACGATAGTACAATTGTTGAAACAGCAATCACAAAAGATGGAATTCAAAATTTTGGTTGGCATAGTGATGGTGGTGAAACAAATGTAGATGCAGAGAAAAATAAAAACAAAAGAAAATCTGTTTATGGTTTATGGAGTGAAAATAGCAAGCAGCTTGCTATTGTAAAAGTTGACAACAGAAAAGTAAAAGATTTATGGGTGATCAATAGTATTGCAGACCCAAGACCAACCTTAGAAACTTATAAGTATTGGATGCCAGGCGAGAAAGAAGCACCAGTAGATCATTTAATGTTGGTTGATATGGTGAACTATACCACTAAAGAAATCAATGTTTCATTGTATAAAGACCAAGACATTGCGTTGTGGAATAAGTCAGCTGCAGCAAATGCTAGAGATGATGAATTCAAGCCAATGATATGGCTTGGAACAAATGAGCAATTATACCTTGCTAGAACAAGTCGTGATTTAAAGAAGATTGACCAATGTGTTGTAAATACAACAACTGGTGAAGTAAAAGTATTGGTGGCAGAATCAATGAATACCTCAATAGAAATCAAAAAACCAGAATTAATTAAAGCTGGTGCAGAGTTGATTGAATGGAGTGAGCGCGATGGATGGGCGCATTTATATTTATATGATGGTCAAGGAAAATTAAAAAATCAAATTACACAAGGTGCATGGCATGTTGAAGAAGTGATTGGAGTTGATGAAGCTAAGAGAGTAGTTTATTTTTCTGCAAATGGAAGAGAGTCAATAACTGGTGGTGGAAAAGAAGATCCTTACTATATGCACTTGTATAAGATCAATTTAGATGGTACTGGCTTACAATTATTAAATGCAGGAAATTTTGATCACAGCTTTAGTATGAATGATAACAATACCTATTTTGTAAATAATTCATCTAGAGTGAATACGACTCCTGTATCTAGCTTACATAGCGCTGATGGAAGAAAATTAATGGATTTAGAGACAGCTGATTTAAAAAACTTAATGGCGACTGGTTATAAATTTCCTGAAACATTTAAGATCAAAGCAGATGATGGGATTACCGATTTATACGGCGTAATGTATAAGCCTTACGATTTTGATAGCACTAAAAAATATCCAATCATTGAGTATGTATACCCTGGTCCACAGACAGAGTCTGTAAACAAGTCTTTCAGCAAAGGCATGGATCGTATTGACAGATTGGCTCAATTAGGATTTGTAGTGGTTACAATGGGTAACAGAGGTGGTCATCCAGCTAGAAGCAAATGGTATCATAACTATGGTTACGGTAATTTGAGAGACTACGGACTTGCCGATAAAAAAGCAACCATCGAACAATTAGCAGATAGATTTAGTTTCATAGATAGAAACAAAGCTGGTATTCATGGTCATAGCGGTGGTGGATTCATGAGTACTGCTGCAATGTTGGTGTATCCAGATATCTTTAAGGTAGCAGTTAGTAACGCAGGTAACCACGACAATAGCGTGTACAATAGATGGTGGAGTGAAAAACATCATGGCGTAAAAGAAAATATTTCTGAAAAAGGGGATACTACTTTTAGTTATATGATTGATAAAAATCCAGATTTAGCTAAAAACTTAAAAGGTAAATTATTATTGATCCATGGTGAGATTGATAACAATGTACATCCTGCTAATACTTTAAGAGTAGTGAATGCATTGATTAAAGCCAATAAGCGTTTTGATATGTTGATACTGCCAACACAAAGACACGGCTTTGGAGACATGAACGAATATTGGTTCTGGAGAACTGCAGACTATTTCTCTAAATATTTATTAGGCGATCATACGGAACGTTCTGTAGATATTGATGAGTTAAATAGAGATGTAGAGCGCAAGAAATAAAAGGCCGACTTAAATTTATTCAATTGAATAAATTTTTAAAATGTTCAATAAAAAAAACGCTCCGAAATTTCGGAGCGTTTTTTTTATTTTAAATAGCGTTCACATTTTTTCCAATACCCAAAAAAGCTTGGAAAATAGCCATTGACTTGAGGAAATAACCAATCTCTTGCCTCTTCTATTCCTTTATAATGCTGCGTTGTAGGGTGTTCTTTAAAATAGATGCTCGAATTACTTTTTTCCGAATCTATATTTTTATGATTGATTATGAATGTTTCAATATGCTGGAATAAATCTTCAAAATTACCTACAAAAATTTGAATACCTGGAATATTGGTTATAGCTAAGTCTACAATAAATTGTAGCACTTTTTCTGTAACAGGGAATTGTTCAAAATGATTGGGCTCTAGTAATAAAATTCGATTCACCTCTTCGTCATTATGCCATAGCGGATCCAAATTAAAACTATTGTAAATGCAATAAGGTGTATTAGGCGATATCTGATTGATATCAAAAATCTTTGATTGATTTTTCTTTTCAATATTTTTTAAAATAGTTGCGACATCTATATCAAATTTTTGATCCAGCGGATCTGGCCAGTTTACTGAATGCTTAGACTGAATGGTATTCGAATCATCGAAAATAGAAGTTTGCAAGTATTCATACTCGGTATCTAAAAAGGTACCTGCCTGTTTTGTATTAGTGTACTTGTTTATATTATCTTGATTGGCTATATATTTTTTACTACTGAAAGTACCTGCTACCCATTGCCAACTTAAAAAATTTGCAGCAGGATCGTGGTCTAATAAATGGGCATACATCCAATTTGCACCAGGGAGCCAAGCTGCTTTAAAAATATTTGAATGCAGCATGGAAAGATACATTCTTAGATGATTATGTAAATAGCCTGTATCATATAATTGATGAATTGCATTATCAATAGCAAAGATGTCAGTATTTGCATTTTGAATAGGCAGGGGCAATTGTTCTAGAATGATATTTGTTTGTGAAGACTTTAAATCTTGTAAAATTAAATCCCCTTTTTGTTGCCAGACTCTTTGAAAATACTCACGCCAAGCCATTTGCTGCATAAAACCAATCCACTCCTGTTTATTGTGCTTTGTTTTGAGCTGCTCCATCACCAAAACAGGACTTAGGAATCCCCTAGAGATATAGGGTGACCAGCTAGTTACTGCACCATTGGTATAATTCCTTGTGGTATGGTATTTTCCGGGTTGATAAAATTTGACCTGCTCTAAAAGCGCAGCGTAAGTGATATTCATTGATAGGCATTAATTGTACTACTCAATGAACAATTTTAGCTGTAAAATGTTTAAAATGAATGCAGGTACAGCTCGTATTTCCACATCAACTTTTTGATCAGTCTGAATTAAGACCCGATGGTGGTACTATTTATCTCATTGAATCTGATTTGTTTTTTTTACAATATCAATTTCATCAACAAAAAATAATATTTCATAGGGCATCTATGAAATATTATGCAGATCAACTTGCTCAAAAAGGACAGGATTGTCATTATATAGAAGCCAGAGAGCAAAGTTCAAAGATTGTTGAATTGGTAACTATGCTTAAATCAAAAGGTATAAAAAAAATTAAATTATATGATCCTTGTGATTACTTACTAGATAAACAATTAAAAAAAGCATCTTCACTTTGTGGAATTGAATTGACCTACTTACCAAGTCCAAATTTTTTAAATAATTTACCTGCAAGCGTAGAGTTGCTTGGCAATAAGAAAACCTATTTTCAAACAAGTTTTTATACAGAGCAGCGAAAACTAAGAAAAATTTTAATTGAAAAAGATGGAAGCCCCGTTGGAGGACAATGGAGCTTTGATGTAGAGAACAGGAAAAAAATTCCAAAGAATACAGCGATACCAAGCATTCATTTTTTTGAGTCTAATCATTATATAGAAGAAGCGACTGTCTATGTAAAAGCGAATTTTAAAAACAACCCAGGAAAATCTGATGCACCTTTTACTGCTGCAGATAAAGACTTATATTATCCAGTGACACATGCCGATGCTAAAAAAGCAATGAATACTTTCATTGCAGAAAAGCTTGAGCATTTTGGTATATATGAAGATGCTATGGTAGTAGCAGAAAAAACATTATTTCACAGTGTGCTAAGCCCTTTGATTAATGTGGGACTAATCCAACCTGCTGAATTTTTACAAGCATTATTGCATGCTTATCAAAAAGCAAAAGCGCCTATCAATAGTTTCGAAGGTATTGTGAGACAAATCATTGGATGGAGAGAATTTGTACAATTAACCTATCGTAAAATTGGTAGTCAACAAAGAACAAAAAATTTCTGGGGCTTTACTAAAAAAATGCCTCAATCTTTTTATAACGGCACAACAGGAATTGATCCAATTGATATCAGTATAAAAAAATTATTAGAGTCAGGTTATAATCATCATATAGAAAGGCTGATGGTCTTAGGAAATTTCATGTTACTCTGTGAAATAGAGCCAGATGCCGTATACCAATGGTTTATGGAAATGTATATCGATGCATATGACTGGGTAATGGTACCTAATGTTTATGGCATGTCTCAGTTTGCAGATGGAGGCATGATCACCACCAAGCCCTATATCTGTGGATCTAACTATTTAATGAAAATGGGCGACTTCCCTAAAGGAGAATGGCAAGTCATTTGGGATGGTTTATTTTGGCGCTTTTTATCCAAACAACGCGTTGTTTTTTCAAAAAATCCAAGATGGGCAATGCTACTAAGTACCTGGGATAAAATGCCAGAGGAAAAAAGAGCAAATCATTTGAAAAACGCAGAACAATTTTTAAAAGCATTAAAGTAAAAGAATAGTAAAATGGGAAAAGAAACTTTAATCAATCCAAGACCAGCAGAACCAATTTTAAGATCTGAATGGGTGGAAAAAGATAGAGACCGTATTATTGAAATGGCTTGGGAAGACCGTACGCCATTTGAAGCTATACAGTTTCAATTTGGATTGAGTGAAAAAGAAGTGATTGATTTTATGCGTGCTAACTCTAAACCTTCTAGTTTTAGAATGTGGCGCAAACGGATGGCTTCCAGAAAAACCAAGCATGCGGTATTAAGAAATACGGATGTCATCAGATTCAAATGCAGTCGTCAAAAAACAAGTGGGAATAAAATATCAAAAAGATAGCGCGATGAATCATCGCGCTATCTATAAATTAGAATCATTTTTTAGACTTCTGCTTCTTACACCCTTCACTACAGTATTGAACTTCATCCCAACACCTTTCCCATTTTTTGCGCCAACTAAATGGACGACCACAGGCTTTGCATATTTTTTCTGGTAAATGCTCTTTTTTAACGCCTTTCATGGAATGATAACAAATTCTTTAGTGAATTGTTGAAGCTTGTTTTTTATCAGCAACTAGCTCACTATTGGCTGCTGTTCTTTTACCCATTCATTGATACCACCACTATAGTTCATGATATTAGTATAACCCTCTTTAACCAGCAATGAGTAGCCAATTGCAGCCCTATCCCCACCTTGACAATGCATAATTACGGGCTTGTCTTTTGGTACTTTATCTAAGTTTTGCAATAAAGTTCCTATAAATACATTTTTTGCACCTGCAATATGTCCACTATTGAATTCTGCAACACCTCTAATATCAATTATTTCAGCATCCTTATTCGCTTTTACTGTATCAATTGTAACCATATTTGATTTTGCTAAAGTTCCAGTATATACTTGGTTGATTTTTGATGCATCTACGAATCCAAAAATATTATCTAAACCAATACGCATTAATTTTCTTGTCAAGTCATCCATTTGATTTGGCTCTGCAACTAAAATAAATTGTTCGTCATAAGAAATAAACCAACCCATCCAGGTGGCAAATGCATTATTTCCTTGAATATTGATGCTACCAGGAATGAATCCATTTTGAAACTCTAATTTATTTCTTGTGTCAATCACTTTAATGCCCTTATCCATGGCAGATTTTAAATCAGCATTCAATAATTCTTTAATCTTTGGCACTTCGGTTAATAAAGGACGATTGGTTTTATTCAATTCCTTCATCTTTGCAAAGTACTTTGGTGGTTCAGGTTGATCTGTCAATAAAAATTGAACGAATCCTGCTTTATCTGCACCATATTGAAATGCCCAGTTTCTTTTTTTCTCATATCCTACTGTGGTGCTTGGCACTGCGCCCAAAGCCTTGCCACAAGCAGATCCAGCGCCATGTCCAGGCCATACTTGTATAAAATCTGGTAGGTCGGAAAATAAATGAATTGAATTATACATTTGTTCTGCTCCTTTATCTTGTGTGCCAACTAATCCAGCAGCTTTTTCCAATAAATCTGGACGTCCAATATCTCCAACAAATACAAAGTCGCCTGTAAATAACATCACCGGCTCTTTACTTGCAGGTGTGTCGGTTAATAAAAAGCTGATACTTTCTGGCGTATGTCCTGGTGTATGTAATACTTGAATTTTCAAATTGCCTACCATCACTTCTGAATTATGTTTCAAACCCTCATGTGCAAATTCATATTCCCAACCTGGACCACCCTCATCTGATAAATACATTTTAGCACCAGTCACAGCAGCTAACTCACGAGAACCAGCTAAAAAATCGGCATGAATATGTGTTTCAAAAATATGCGTGATTTGCATATTATTTTGCTTTGCAATTTCTATATAAGTATCGATATCGCGCTTGGGATCGATCACTGCAGCAACGCCTGCCTTTTGACAGCCAATGAAATAACTAGCTTGTGCTAAACTTTTGTCGTAAACGTGTTGAAAATACATAATGCTATTTTTTTATTGATAATGTGTTCAAATTATTTACTGAAAACCTATTTACGGTGTTTCAGAAAACAAAGTTGCGCATTATTAATGCTATTTTTTGTGACATATATCACAAATCTACAAGATTGTATTTTAATTAATGGCCTAACTTGGAATTTCTGTCAATTGTGCAACTCCAGACGCAATTGCGGCTTTTGAAACAGCGGTTGACACTAATTTTAAGAGCCTGTTATCAAATGGTTTTGGCAAAATATAATTTGGACCAAATTCTATCGGTGTTCCTCCATAAATATCAACCACTTCTTGAGGCACTGGTAATTTGGTTAAATCGGCCAGTGCGTGTACCGCAGCTAATTTCATTGCCTCATTAATTTTGGTCGCACGCACATCTAAAGCACCTCTAAAAATATACGGGAAACCTAATACATTATTCACCTGATTAGGATAATCGCTTCGTCCAGTCGCAAAAATGATATCGGGCCTAGTGCGCATTGCTATATCATAACTGATTTCTGGATTTGGATTTGCTAATGCAAAAACAATGCAATCCTTCGCCATAGATTGTAACATGCTTTCATTTAAAATGTCCGCCTTAGATAAGCCCAAAAACATATCAGCGCCGATGAGTGCTTCCTCCAATGATGAGGTGGCTGGCATATTTTGATTGGTAAACATTTTTTTTCTGCCATCTAAATTATCACGGTCTTCATGAATTAATCCTTTAGAATCAAACATGAATAAATTTTCACGTTGTACACCCAATGCTAAGTAAATGCTTGCACAAGATGTGGCAGCAGCACCTGCGCCATTAATGACCACTTTAATATTTTGAATTTTTTTTCCTATTAATTCAAGCGCGTTCAACAGTGCGGCCGCGCTCACAATTGCAGTGCCATGCTGATCATCGTGCATGATTGGAATATTCAACTCTGCTTTTAATCTTTCTTCTATTTCGAAACAGTCTGGTGCAGAGATATCTTCTAAATTAATTCCACCAAATGTTGGAGATAAAATTTTTACAGTTTTGATGAATTCTTCTACATCTTTTGTATCTAATTCTAAATCAAAAACATCAATGTCTGCAAATATTTTAAACAATACTGCCTTCCCTTCCATCACTGGTTTACTTGCTAATGGACCAATGTCCCCCAGTCCCAATACAGCTGTGCCATTAGATATCACTGCTACTAGATTTCCTTTTGTTGTATAATCATACACTTTGCTAGCATCTGCTTCAATAGCCAAACAAGGTGCAGCAACGCCCGGAGAATAAGCCAATGCTAAATCTTTTTGAGTATCCGTTTCTTTGGTAGGATTCACTTCTATTTTACCAGGTCTACCTTTTGCGTGGTAATCTAATGCCTCTTTTTCCATATAATTAATATCCTGTCTTTAAATAACTCCATCCTTCCTCTTGTTTAATAACCAATTCCGCCACACCAGACGGGATTGAGCTAACAGTTGGAATGAGCATGTCTTTTCGAATACCATATTTATTCATCGTGTTTTCACAAGCATTAAATACCACACCTTGCTTTGTCAGTGCCTCTATATCAGCAACCAAATGCGACTTTGATGCGACTAAAAAATTCAAAGCCTTCCCATGTACAACTACTTCTATTGCAACATTTCCTGGCCATACTTTTTGAAAATTACGAATATTACCAAGCATACCGCTCCATACTGCAGTATCCGCAGAATTCAATTGCAGCACTACCTGATGCAGCTTTACTTTTTTATCTTGGGCCTTGACCACTGTACTTGAGCAGATAATAAGACCCAATACAATTAGATGTAGATATTTCATAGTAAATGAATAATGATAAAGATAATTTCGACCCAAAATACAACATTTATAACATAGTTCTAGTCACTTATTCAATAGATTAGATTTATTGAATCGATGTCATTTTTTTGATAAAATAATTGGGTGGGTGACATTTATCACCTACCTTTTATTTTTATATTAGCAATTTTGTGTCAAATAATACATCATGGAAATTATAGGCTATTTGGCTTCAATTTTAATTGGCATTTCTCTTGGTTTAATTGGTGGCGGAGGCAGTATATTAACTGTTCCGGTTTTAGTATATCTTTTTCATGTAGATCCAGTTCAAGCAACTGCTTATTCTTTATTTATAGTTGGCGCAAGTAGCCTTGTTGGTGCTTGGCCTAAATACAAGCAAGGATTTGTAAATCTAAAAACAGCGGTCATCTTTGGTATACCTTCCATCGTAGCCGTATTTGCCACAAGAAAATTTTTAGTGCCTGCAATACCTAATGAAATTAGTTCAATTGGTGGTCTTATGATAACAAAATCATTATTGATGATGATGTTATTTGCTGTACTGATGGTAGCTGCCTCTTTCTCTATGATTCGCTCTAAGTCGAGCAAAGAAACAGAATCAGAAGGGGAACAAAAATTCAATTACCCGATGATTTTATTAGAAGGCGCATTAGTAGGGATATTAACAGGATTAGTAGGTGCAGGTGGTGGATTTTTAATTATCCCTGCACTAGTAATGTTAAGTAAACTTCCAATGAAGCAAGCAGTGGGCACTTCATTATTAATCATTGCAGCTAAATCTTTAATTGGATTTACGGGTGACCTTGGCAATAGAACAATGGATTGGACCTTATTGTTAAGTGTTACTGCACTTGCCATTGCAGGTATTTTTATAGGCGACAAATTAAGTAAGCGCATAGATGGCAATAAATTAAAAACCGGTTTCGGTTGGTTTGTTTTAGTAATGGGCTTATACATCATCGCCCAACAATTATTTTTTCCTACAGGAGGCGGACACTAATCCTACAAAATTGAACTTATGATAAAGCCATTGCTCTTTAGTATGGCGAGCGTTGTTTTGCTTATATCTCAAGCAAACGCGCAACACCAAGAACTAAACGAAGACCCAAAATTGTGGGGTAAATCAAAAAAGGAATTAGACAGTGCAAATTTATTGTACCATTTTCAAATGGGTAAGATACATGGTCATTTGAGGACCTTTTATAGTAGCACATTCAATAAAAATAGTCAAGCGGAATATGCTCAAGCGATAGGTGGTGGTATTCAATTCATATCTAAACCTTTGTACAACCTTCGTGTAGGCGTAAGTGGATTTTTTATCTATGATGCTTTTTCATCAGACTTAACAAAGCCTCATCCTTTATCGAATAGCCTTAATAGGTATGAACTTGGCTTATTTGATATCACCGATCCTACCAACAAAACAAATCTTGACCGATTGGAGGAATTGTATATTCAATATCAAAAAAATAAAGTCACAATTACCGTTGGTAAGCAACTTTTAAATACGCCGTTTATTAATTTACAAGATGGAAGGATGCGTCCTACCGAAGTACAAGGCGTTTGGTCACAATATAGAAATAAGGAAAATAAAATTTTCGCTGGATGGCTTAATCGATTTTCACCAAGAAGTACTGTGGAATGGTATAAAACAGGGGAATCTATTGGCCTCTTCTCTGTTGGTGTAAACCTAGATGGCACTAGATCTGGATATAAAGATGCAATTGAATCTAAAGGTGTTGCGCTCATTGGGGCTGAGTTAGGATTGAAAAAAATATATAAAATTCAATTTTGGAATCAATACGTTGAAAATATTTTTAACAGTAGTTTAGTTCAAATTGATAAGCTACCAACTTCTTCTAGACCATACTATTATGGACTACAAATGATTGGACAAGTTGTCTTAAATGAAGGAGGTAATCCAGATCCAAATAAAACTTATTTTAATCCAAGTCAATCATCATTTGTATTTGGAGCTAGAATAGGGAAACAGCAAGGACAATGGGATCATTCAATCAATTTCACTCGAATTACAAAAGATGGTCGCTACTTGATGCCTAGAGAATGGGGGCGAGATCCATTTTATACCTTTTTATTGGGGGAGCGAAACGAAGGGATGGGAGATTTAAATGCCTATGTAATCAAATCAAAATTTAGAGCAAAACAACTTCCGATAAATTTAAATATGGGTATTGGCTATTATGATTTACCAGACATAATGAATTTTGCTATGAACAAATATAGCTTTCCCGCTTACATGCAATACAATATAGATGCACGTTACACATTTGCTGGATTCTGGAAAGGCTGGGAAGCACAAGTCATTTATTTTTATAAGGATGCTATAGAAAATACTTACAATAACCCAAAATACTATATCAATAAAGCAGATATGGGCCATTTTAACTTTATCTTAAATTTTCATTTTTAAAAGTTTAGGGCAAATCAAGTCAAATTGTGATAAAAGTCACTTAATTTATTGTGAATTAAGCTGATTTTCCATCCTCAAAGAATGCAAAATGAAAAATAAAAATGCCGATCGCAGAAGTTTCCTAAAAAATGCAGCTGTATTAGGCATAGGTATACCTAGCGCATTGTCCATTAGTAGTACTGCTAGTGCTAGCGAAAATAAAAGCGTTCATAGCGTAGATAAAAATATTGCAAAGAAAGGTCAGGATACCCCCTCAAGTAATGAATTTAGTATTTTCATTACGACAGACCTACATGCTCAAATACATACGCACGATGAATTTTTTTGGGAAGATGGTAAGGCTATCTATAAAAAACGTGGCGGTCTTGCTGTTTTAAAAACAATGATCGATTTGCTTAGGGCAAAATATCCTCAAAACATATTATACGATGGAGGTGATTATTTTCATGGACATGGTGTAGCCTCTTTGTCAGAAGGTGAAGCCCTGATACCCTTAATGAACGCCTTTAACTACGATTTAATTTTACCAGGAAATTGGGAGGTAGTATATAAAAAGAAAAAGATGCTCTATGATATGGGGCATTCTACTGCTGCAAAAATTTGTGCCAATATGTGGCATAAAACAAATGATGCAGACAATGGTTTATTAATCTACCCTCCTTATTGGATTAAATATATCGCTGGTGCTAAGGTAGGTTTCATTGGCTATACAGATCACTTAGTGCCTAAGCGTCAATCTCCTGCATATAGCGAAGGCATTGGATTTACGCATGCTACTGATAATGTTGCTAAGTATATCCAATATCTAAAAGAGATAGAAGGATGCGGAATCATATTTGTTGTAACACATATGGGACTTGCACAACAAGTAGGACTTGCCAATGATCCTCGTGTGGAAGGTGCTGATTTTATTTTAGGCGCAGACACACATGAACGCGTAAGAGTGCCTATTCAAGGCAAGTATACTAAAGTAGTGGAATGCGGCGCATTTGGTTCTTTTTTAGGGAGGTTGTCTATTCAAGTTAAAGATGGTAAAATAGCTACATACGAATATGAATTGATGGATGTGGATCCATTATTATATCCGGCAGATAAAAATACTTTAGCACTAGTTGAAAAAGCTGCAGCGCCCTATCAAAATGAAATGTCAAAAGTGATAGGATATAGTTCAACGCCACTCGTTCGTTATTTTGTTTTGGAAACACCTATGGATAATTTAATTACAGATGCAGTTATGTGGAAATTCAAGCCAGATATTGCTTTAAGTAACGGATTCAGATTTTGTCAACCACTCGCTGTTCCAGAAAATAAAAACCAGGTAGCTATTACCAATGAATTTTTATGGAATATGTTGCCGGTAGACTCTACTGCAAAAACAGGCGAAGTAACTGGATTGCAAATTTTAGATTGGTTGGAAAAGGAATTAGAGAATGCTTTTGCAACCGATCCAAGTAAAAGATTTGGTGGATGGTTTGTTCGTTTTGCTGGAATGGAAGTAAATTGTACCATTGGAAAGCCTAAAGGACAAAGAGTGAATTGGGTAAAGATCAAAGGACAAGCATTGGATCAAAATAAATTATATCGCATTGTGGCCTGTGAAAGAGAAGGTGATCCTAATGATACTTTGTGTAGAATCGAAAAGGTAAAAAATCCAGTTGCGACTTCTATAAGTTTACACCAAGTGATTACTGAGTATCTTAAAAACAATGCTCCTGTTGCGCCCAAATTAGAAGGCAGAACAATTGCTACAGATCAATCCCCTAACTTATTAACTCAATTACAGGGAACAACCTATGAATTTAGATAAAATGAATTTAGATTACAGCATCATTAAGTTCAAATAAAATACTGGTTAAAATAAAAGGAATGAAAAAAAAGTATATCGTATTGATTGGCATCTTCACTGTAATAGGAATCTATTTTTTAGTAGGTTTCATTAGCGGAGATTATTTTAAAATCGAAGGTACTATTGCAAAAACGGATAGCACATGGGTGGGGCCAAGTATCTATCTTGATAATACAACCGTTGGTGAAGAACGTGATTTAGTGATTTATGGACAGGATTTAATCGCACACACGTCAAAGTATTTAGGTCCTAAAGGGTCGGTAGCACAAATTACCAATGGCATGAATTGCCAAAACTGTCATTTACAAGCTGGTGCAAAATCTTGGGGGAATAATTATGCAGCTGTTTTTTCAACCTATCCAAAATTTAGAGACAGAAGTGGACAAGTAGAAACGATTTATAAACGTGTGGCAGATTGTATGGAAAGAAGCTTGAATGGAACAGCAGTGGATAGCAATAGTAGAGAATTTAAAGCTATATATGCTTATATAAAATGGCTAGGACAAGATGTGCAAAAAGGCAAGAAACCACATGGGTCAGGAATTGAAAAATTAGCATTTTTAGATCGAGCAGCAGATCCACAAAAAGGACAAATTGTTTATACAGCTCAATGTCAAAGCTGTCATGGCGCAAATGGAGAAGGACAGCTAACACTAGATGAACTAGAATATGCTTATCCTCCATTATGGGGACCACATAGTTACAATGATGGTGCAGGACTTTATAGAATAAGTAACTTTGCAGGCTATGTTAAAAACAATATGCCATATTTATTAACCTCACATGCATCTCCTAAATTAACAGAAGAAGAATGTTGGGATGTTGCAGCATATGTGAATAGCCAATCAAGACCACATAAGGATCAGTCAAAAGACTGGCCAAAATTTGAAAAAAAACCACTTGATTTTGCCTTTGGTCCATATGCAGATCCTTTCCCTGAAAATCAGCATAAATATGGACCCTTCAAACCAATTCAAAAATTTTACACAAAATAAAAAATGATTTTACTTATGTAACTTATGTTACAAAGTAAAACTAGCAATCTTGTAACTTTATATTTAAAACCAATCAACATGATCGAACAGATTCAACAACCTTGGCCATGGTATGTTGCGGGTGTCCTTATCGGATTAATTGTACCAGCATTATTGATATTAGGCAATAAAACATTTGGCATCTCCTCTAATTTAAGGCATGTATGTGCAGCTTGTTTTCCGGCAAACATTCCATTTTTTAAATACGACTGGAAAAAAGAAATATGGAATTTCTTTTTTGTGGGTGGCATTTTTGTTGGCGCTTTATTAGCTACGCAATTTTTGTCATCAGGAGCTCCTATAGAAGTGAGTCCTGACTTACAATCAGAACTAGCAAAATACGGTCTCAATACGTATAGCAGTCAATTGCCTCCTGAATTATTTAGTTTTGAAGCCTTGTTTACATTACGTGGATTTATTATGATGGTTATTGGCGGGTTCTTAGTTGGCTTTGGAACAAGGTATGCAGGGGGATGTACATCAGGACATGCCATTATGGGCTTAAGTAATTTACAATGGCCTTCACTAGTTGCCACTATCTGTTTTATGGCAGGTGGATTTTTTATGGCAAACATTATTTTACCTTGGATCTTATCCTTATAAATAATTACAATGAACAACGAAAAAGTACAAAATATAGATAGCAATACCGCTTGTGTAAATGCATCAGAACAACAACATCCAGCTTGGTATAACTTAAAATATGCGGCAGTAGGTATAATTTTTGGAATTGTATTTGTAAAAGCAGAGATTATCTCTTGGTTTCGAATTCAAGAAATGTTTCGCTTACAAAGCTTCCATATGTTTGGTGTAATTGGCACCGCAGTTTTTGTTGGAGCAATCTCTGTCTTTTTAATTAAAAAATTAAAAGTCAAAACCATACATGGTGAGGAAATCAAAATTGTAGACAAAGAATTTAACAAAGGTCAAATTTATGGCGGCTTGTTATTTGGATTTGGCTGGGCATTAACTGGTGCTTGTCCTGGTCCTTTGTTTGCCCATATTGGTGCAGGATTCTATGCAGTATTAGTGGTGATCTTAAGTGCAGTAGTTGGTACTTGGACTTATGGTTATTTTAAAGATAAATTGCCGCACTAAAATACATCTTTCGTCAAAATAACTGACTCATTAAAAAAGGCCTCGAAATTCGAGGCCTTTTTTAATATATTCAATCTTATTATTTACTGCTTGATCCATTCAAAACTATTTCTGTGCAAAACAATCCAGCCATTTTTTTCCATCTTCTTCATCAAACGACTTATCACTTCCCTCGAACTATTTAAATCAGAAGCGATTTCTTGATGGGTCAATTTAATTGTGGTGCCAAACTTATCCACCTGCTTTTTTAAATAAAACTCTAATCGCTCATCCATATTTTTAAATGCTACTTCATTCACTGTTCTTAATAATTCTTCGTAACGAGTTCGATAGGTTTTAATGACAAAGTAATGCCAGCTTTTAAACTCACTTAGCCATTTGTCCATGAATTTTATAGGAATAGAAATTAATGTGACATCTGTTAAGGCTTTGGCCAAAACTTGACTTTGTTCCGCTTGAAAACTACATACCATCGATACTGCACAAGCCTGTCCTGGCGAGATATAGTACATAAAATACTCATCACCTGCCTCATCTTCTTGGTATAACTTCACTGTGCCCTCTACAACCATCATTGTTGAACGAATATTTTGACCCACTTTTAATAATGGTGTTCCTGCTGGAACTTCTTTAATTTCAGCATTTTCTAAAATAGCATCATATAAGCCTTCCTCTAAGCCTGGAAACAGTGATTTCAATTCCATTTTTGTAATCATGATGCAAAATTAAGCCATTTTGTTTTTTCTAGACATAGAAAATAATGTAAACAATATTAGTGTGATTAAAACGCCAATTCCTCCGGCTGTTAAGTTAGCAAGTATAGGTGCTGCGGGACCTTGTGCATGATAGATTCCCCAGAAAGCCCAAGCAACGACTATAGCAAATGGAACTGCTTTAAATTGTATTAACATATATACTGCAAGTATGATTGCAATCAATATCATGACAGCGCTCCAATAAACTGGCGCAATGCTTAATGCAGTCCATTTAAAAGCGACCAATAAAGCCGTGATATTAGCGATGGTGGCAACAGAGATCCAACCCAAATACACTATAAATGGTGTTTGTAAAATGAATCTTTGAGTCAAAGTTAAATCACGCGCTATTGTTATGCTTTTCAAAAATAATTGAATAAGTGTAGTTAAAAACAATAACATGATTAGCACAGACAATTCAATTTGTAAATAATGCCATGCAACAATCCAAGACATATTGAAAATGCAAGTCAATAAAAAATAAATGTTGATACGCTCAATAAAAATAAAAGCTTTAGGATGTTGTTTGCCTCTAATTGAATAGTAAGTAAATCCAATCGTATAAGATAACAACAATAAATATATCACACCCCAAATAGAAAATGTAAACCCTGCTGGCACAAATGCATTGGGATAGAATGCAGAAATCTGGCCAGTATTATATCCATTAATGGGTAAAATATTGGCCAGCGCATTCACTGCAATCACACCAACAAATAGTAGCCAGGTGATGATTATTTTCATTTCAAATATTTATTGAACCAATTGATATGTGCGTTATGACGATGCACAATATAACTTGGTACGCGTATACCATGGTTTTGATTTGGATAGATAATCAATTCTGTTGGAATTCCTTCTGATTTAAATGCTTGATACATTTGTTCTGCTCCAATCACAGGCACATTAAAATCTGCCTGGCTTGCCATGAATAAAACAGGTGCTTTGATCTCCTTTACTTTATAGAATGGATAAGATAAAGCCTCCCATTTTTTTGGATTCTCCCAAGGCTTACCTAATTCTTCCTCATATTGCGCAATGTATTGATCTGATCCATATACCGAAAGCATCAATGAACTTCCAGCACCACTTACACCAGCTTTAAATCGCTTATCTGTTGCAATAGTATAATTCGTTAAAATACCACCATAGCTCCAGCCTGCAATACCTAGTCTATTTGGATCGGCAATTCCTTCTTTAATTAAATAGTCTGCTGCCCCAACAATGTCTTTGACTTCCTTGTTACCCCAATCTGCATAAATCGCATTCGTAAATGCAAGTCCTCTTCCGCTACTACCTCTATAATTCACATTAGCCACAGCATATCCTGCATTTGCATAAATACGACTAGTCATATCAAATGCATAATCATCTTGCGCCACAGGGCCTCCATGGATAAACAAGATCAATGGTAAATTTTTTGCTCCACTATCTGGTAAATGCAAAATACCAGAAACTAAAGTACCATCAGATGAAGTTGATTGAAATCCTTTATGGTATCCCTTTTTTAAACTTGCTACAAAAGCATCTTGCAAATGCGTTAATCTTTTTGTGCTTTTATTTTGGTAAGTATAAATTTCGTTTGGTGTTTCTAAATTAGCAAATAATAAAACCATATCTCCCTTGTCATTCATATCCATAGAACTATACACTCCCATATCATTGGTTAACTGCTCTGGCTTTTGTGTTTGGATATTAAATTGTACCAAATTTTGTTTTCTATCGTCTTCAATTAAAGACAAAATAGACTGTCCATCTTTGGACCAAAAAATAGAAGAAAAAGCACGATCATAATTTTTTGAAACAATCATTGAAGTATTTGACTTAAGGTCATATACACCAAGTTGTGCAATATCGTACATGTCATAGTTTCTCTCAGAACTAGATTGTAAAAATGCAATTTTAGAATTATCAGGACTAAATACTGGACTATAATTAGCTCCTTTGAATTTAGTAAGCTGTAATGGTGTAGCACCTTTGGTCAATTTTAATAAAAATATATCGCTATTTGAGTTCTTGTCAGGATTTTCTGAAACATTACTCGCATAAGCAATCATTGAATCATCTGCACTTATAGCAACATCTCCCTCATTGTAATTTCCACTTGTTAAAGTATCTAATTTTTTTGTTGCTAAATCAAATAGATAGATATGTGTTTTACGATTGTCTAAATAACCCTCATTATCTTGTTTGAATTTATACCTGGTCATTTCATATGGAGTTCTAATTTTAGACTTTGCAGTATCAGCGTAGTTAAAATCTTTTACAACTACAATCATTTTTTTACCGCTATTAAACCAAACATAATCATTAATCTCTCCTTTGATATTTGTTAGCTGAACGCCTTCTCCACCTCGTCGATCCATTAAAAATACTTGCGAACCGTTGTCCTCATCTTTTCCTTTGGTTAAATAAGAAATGTATTTGCCGTCCGGACTCCATTGGTAATTCCCAACACCCTTTGTTTGTTCTGTTAAAGTGATGGTCTCTTTTCCGTCAGACGACATCATATATAATTTGGATACTGATCTATCTTTTGCAGCATCAATTTTTGATTGACTATATAAAATCCAACTGCCTTCTGGTGAAACTTTAGGTCTTGAGACTGCTTCCATGCGATACACATCACTAGGCACTTGAGCAATTGCCAAAGTGGAAATAAAACCGAAAATTAGTGGGAATAAGATTTGCTTTTTCATAGCTGGCAAAATTTAAATTTTAGTAGGAATCTAATTTACTAAAAATATCCTTGCCAAAAGTTGAAAAAAATAAAGGCGATATAGAAATACCGCCTTTTTATGTCTTTTATTGCTTGATAGTCGGATAAACAATCCCCAATTGCTCTAAATAAGTGCCATACTTACTTGGATCGTAATAGAACTTTTCAAGTTGGCTTCTAAACGCGCCTTGAATTTCTTTATTCAAATGAATTGCAGGAGGGTCGTCTTTAGTGATGAAAGGAATGTACTTCACATCCTTAGTTTGTACTTCATTAAAATATTTTTTTGCATCTGCTACTAAACTAGGCTTAGTAAACAAATCCAATAAAGTCATTGCTGTGGCTTCTGCACCCACTAAAGATCCCTTGTGTGCAATTGGTGTCGCCATGGCAATGGCGTCTGCCCAATGGTGTCCTTTTGTACCTGGGATATTTGCTGGATACCTTAACACAATCGTTGGTAGGTTCCAAGAGATATCTGCAATATCATCAGATCCTCCACCCCAAGAAAATGCAACAGATCCTTTTAAAGTATCAATACTCGTTTTTAATCCATCAATTGGATTGCCTTGTTGGTCTTTCTTAGGTGCTTCCACTAAAGCTTGTACACCCTTTGCCAATGCAATATCTTTTTCATCCCAAACTGGCATACCCACTTTTTTAATATTCGCATACATTGCTTCTGCAAGTGGTTTGTTAAAATGACCAGGCCATGCAGTACCTAACATTTGATGTGTCATTTTTGTATTCGTCATCATTGCTGCACCTTGTGCAATTTTGATACCCGATTCATAATTCATCTTAATATCCTCATAAGTACGTTCTCTAAAATAATACCACACGCTTGCTTTACTTGGAACCACATTTGGCTGGTCACCTCCATCTACAATCACGTAGTGTGATCTATTAGTAGGCTTAAGATGCTCTCTCTTAAAGTTCCATCCCACATTCATTAATTCTACCGCATCCAACGCACTTTTAGCTCTCCAAGGTTGGCCTGCTGCATGCGCTGCTTCTCCTTCAAAATCAAATCGCACACTCACTAAACCATTCCCTCCATTGTCACCATAACTAGAAGTAAAATCACCACTCACATGGGTGAAAATACAAGCGTCAACATTTTTAAAATAACCATCGCGTACATACCATGCTTTTGTACCAACTAATTCTTCGGCAATACCAGGCCAAATTAAAATCGTACCTGGTAATTTTTCACGCTCCATTAATTCTTTCATTGCAATGGCTGCATAAATAATCACAGCTTGTCCAGAATTATGTCCTTCACCATGACCAGGTGCGCCTTCCACAATCGGTGCTTTATAAGCTACGCCTGGTTTTTGAGAGGCTTTAGGAATACAATCCACATCACTACCCAATGCAATCACTGGCGAACCAGATCCCCACTTGGCCATCCAAGCAGTTGGTACATTTGAAATACCATTTTCTACAGTGAACCCGTTTTTTGTCAATACAGATGTGATATACTTTGAAGTTTCTACTTCTTGAAATCCCAATTCGGCAAAACTAAAAATTTGATCCACCATCACTTGCACGTCCTTAGACCTACCAGCAACAGACTGCATAAGGGTTTGCTTTAAAGCAGCTAAATCTTTTTCGGTGTATTTTTTTTGCGCAAAATTGGGCAAAGAAAGACTTAATAAACAAACACATAATAGGATGCGTTTAATAAATTGAATTGGCATAGTAATTTTTTATAATGATGATGCAATACATTTCAAAACATAAGGTACAAAAAAAATCCCCTATCTAAAACGATAAGGGACCAATATTTTTATAAGTGGCTAAATTATTTTGCAGCCATTTTAAACTCCACTGTTCTAGTATTTGATGGAGTTGTTCTAGAAGTCACTACAACCGAAAGATTATATAATATTCCAGGTAATAAACCAGTTACAGTGACTGGATTCGTTAGGCTGGTAGTTGAAATACTATTTGTAAATGCTGTTGTATTGTCTGAAACTTTAATCAATTTAGTGTCAATAGTAACACCGCTAGTAGGTATTGCAGTTAACCTAACTTCAATTCTTTGTGAAGTACCTACTACTGCATATATATTATTAGCCCCAGGGTTAATATCAATTACAACCGCATTGGTGGCAGTTAAACTAGGTTCTACTACAACTACTGGTGGTGGTGGTGGAGTAGGCGCAGGACTGTCACCTCCTTTGCTACAACCAAAGAAGCCAATGCTTAAAACTAAAATCAAAATTTTATACCTCATAATTGCTTTCATTAAATTCACATAATAAAGTTAATATTTTTTATCAATATCTTGATTGGATATAATTTAAAATTCAATAGCACCGAATTTTTTCGGTATTAACAATTCAAGGTATAAATACTTGAAAAATAAACAGATGGAATTGCTAGGTTTAATCCATGCGCCATTTTCATTCAAACAAGTTTTCACTTCTGATACTATTTCAATTGGCTATTCCTCAATTGCATGGACAACAATTGCCTTTACGAATATTTAGCCTCGCTTCTGATTATTTTGTGACTGCAGGGTTGGATGGCTTCCAAGTAGATTGGCGCTTGGATCTTGGGCTGACCGCCATCGCTTTAGACCAATCGAATCAATATCATTTTAGTACCGGTTTTTTACAACCCAGTGTCAATCGTTTTACCAAGGATGGATTAGAAGGAAAATACCATCCCAGTATTGAATTAAGAACTTCTTTTCGTGGAGATGCGATGATCCTTTTTTCAAAAGAGCCCGATCTTATTTTATTTAGATACTCAATTTATAATGTACACGGTCAAGTCATTATTAGAGATCTAACAAAATACAGAAGTAGTTATGAAGGAAAAAGTGTTGATATGAATGGGCTGTCTAGTGGAGTTTATATCATGCAGGTTTTTTATTTACCTGAGTTTTTAAGTTTTGATAATAAAAATAATTATTGGATTAAGTATATAAAATTTTTTAAACCATGAGATGCGTTACACTAACTATAATGATTGTACTTCTTCTTTGTTTTCAAATTGGATTGAGTCAAAACCAAAAGGGTATTATGTTTCAGGCTGCAGCAAGGACAAGCTATGGCGTGATTATGCCCAATAAACAAATACAAGTTCGAATTAGTATTTTAGAAGATACAGTATCTGAAGAACTACTGTATCAAGAAATAAAATCTGTAACAACAAATCCATTGGGTTTGTTTACTATTTTAATTGGCGCTGCAGAACCTGCTAAAGTAATCACCATTGGTACATTTGAAAAAATCAATTGGACTGCTGCTACTTATTTTATACGTGTAGAAATTGATCCGGAAAATCATTTACAATTTATTCGGATTGGACAACAACAAATTCAATATGCCGCTTACGCTTTTTCAGCAGACCATGTATTAGCAGAAAATGTAGAAGGAATTTTGAGTGTCCCCAAAGGAGGCACTGGCGTAAATAATATACCTGCTTTAAAATTGGCATTGCAAATAGATAAGGTCAATAATATCCCAGATAGTCTTAAGATTTTAAGCAAGGCATCCATCCAAGCATTGGCAGTCAAGTTAGATAAAAAAGATACTGCGGGCTTAAGCAATAGAATCAATCAAAAATTGAATAAGGGAGAAATAACTGCCACAGAACTGGCATTGAGTTTAGGCTTTCTGCCATTTGAGACCCATTATGGTGCCTTTACAGATACAGCAAGGCAAACGGCACAAATCAATACGGCAACGGCGGTCAAGTGGCGCGATACCATAGCTCAAAATCAGGTTTCCATTGGGTTTAACTCCAGCCTAGATCCAACCAGGCTGCTTGTTGTAAAAGCAGGGACTTATATTGTTCATTATAGTCTCCAAGTTTCTAATACTCAAATTGCAAATGACGAAATCAGTATTTGGTTTAGGCGCAATGGCGCTGCTTACCCTAATACCCTCAGGCAATTTTTAACCGGCGCCGTAGGCGTCAAAAATATTTTTTCTGGACAAGCAATCATCCTCTTTGGAACGGATGATTATCTAGAATTGTTTTTTAGTGTTAAACACAATCAAACGCAATTATTAAAAACAAGTGCTTTAACCAATCCATCTAGGCCAGCCAATCCAAGTGCCCAGATCACGATGTTCAGAATACAATAATGTGACCATCCTCCATTCGTAAAATTTGTTTTAAAATTCAAGCCTACCTAGTTAACTTTAGTTTGAACAAAAAACAACACTATGCGTCGTATTCTATCTCTAATCGGTTTTGTGCTTTTATTAAGTGTTCAACTTATTGCACAATCTGTTCCTAGTCCTAAAAGTCATTTTGGATTTAATATCGGGGACAATTATAAGTTAACCACTTTCACCGCAACAGAAGCTTATTTAAAGAAAGTAGAAGCCAGTTCTAACAAAGTTAAATTAGTGACAATGGGTAAAACGGAGGAAGGTCGCAATCATTATATGATGATTGTATCCAGCCCCGAAAATATTAAGCAAATTCAAAAATATAAATCGATCTCTCAAAAATTAGCAAGAGCGGAAGGATTATCAGATGAAGATGCGAAGCAATTGGCTGATGATGGAAAAGCAGTAGTGTGGATTGATGGTGGATTACACGCAACCGAAGTGGTGGGTATTCATCAATGGATAGAAACCATGTACCAGATCATCACAAGACAAGATGAGGAAACAAAAAATATTTTAAAAAACACCATCATTTTATTTGTACACGCAAATCCTGATGGACAAGAATTAGTTTCAAATTGGTACATGCGTAACACAGATACTTTAAAAAGATCTACTTCAGCATTGCCACGCTTATATCAAAAATATATTGGGCATGATAATAATCGTGACTTTTTTATGATGAATATGAGTGAATCAAAAAACATGAGTCGTCAACAATATATTGAGTGGATGCCTCAAATTTTATACAACCACCATCAAACAGGTCCGGCTGGAACCGTTGTTGCAGGCCCTCCTTACAGAGATCCATTTAATTATGTGTATAGTCCATTATTGATTACAAGTTTAGATGCAATGGGTGCTGCAATGAGTAGTCGATTAAATGCCGAGCAAAAACCTGGTTATACTATGAAGGGTGGATCGGTTTATTCTACCTGGTGGAATGGCGGATTAAGAACCACTGCATACTATCATAATATTGTTGGTATATTAACCGAGATCATTGGTAGTCCAACTCCAATGAATATTCCTTTGGTACCTCAGAGATTGATTCCAAATAGTGGATTACCTTATCCAATAGCACCACAAAAATGGTATTTCAAAAATTCAATCGACTATTCTATTTCATTAAATTATGCCGTACTCAATTATGCAGCAAGACATAAAGACGAAGTGTTATTGAATATGTATCGAATGGGTAAAGAAGCTATTGAATCTGGCAACAGAGACAACTGGACCCTTTCTCCAAACAAAGTTGAAATGTTGACTGAACAATTAAAGACAGAAAAAAGAGATACCCGTGTAGATAGTATTGCATTACAAAATTATGCTAAAGTGTATAAAGCCCCAGCATTAAGAGATCCTAGAGGCTATATTATTCCTGCAATTCAAACAAGTAGCGCGGTTGCCTTTGTGAATATTTTAATTCAAAGTGGTATCAAAGTGCATAAAGCAACAAATGATTTTGTTGTGAATGGAAAAAATTATCCAGCAGGTTCTTATGTAGTAAGAACCAACCAAGCATTTAGAGCACATGTATTGGATATGTTTGATCCGCAGGATCATCCGAATGATTTTTTATATCCAGGAGGACCGCCAGTACGCCCTTACGATGCAGCAGGATGGACGCCTGCATATACCATGGGTGTTGAGTTTGATAGAATCTTAGATGATTTTAATGGTCCATTTGAAGCCATCCCTTATGGTCAATTGCAAAATGTAAAAAGCACTGTATTACTCACAGCTGGTACTGCTAATAAATTTTATGCGATCCAATCAAATGATAATAATAGTTTTATAAAAATCAATGATTTATTAAAAGCGGGTAAAACTGTTTATAAAAACCAACAAGGATTTTATTTCGAAATAGCAGATGAATCAAAAGACAAAGAGACGATTGCAAAAGCAGGTTTAAATTTCACTGCAGTTGAAAGTCTTCCTACAGACGCTATTAAAATTTCAGCATTAAAAATTGGATTATGGGATCGTTATGGTGGATCTATGCCTTCTGGTTGGGTAAGATGGATTTTAGAGCAACATCATTTTGATTTTAAATTATTGTATGCAAAGGAAATCAATGCGGGTAATTTAAAAGAGAAGTTTGATGCGATCGTTTTTGTTGATGGAGCCATCCCATCTTTAGTTGCAGGACCCGCTTCACCTTATGATGAGAGAGAACCAAACCTAGAAGAGATTCCTGCTGAATTTCATTCAATGGTTGGAAGAATAAGTGCAGAAAAATCTATTCCTGCTTTAAAGACCTTTATAGAAGCAGGAGGTACAGTGATTACAATAGGATCAAGTGCCAACCTTGCATACCATTTAAAACTACCTGTTAAAAATGCTATTACAGAAATGAATAACGGAAAAGAGCGCACACTTCCAGGTGAGAAATTTTATATTCCAGGAAGTATCTTACAAGTAGCAGTAGCTCCTACGGTTAAAGCAAATTGGGGCATGAAAAATACTGCAGATGTTTATTTTAATAATAGCCCTGTATTTAAAGTACAACCAGATGCCATTGCAAATGGCACCATCACACCACTTGCTTGGTTTGCTTCTGATAAAACATTAAGAAGTGGCTGGGCATTTGGACAAGCCTACTTACAAGATGGTGTTGCCGCTTTTGAAGCAAAAATTGGAAAAGGAAAAGTATATGTATATGGTCCTGAAATCACATTCAGAGGTCAAACGCATTCCACTTATAAAATGCTATTTAACCAATTGTATAAATAATTTTAGAAA